>Ga0335083_10003743_pt1 | contig 19557 bp, 17 predicted proteins | sample Lox_Sample_42_FD_206716 | JGI IMG/M metagenome (GOLD analysis project Ga0335083, IMG submission 206716) | Soil microbial communities from Loxahatchee National Wildlife Refuge, Florida, United States - Lox_Sample_4.2 | ecosystem: Environmental > Terrestrial > Soil > Wetlands | place: USA...
CGGCGATGCGCCACATCGCTCCGGTCCGCCGGGAGCTGGGTGTGACCACGCTCATGAATCTCCTTGGACCCCTGGCCAACCCGGCCCAGGCGCGGCGGCAGGTTCTGGGGGTGGCCGACCGGGACCGCGCCCCGCTCGTGGCGGCGGCCGCGGCCCGCCTCGGGGCGCTGCATGTGCTGGTGGTGAACGCCCGGATCGGGATGGATGAGATTTCACCCAGTGGCGTGACCGACGTGTGGGAAGTCCGGGGGAGCGACATCCGGCAGTGGACGGTCGATCCCGCGGCGCACGGCCTCGCGGTGGACGATCCAGCGGCCTTGTCGGGGGGCACGCCCGCCGAGAATGCGTCCAGGTTGACGCGCCTCCTGACCGAGGCATCGGGGGAGGCGGATCGGGCGGGCATTGCCGCACTATTGTTGAACGCCGCCGCGGCACTCTATGCCTCGGGGGTCGCCGCGAGCTTTGCGGAAGGGATCGAGCGGAGCCGGGACGCGGTCCGTGACGGGAGCGCCTATCGCGCTCTCGAGGGGCTACGACGTGCTGCGCCCCGCCAGGACGGGCAGGGCGGGGCTAGTACTTCCGGATGACCCCCAGGACCACCCCCTGCACGAGGACGTCGCGTTCGTTGACGCGGAGGGGCGACATCTCGGCGTTGGCGGGCTGGAGCCGGATCCATCCGCCAGGCTCGCGATAGTATTTCTTGACCGTGGCGCCCTCGCCTCCCACCAACGCCACGACGGTTTCGCCGTTGTCGGCCTGGTTGCGCTCGTGGACGACGATGAAGTCGCCGTCCTTGATGTGCTCGTCGATCATCGATTGACCGCGCACCTTCAGGACGTAGCTGCGCCCGCGCCGCGGCAACAGGGCATCGGGGACGGCGACGGTGTCGCCGCCGTCGGTGATCGCCTCGATCGGCAGACCGGCCGCGACGAGCCCGAGCAGCGGCAGCTCAGTGGCACCCGTCTGGCCGCGCGGCGGGACGATCTCGATCGCCCGGCTTTCGTTGGGGGTGCGGCGGATGTATCCCTTCCGCTCCAGATTGGTGAGGTGCTCGTGCACGGTGGCGAGAGACCCGAAGGAGAACTTCCCGGCGATTTCTTCGAAGCTCGGGGCGTACCCCCGGTCCGCGATGTAATCGGACAGGTAATCGAGGATCTCGCGTTGGCGGCGTGTCAAAGGCATGGTGTAGTAGTCCCGAAGAGAGGCCGAAACCCAATGTACCCGAAAATCGACCGAACGCAAGCGTGAAAGACCGCCTGGAGCCGATCCTCGCGCAGGCCCGGGCCAGGGTGGAAGCCCTACGGTCGCGACTCGCGGAAATCGAACGGGCGGCGACCGTATCACCGGCGCCCCCGCTCTTCATTTTGAGTCCGGGTGATGGGGGAGTCGGGGTGATCGCGGAGATCAAGCGCCGCTCCCCGTCCGAGGGGGAGCTCCGGGACGATCTCGACCCGGAAGATATGGCTCTGCAGTACCAGCGGGCCGGAGCGGTCGCCGTGTCGGTAGTGACGGAGGGGGCCTACTTCGGGGGCTCACTGGCGGACCTGGAGAATGTCAGCCGAGCCCTTGGTAAGCGGCCCGGCTCACGCGCGCTACCGGTATTGCGCAAGGATTTCGTGCTGGACCAGGTCCAGCTGTTCGAAACGCGAGCCGCCGGAGCCGCGGCGGTGCTCCTCATCGTCAGAGCTCTCTCCACCCAGCAGCTCCAGGACCTGTCACGCCAGGCACGTGGGCTGGACCTTGCCACACTGGTGGAGGTGCATACAGAGAAGGAGCTCGATCGCGCCCTGGGCGTCGGCGCCTCGGCGGTGGGGATCAACAGCCGGGACCTCGGCAGCTTCGAGGTCGATCTCGGGACGGCGGAACGGCTCCTGCCCCTCGTCCCGGGTGATGTGCTGGCCGTGGCGGAGAGTGGCATCGCCGTGCGACGGGATGTCGAACGCCTGGCACTCGCCGGGGCCGATGCGGTGCTCGTGGGGAGCGCGGTGGTGCGCAGCCCGGACCCGGAGCGGGCGGTCCGCGACTTGACTGGTGTCGTGAGGCGGCCGCGGCACGCGGGGTCCATTCCTTAATGAGTGACGCGCCGACAATGAGCGACACGCCGACGGGCGGGCGGTTCGGTCCATACGGGGGCCGCTTCGTGCCCGAAACGCTGATGGCCGCTCTGGAGGAGTTGGCGCGGGTCTACGACGCCGCCAAGGCCGATCCCGCGTTCTGGGCGGAGCTCGACGCCCTGGGCCGGGAGTACGTGGGACGACCGACTCCCCTCACGCGCGTTCCCCGTTTGTCCGCCGAGGTCGGCGAAGGTGTCCTGGTCGCCTTGAAGCGTGAAGATCTGAATCACACCGGGGCGCACAAGATCAACAACACCCTGGGTCAGGTTCTGTTGGCGCGCCGGATGGGCAAGCGCCGCATCATCGCCGAAACGGGCGCCGGGCAGCATGGGGTCGCGACGGCCACCGTCTGCGCGCGATTTGGCCTCACCTGCGTCGTGTACATGGGTGAGGAAGACATGCGGCGCCAGCGCCTCAACGTGTATCGGATGGAGCTGCTCGGGGCATCGGTCGTACCGGTCACGTCCGGGACCCGAACCCTCAAGGACGCCACCAACGAGGCGATGCGGGACTGGGTCTCCACCGTGACCGACACCCATTACATCATCGGCTCGGTGGTGGGACCCGATCCGTTTCCACGGATGGTGCGGGACTTTCAGGCGGTGATCGGGCGGGAGGCTCGAGAGCAGGTGCTGGCCGGGTTCGGGCGACTGCCCCGCACGGTGGTGGCGTGTGTCGGGGGAGGCTCGAACGCCATGGGGATCTTCTCCGCATTCCGGGATGATGCCGAGGTGGAGCTGGTGGGGGTGGAGGCGGCAGGGGAGGGGTTGATGACCGACCGCCACGCGGCGTCCCTGGGTCGAGGGAGGCCGGGGGTCTTCCACGGGAGCTATTCCTATCTGTTGCAGGACGCCGATGGCCAAATCCGCCCCGCCCATTCGGTGTCGGCGGGGCTCGATTACCCCGGCGTGGGGCCGGAGCACGCTTTCTTGAAAGACGCGGGGCGCGTATTGTATGAGGCGGTGACGGACCGACAAGCCCTCGCCGCGTTCGCTGGTTTGGCCCGGCTCGAAGGCATTGTGCCCGCGCTCGAAAGCGCGCACGCGGTGGCGTGGGTACTGGCCTGGCGCGGACGTTGGAGGGCTGGGGACGTCGTGGTGATCAATCTGAGCGGCCGCGGGGACAAGGACGTCGCCCTCGTCGCCGAGCTCACAGGGACCCCCGAGTGACGAACGCGCCCGACACCGAACTAGCACTACCCCCAGCGCAAGTCGAGGCGCTGCTGACGCTCGTCAGCAAAGGCCTGCGGGCGACCCAGCTGTACCTCCCGAATAATCCCGTGTATCAGCGCGCGGTCGACAACGTCCGCGTCGCGCTGCGCAAGATCTGGGAGACCAGCGACGATCTGGTGTTCGACGTCGGCGAGACCGAGCTGCGGTGGGAAGGCAACGTCGTCTACGCCAACGACCAGAAGAACGAGAGCATCGCCTGGACTCTGTTCAAGGACGGGATCCGCTCCCTCACGTTGAAGCGCGGCGTCGAAGAGACCGAAATCGTGCGGTTCCTCCAGGTCCTCCACCAGGCGCGGGTGCTGCAGGCCGAGGCGGCCGACGATCTCCTGACGCTGTTGTGGCAGGAAGACTTTCAGGCGGTGGCGTACACCTTCCGGGAGCTGGCCGCGGAGAACGCGGTTCCGATCGAGCGGGAGGAGGACGTACCGGAGGTCAGTCCGAGCGACGTGCGCCAGGCCGTCCAGGAAGAAGAGCCGCCGCCCCGTCCCGAAGGGGTCGTTTCGATCGACGACTTCGACACGACCCTGTACTTCCTCGAAGACACCGAGATCCGGTACCTGCAGAACGAGGTCGAGCGCGAGTACGCGCAGGATCTGCGACGCAACGTGCTCGCGATGCTGTTCGATCTGCTCGAGCTGCAGACGTTCAGCGCCGTTCGCACCGAGCTGATCTCCATCGTCGAGAACTTCATACCCTATCTGCTGGGCGCGGGGGATTTCCGCTCCGTCGCCTACATTCTGCGCGAGACGCGCGTGATCCTCGAGCGCGCCCGCGAGCTCGTCCCCGAGCACCGCGCGGCCCTCGAAGCGGTCCCGGCGCGGCTGTCGCAGCCGGAGGCGCTGGCGCAGCTGCTCCAGTCGCTCGACGAGGCGATGGTTCACCCGAGCGAAGAGGAGCTCGGGGAGCTGTTCGCCGAGCTGCGGGCGGAGGCGCTCGGGACCCTGGCCTCCTGGATCGGTCGTCTCTCCAACGAGCGCGTGCGCGAGTTGGTGCTGCGCTCGGCCGAAAAGCTGGCGCTGGCCAACGCGGCGGAGGTGCTGCAAGCCCTGGCGTCGCCGGACCGCGCGACGCAGCTCGAAATGGTGCGCCTCGCGGGGCGCCTCAAGCTCCCCGGCGCCCCGGACGGGATGGGGCCCCTGGTGCTCGCGGGTGACCGGGAGGTAAAGCTGGCGGTGGCCGAGGCGTTGATCGCCATCGGGACGCCGTCGGCGCTGCGGCTGCTCGAGCGCGCGGTCGAGGACGCGGAGCGTGACGTGCGGATCGCCGCCGTCCGGTTTCTTGGGCAGCGCGGCCATCGCGGCGCGTTCCAGCGGATCGAGGCCACCGTGACCGGGAACAAGCTGCGCACCCTGGATTTGACCGAGAAGATGACTCTCTTCGAAGCCTATGGGACGTTGGCCGGACCGGCCGGGGTGCCGGTGCTTGCGCGGATGCTCGGGTCCAAGGGGCTCTTGCGCCGAGAGGATCCGGAAACCCGCGCCTGTGCGGCCATGGCCCTGGGGAGGATCAAGAGTGCCGACGCCCGGGCGATCCTGGAGCGCGCGGCCCAGGACAAGGATCCGCTCGTTCGCAACGCGGTGAGCCGGGCGCTGCGGGAGGGGACCCCGTGACGGAGCCGAACTCTCCCATCCCGCCCGTACGCCGGGCCTCCATCGTCGACACGGTCGCGACCACCGACAGCTTCCTGCGCCACGCCGGGCGGGACCTGCTGGTCATGCTGTACACGGCCCTGCGCTCTCTCAAGCTCTATCCGATCGAGAATGCGCAGGTGCAGAAGGCGCTCGACGATCTCCACGGCGCCGCCCATCACCTGCTCGATGTCGAGAAAGAGCTGGAGATCCGGCTCCAGGGTGAGTTCATTTTCGTGAACTCGACCCGGCTGCGGCTGGACCTCGAGAACTATGCCTCGTTCTCGCACGTGCTCGGCCTGCTGCGACAGAGCGGCGTCGGAACCCTGCGGATCGACGAAGGCGTGGACCGCCGCGAGCTCCAGATCCTCGTGTCCTTGCTGCTCTCCTACGCCGCCAAGGAGACCGGTCCCGGCAAGGTCTTCGAACTGGCTCAGAAACTCTCGGAGGCAGGGGCCGTGCATCTGAGCCTCGATCCGCCGCTCGAGACCGACGAGGACCTGGAAGACTCCGAGCGACTGAAGGAAGCGGCCAAACGCACCTACGCGCGATCGGTGGCCGTCACGAAGGAGGTCATCAACAGCATCCGCATGGGCCGCACCGCGAACGTGAAGAAGGTGAAACGCGCGGTCCAGGCGATCGTGGACCAGGTGCTGAACAACGAGTCGTCCCTGGTCGGGCTCACGACGCTGCGGGACTACGACGAATACACGTTCACACACTCGGTCAACGTCTGCATCTTCTCCGTGGCGCTCGGCCGCAAACTCGGCCTCACCAAGTTGCAGCTGTACGACCTCGGCATCACCGCGCTGTTCCACGACGTGGGGAAATCCCGCGTCCCGGTCGAAGTGCTGAATAAGGAAGGCGGGCTCTCCGACGACGAGTGGCGCATCATGCAGGCCCACCCCTGGCTCGGGGTCCTGACGCTGTTCGGGCTCCGCGGGTACGGCGAGATCCCCTATCGGGGCATGATCGTGGCCTACGAGCACCACATGAAGATCGACCTGACCGGCTATCCCAAGTCGATTCGACCCCGGGAGCTGTCGATCTTCTCGAAGGTCATCGCCGTCGCGGATGGGTTCGACGCGGCCACGAGCCGCCGCGCCTACCAGACCGTTCCGATCCAACCCGATCAAGTGCTGAAGGAAATGTGGGAGAATCGGCGCCGCGGGTACGATCCGGTCGTGGTCAAGGCGTTCATCAACCTGATCGGAATCTACCCGGTGGGTACCTGCGTCATTCTGGACACCTACGAGGTGGCCATCGTCCACGCCGCGAACCCCGATGTCAGCTTCGTGCATCGGCCCATCGTGCGGATCGTGGCCACCGCCGACGGCGGGATCCTCCACCCGGGCATTCTCGCCGACCTCGCCCACCGGGACGAGAGCGGCGGGTTCCCCCGAACCATCGTCAAGGTCACGGACCCGGCCAAGTACAACGTCAAGGTCAGCGACTACTTTGTCTGACCGATCCTCTCCCATCGCCGGGCGCTGGCGCGAGGTCCGCCAGGAGCGCCGGGCGGCCTTGATTCCGTTTCTCCCCGCGGGATTCCCGACTCCGGCCGAGTCCTTGGAGGCCATCCGGACGGTGGGGACCGGCGGCGCCGACATCCTGGAGATCGGCGTGCCATTCTCCGACCCCCTGGCCGACGGGCCCACGATCCAGCGGGCGACGCAAACGGCCCTGGCGCACGGGATGACGCTGCCGCGGGTACTCGATCTGGTCCGCAGGGCCGCGGTGCCGGTCCCGGTGGTGCTGATGACCTACCTGAATCCGGTCCTGGCCTACGGATTGGATCGGCTGCTGCCTGACGCCACCGCCGCGGGCGTCGCCGGGATTCTCGTCACCGATCTCCCGGCCGGCACGGCTCCGGAGATCGAAGCACCACTTCTGGCGAGCGCGCTGGACCTGATTCGCCTGGTGGCGCCCACGACCCCGGAGCGGCGCCTGGCCGATGCGCTTCGCGGCGCCGGCGGATTCGTGTACCTGATCTCCCGACTCGGCGTCACCGGGGCGCGCCCCGACGCCCCCCCGCTCCCGGATCTCACGGCGCACGTCGCCCGCATTCGGCGAGTCAGCGACCTTCCCGTCGCCGTGGGCTTCGGTCTCTCCACCCCGGCCCAGGCTGCGGGCGCCGCCCGGGTCGCCGACGGCGTCGTGGTGGGGAGCGCCCTGGTCGACGCCATGGAGCGGGGAGGGATCAGCGCGGCGGCCCGGCTGACGGCTGCCCTGGCGACCGCGGTGCGGGGTGCCCGCCGTTCGGACGCCGCGTGAACGTTCAGCGCGTCGTCGCCGTCTACAGTCGGGTGCTCGCGTGGGGCGGGCTCTTTCTCCTCCTGGCGGTGGTGCTGGTCGATCGGCGTTGGACCACCCAGCTGCCCATCGTGCTGGTCATGGTCGCGGTCTGCATTCCGCTGCGCGCCAACGCGATCCCGCTCAGCAAGTACTCCTACCTGACCCAAACCGGTCTCGTCGCCGTCGCGGGGAGTCTCTTGGTCGGCGTCCCGGCCGCGGCGCTCGGCGTGGCAGGGGGGGTGCTCGGTGCCGACTGGGTATGGCAGCGCAAACCACTGATCGTGGCCCGGGTCAATCTCGGTCGGGAGGTGATTACCCTCATCGCGGCGTCCGGCATCTACGCCGGCACGCTGCGGCTGTCCGGGATCAGCACGCCGGGGATCCGCGTCGAAACGATCCCGGCGGTGTTCTTCTTCGTCCTGGCCTACTTCCTGTTCGGCCGTTTGCTGTTCTACTTCACCCTGCTGCTGCGATCGAAGCTCGAATACGACGAGCAGCTCCTGATCATCCGCTACGAGTGCATTGCCTACTTCAGCACGATCATCGCCGCTTCGACCGTCGTCGGCACCGTCCTCGCGTGGCCGCACATCGCCTGGCTCTTTGTGGGCTCGGCGTTATGGGCGCTCGGGATGCTGTTCAAGCGGATGCTCGAGGAGGCGATCTCCGCCGAGGAGCTGAACAAGATCCACGCGATTGAAGCGGTCATCACGAGCAACGTGAGTCTCAAGGATTCGTTCGCCCGCATCGAACGCCTGGCCCGACGACTGGTGGACTGGGGCGATTTCCGGATCTACCGCCGCGGTGAAGAAGGGCTGGTCCTCGCCTATCGCAGCGCGACCGGGCGGCCGGAGCGCGGGGAGCCGACCGCCGACACCGCGCGCCTGCGCCAGGAGGTACTCACCACCGGGGAGCTGGTGATCGTGGACGATGCCAGCCGGGACGAGCGCGTCGCGGACCTCCCCGAAGTCGTCCAGAGCCTGCTCGTGATGCCGCTCAAGTTCGGGGACCAGGTGACCGGCACGCTGGAGCTGGAGCACCACAAGCGCCGGACCTATCGGCGCAAGGACCTCGTGACCATCGCCACCTTCGCCAATCAGCTCGCCACGGCGATTCACATCACCGACTTGCGCCGACCCTTGGTGGAAACGGTCGAGCGCATGACGCGGGAGCTCACCACCCTGACCGGCGCCGCCACCGCCCTTCGCCAGGCCGCCGGCAGCGTGGCGCATTCGACGGAGGCGATCCGATCCGGCGTGGCGTCGGAGCAGGGAGAGGTGGCCGGCGGGTTGGAAGCGACCAACGCGCTGTCCCGGGTGTCGCAGCGCGTGCTGGAGGATGGGGCCGGGGCCGCGCAGGCCTCGTCGTCCGCGAGCGAGGTGGCGACCCGAAACCGGCAGCGGATTCAAGGCGCGCTCGAGCGCCTCGTCACCCTCAAGACCTTTGTGGGAGAGAGCTCCGCCAAGGTGCAGCAGCTCGGCACGATGAGCCGTCGCATCACGGGATTCATCGCCTCCATCCGCGAGTTCTCCGACATGACCAATCTGCTCGCCCTGAACGCGGCCATCGAAGCAGCGCGGGCGGGGAAGCACGGAAAGGGGTTTGCGGTCGTCGCCGATGAAGTACGGCGCCTGGCCGAGCAGAGCGCGGAAGCGGCCGCGGAGGCGGGCGAGCTGGTGCTGGACATCCACCGCCAGGTGGGCGAGGTCGTAGAGCAGATGCGGCGGGGTCAGGTGACCGTGGGCGGCGTGGAGGACCTGTCGGCCGGCGCGCTGCAAGCGCTCGAAGCGATCGTCGCCGCCACCGCCGACGCGACCGGTCACGCGCAACGGATCGCCGCCACGGCGGAGGAGCAGGACGTGGCGTTCGCGAAGTTGCGGGAGCGGATTCATTCGGTGGCGGCGATCGCCCAACAGAACCGCGCCGAGGCCGACGACGTCGCCACCCGAGCCGGGGAAGCGGCGGCCGGTCTCACGAACCTCGAGCAGGCCACCCGGGAGCTCGAGCGGGTCGCCACCGATCTGCGCGAGCTGACGCGCGGGTTTGCAAGTCTTCGCTAGCGCCTCTAGCATACGGGCGTGAGGGGTGAGCGGGCATACGTGGCCCTCGGCTCAAACCTGGGGGATCGGGCGGCGCATCTGGCGCACGCCCGCGGTCGCCTGGGCGGTCTTCCGGAAACCGTCCTGCTCGCGGTCTCGCGCGTCGAAGAAACGGCTCCGCTCGGTCCTATCCAACAAGGGACCTTCCTCAACCAGATGGTTCTGCTCGACACGGGGCTCGCCCCCGCCGACCTGCTGCAGTGGTGCCTGGAAATCGAGGCGGAGCGCGGAAGGGAACGGCAGGCCGGAGTGCGCTGGGGGCCACGGACGCTCGACCTCGACATCGTCCGGTACGGCGATCGCAGCATCCGCGAGCCGGGTCTCGTGATTCCACACCCCGAGCTCCCCAACCGCGACTTCTGGCGCCGCGAAATGGCGGAGCTGGACGTGCTGGCCCCTCCCCCCTCTCAGGCGGTTCATGGCTGACACTCCCAAGGCGCTGACGACCCACGCGCTGCTGAGCATGAAAGCGGAACACCGGCCCATCGTGATGCTCACCTGCTACGATGCGCTGTTCGCGCGTCTGTTGGACGAGGCGGGCGTGGACATTCTGCTGGTCGGCGACTCCGTGAACCAAGTGCTGGCGGGCGCCGCCACGACCCTCTCCGCCACCTTGGACCAGATGATCTATCACACCCGGATCGTACGCCGCGGCGCGGAACGGGCGATGGTGGTGTGCGACCTGCCGTTCCTGACCTACCAGGTCACGAAAGAGGAAGCGATTCGTAACAGCGGTCGCGTGATGGCGGAGACGGGATGTCACGCCGTGAAGCTGGAAGGCGGCGTGCATATCGCGCCGACCGTCCGGGCGCTCGTCGACGTCGGGATCCCGGTCATGGGGCACATCGGCCTCACCCCGCAGTCGGTGCACGCGCTGGGGGGCTACCGGGTGCAGGGGCGTGACGAGATCACGGCGCAGCGGCTCAAGAACGACGCCAAGGCATTGGAGGAGGCGGGGGCGTTCGCCGTGGTGCTGGAGCTCGTCCCCGCGGCTCTGGCCGGCGAGATCACGCAGTCGCTTACGATTCCCACCATCGGCATCGGCGCGGGCCCCCGCTGCGACGGGCAGGTCCTGGTGCTGCACGACATGCTGGGCTTGAACGACCGTTTTTCCGCCAAGTTCGTGAAGCGGTACGCGACCCTCGCCGACGACGTGCGCCGCGCGGTCCAGACGTACGCCCGCGAGGTGCGCGAGGGCACCTTTCCGAACGATCAGCACTCCTTCCAGAAGTAGCCGGGGCGGGGCACGGTGGACGAGATCTCCGGTCTGGCCGAGATGCGAGCCTGGTCACGCGCCAGGGCCCGGGATGGCGCCCGCATCGGCTTCGTTCCGACCATGGGCTATCTGCACGAGGGCCACCTGCGGCTCGTCGACCGTGCCCGGGAGTGCGGCGACCTGGTGATCCTCAGCATCTTCGTCAACCCGCTGCAGTTTGGTCCCAGCGAGGATTTCGCCCGCTATCCGCGCGACCTGGATCGGGATCGGGCACTGGCCGCGGAGCGGGGAGTGGATCGCCTGTTCGTCCCCGATGCCCGGACCATGTATCCCACGGAGCCGAGCGTCCGGGTGACGCCGCCCGAGGGGGCGTTGGGAGACTCGCTCGAGGGCGCCGCACGACCGGGACATTTCGCCGGTGTGCTCACGGTGGTGGCGAAGTTGTTCCAGATCGTCGCGCCGCACGTCGCCGTATTCGGACGCAAGGACTATCAGCAGGCCAGGCTGGTGCGGCGGATGGTGGATGACCTCGATTTCCCGCTCACGATCGAGGTCGCTCCCACCGTGCGCGACCGCGATGGTCTCGCGCTCTCCTCCCGCAACGCCTACCTGTCTCCGGCGCAACGCCGGTCGGCGCTGGCCCTCTCGGGTGCGCTGGGAGCGGTGGAGACGGCGTGGCGCGAGGGCCTGACGGACGCGACGGCCCTGCGCGACCGGGGCATGCAGGTCCTCGCGGCGCCCGGGGTGCAACCGGAATACCTGGCGCTGGTGGACGAAGCGCTGCAGCCGGTGAGACAGGCTACGCCACGCACGGTGGCCCTCGTCGCCGCCCGTGTGGGAGTCACCCGACTCATCGATAACGTGGTGCTCGGCGACGGCGTCGCCGCCGACCCGACGGTCGGGTAGCGCGTGCTGCCGCCATGGTCGGTGGTGAGCCCCGGGCGCCGGGAGCACATCGAGCGAGTGGTCCAGCTGGTCTCCGCGTGGGCCGAGGCGATGCACACCCCACCGGCGGAGCGCAACCGCTGGCTGCGCGCCGCGTGGTTGCACGACGCCTTGCGCGATGCTGACGCGGAGCTGGGCCATGGCCCGATGGTGGCGGATCGCCTGGCGGCCGAGGGAGAAACCGACCGCGGGCTCCTCGACGCGATCCGGTATCATTCGTATGGCTACGCGGCGTGGGACGACGTGGGGCGCATGCTCTACCTGGCGGACTTTCTGGAGCCCGGCCGCGACTTTGACCGGAAAGAACGGGCCGCGCTGGCGTCGCGGGTCCCGCGCGAGCGCGACGCCGTTTTGCGGGAAGTGGCTCGCCGTCGGATCGAGCGGGCGCTGCGCAAAGGCTGGGCGCTCGCCCCGGAGACGGTGGACTTCTGGAACGCGCTCGCGCGCGCCTAGTCGCGCTCGCCCTCGTGCTGGCGGGCTGCGGGCACACGGCGGACCAGCGGCCGGCCTTTGCGGTCCCCGGCGATCACGGTGATCGCCTCGAGGTCGAGGTGTTGAACGCGAGCGGGCGGGCCGGGATCGCGCGGACCGCCACGCGCGTCTTGCGCGAGGCCGGGATCGACGTGGTCGGCATCGGGAACGCGCCGGGGGGAATCACCGGTCGCCTCGATTCCACCCGGATCGTGGTCCGGCACGGCCCGGCTTCCAACGGGGAGCGCGTGCGCCGGGCGTTGCGGGTCGGACGAGTGGTGATCGAACCAGATTCGACGCGGTTACTCGACGTGAGCGTCTTCGTGGGCGCGGACTTTGCGCCGCCCCTCGAGTTCCACCCGTAGTTGCCCGCACGCCGCCGCGATATCGAGGCCGCGGCTTCTGCGCAGCACCGCCTCCACGCCATGCGCCGTGAGCCGCCGCTCGAACGCGAGCATTCGTGCCCGCGGCGACGGCGCGAGCCCCGGGGCGCCGCCGGGGTGCAGCGGCAGGAGATTGACATGGGCGCCGAGCGGCTTGGCGATCCGCGCCAGCGCGTCGGCATCGGCGTCGGTGTCGTTCCGGCCGTCGATCAGCACATACTCGAGCGTGACCCGCCGGGGAAACTGCTTCAGCGCCTTCAGCACCTCGGGAAGAGCATAGCGCTTTTCGATCGGCATGAGCGCGAGCCGCCGCTCCGGAGTGGGGGCGTGCAGGGACAGCGCGAGGCGGAACTGCTCGGGACGCCGGGCGAACGCCGCGAGATTGGGCAGAATACCTACCGTCGAGACCGTGATGTGCCGGGCGCCGATGCCGCAGCCCTCGGGCGCGTTGAGAATGGTGAGCGCGGTATCGACATGCTCCCAGTTCAGGAGCGGCTCGCCCATCCCCATGAACACCACGTTGGTCGGTGCCTGGCCTGGGTCCAGCAGGACCAGCTCGCGTACCTGGCCCGCGATCTCCCCGGGGGTCAGGTTACGCCGCCATCCCATCTGTCCCGTGGCGCAGAAGACGCAACCCAGGGCGCAGCCGACCTGTGACGAGATGCACAGCGTGCGCCGCTTTCCCTCCGGGATGAGCACCGACTCGATCGCCTCGCCGTCGGAGAGCCGCCACAGAAACTTCTCGGTCCCGTCCTGCGACGTCTGACGGGCGGCGAGGGTGAGGCGCGCCAGCGGAAACGCGGCGTCGAGCGACGCGCGCAGGGCGGCGGGTAGATCGGTGGCGTTCGCCCAGCTTCCCAGGGGACGCTGCCAAAGACGCGGCAGAATTTGCCGGATGCGGTAGGCGGGTTCGCCGCAGTCCGTGAGCCACTGGGCGAGCGTCGTCCGGGCGGCGTCGGGGGTCAGGTCCAGCAGGTTCACCGTCATAGTTGAACCGCCAGACCCACCCGATAGGCGGCTCCGATCTCGTTCGCCCCACCGTCGCGGGCGAATTCAACACGATAATGTCCGATCGTGATCCCCACCCCGGCGGCGAATCGCCAGGCCGCGTTTCCGTAGCTCTGTTGCCGGGTCCCAAGGACATCGAGCCGCACGGGCCGGCCGAATTCCAGTCCGGCGCCGACCTGCTCATCGGTTCCCGCCACCCCACCGGCGGTGAGGCCCGCTCGGGCACGGATCGTTCCAGGGGTATCCCCCCAGAGGTTGCCGTGCCAGCAGCGCACCTCCACCCCGGCGTAAATGTCCTGCGCGCTCTCGTGACTGCCCAGGAAATGGGTCGCGGCCGCGAGTCGCACCACGTCTCCCGCCTGGTAGCCTGCGCCGAAATCCACGGTCCACCCATCGGTCGTCACCTGGTCCAACTGCGTTTCGTGATACCCTGCGTTGGCTCCGATCAACAACGCCCCTCCTGCGAGGCCCAGGCTCCAATTGAGCGCGGCGGTCTGCGTGTAGAAAGGAATCGTTGGACCGTCGGGCTCCGGTGAGTAGGAGGTCTGGACGAGATTTCCCAGGCTCATCCGTCCATAGGAGAGCCCCACCGCGCCGATCTCGGGAACTCGGAAACGGACCCCACCGAGAATGCCGGACGCGCCGACGACGCTCGGGGTCTGGATCAGGTCCAGGCCCAGGTCACCGTGTTTGCTGGGAATCGGTTGTGCCGGGTTCCAGAACGACGCCGACCCATATGCCGCCAGAGCGGGGGGCACCGTCACGGTGACGGTCGCCAATCTCCATAGCTCGGCCCCAGCCCCCTCCTGGCCCCTCAGAGGAATGCTCCCTGCCAGGAGGCCAGCCAGGAGGGCGAATGGGCGAGTAGATAGGCTCAAGGTCTTGTGTAGCGCAGTTGACTCAACTTAACTAGATTCAATCGCTTACACCACTTGCCCATCGAGCCGAATGCGACTGTCCGAACTCCTGAACCCGTACCGCATCCGGGTCCCCCTGCAGGCTACGGATAAAGAGGGGATCCTGAAGGAGCTCGTCGCCCTCATGCTGCCGGGGGACGGGGGGCAGGCGGAGGAGGTCCTGGGGGCGATCCTCGAACGGGAGCGGCAGTTTCCCACCGGCATCGGGTACGGCGTGGCGGTGCCCCATGGGAAGACGGGCGCGCTGGACGGCCTTCTGGTCGTCGCCGGGACGAGCGCGACCCCGGTCCGCTATGAGACCGTGGATGGGCAACCGGTGCGCCTGTTCTTCCTGCTGGCTGGGCCGGAAGCGCTGGCGGGACAGCACGTCAAAGCGCTCAGCCGGATTTCCAGGCTGGTAAGGCAGGAGCCGGTCCGAGCGCGGCTCCTCGCCGCGCAGAGCCCCGAAGAATTCTACCGCACCCTGTGCGAAGCGGAGGGAGTGGAACGACGGTGAGCCGGACGAGTTGGCGCACGCATCGGTGCGGGGACCTGCGCGCGGCCCAGGTCGGAGAGCGGGTCCGACTGGGGGGATGGGTGCATCGGCGCCGGGACCTCGGGGGTATCGTGTTCCTCGACCTCCGGGACCGTGCCGGTCTCGTCCAGGTCGCGTTCGGCCCGGCCTGGGCCGACCCGGAAGTGCTGGCCCGCGCGGGCTCGATGGGAAGCGAATCCGTGGTCGTGGTCGAGGGGACGGTCGTCGCGCGTCCGGCCAACATGCAGAACCGGGACTTGGCGACCGGGGAGGTCGAGGTGCACGCGACCTCGCTCCAGCTCGTCGGTCCCGCCGACACGCCGGCGATTCCGGTCGCGCGCGGCAAGGGCGAGGAATTGCCGGCCGAGGAGCTGCGGCTGAAATATCGCCACCTCGATTTGCGCCGCCCCGAGCTGCAGGCGAACCTGGCGCTGCGGCACCGGTTGCTGCAGCGGGCCCGCCGCACGTTGTCCGATCTCGAGTTCTTCGAGATCGAGACACCGATCCTCACCAAACCGACCCCCGAAGGAGCCCGGGACTATTTGGTGCCGTCCCGAGTGCACCCGGGCGAGTTCTACGCCCTGCCGCAGTCGCCGCAGATCTACAAGCAGCTGCTCATGGTCTCGGGGTACGACCGCTACTTCCAGATCGCCCGGTGCTTTCGCGACGAAGATTTGCGCTTCGACCGGCAGCCCGAATTCACGCAGATCGACATCGAAGCCTCGTTCGTGGGGCCCGAGGATGTGATGAGCCTCGTGGAGCGGGTGCTGGTCGCGTTGTGGGACGAAGCCGGACACACGATCGAGTCTCCGTTCCGGCGTCTCTCCTGGCGCGAGGCGATGGAGCGGTATGGCTCGGACAAGCCCGACCTTCGCTACGACCTGACGCTCCAGGATTGGACCCGCGAGCTCCAGCCGCTCGGCGTGCCGTTCTTCGCCGAGGCGGGGAGACAGGGCGTCCGGGTGCGCGGCATCGCGGTCCCGGGAGGCGCCAAGGTGTCACGCAAGGATGTGGACCAGATCACCGAGGTCGTCAAGCAGCTCGGTGCCTCGGGGCTCGCGTGGGCCAAGCGGCAGGGTGACCAGGTGTCGGGCTCGGTGGCGAAATTCCTGACCGCGGAGGTCCTGGGCCGGCTCGGTGTGCAGGACGGCGACGCCGTGCTGCTCGTGGCGGGGCCCGATCGGGTGACGTCGCCGGCGCTGGATCGGGTGCGCCAGGAACTGATACGGCGGCTCGCCCCGGCGCCGAAAGCGGCCCACGCGTTCTGCTGGGTGGTCGATTTTCCGCTGTTCGAGGCGGATCCGGAGACCGGAGCCCCGGTCTTCGCGCATCATCCGTTCACGTCACCGCATCCGGAAGACCTGGCCAAGCTCGACGCGGATCCGTTTGCCTGCCGCGCGCTGCATTACGACGCGGTCTATAACGGGAACGAGCTCGGCTCCGGCTCCATCCGCATCGTGGATCCGGCGGTCCAGCGCAGAGTGTTTTCCCACCTCGGGCTCACGCGGGAGGACGCCGACGCACGCTTCGGGTTTCTGCTGCAGGCGCTGGCCTCGGGCGCCCCGCCGCATGGGGGGTTCGCGATCGGTTTCGACCGGGTGACGATGCTGCTGGCGGGGGCGGGCAGTCTGCGGGACGTGATCGCCTTTCCCAAGACGACCGCCGCGCGGGCGCTGTTCGAGGGGGCGCCGTCGCGGGCCAACCCGGCCGACCTTGCGGCCCTGCACATTCAGGTGACGCCATGAGCGACGACATCGCCCGGCGGCTCGTGGTCGAGGGTGTCGACCCCCTCAATCTGGTGGGGGTGAACGACGGGAACCTGGTCGAGCTGACCCGGCGCCTCGGCGTCCGGGTGTCGCTGCGCGGTGACGCGCTCACGATTCAGGGACCCGGCGCGGCGGTCGAGCGCGCGGCCCCGGTGGCCCAGGCGATGGTCGACCTCGCCCGGATGGGGGAGACGCTGGACGTGCACGACGTCGAGCGCCTGATCCTCGAGGAGCAGGCGGGCACGCTGGGCGAGGGCCTCGGGGGGGGCGTGGAATTCAAGATCATTCTCCCCGGCCTGCGGCGGGTGATTCAGCCCAAGACCACGGGGCAACGCGAGTACCTCCAGTTGATCGCGCAGCACGACATTGTCGTGGGGATCGGGCCCGCCGGGACCGGCAAGACCTACCTCGCCGTGGCCGCCGCGGTCGATGCGCTGGCGCGCAAGCGAGTCCGGCGCATCATCCTGGCGCGCCCGGCCGTGGAGGCGGGCGAGAACCTGGGGTTCCTGCCCGGGGACCTCCAGGAGAAGGTGGATCCGTATCTGCGGCCTCTGTACGACGCGCTCGAGGACATGATGCCGCGGGACCGGGTGCAGAAGGCGCTCGAGACACGCACGATCGAGATCGCGCCCCTCGCCTACATGCGGGGCCGGACGCTCTCGGACGCCTTCGTCATTCTGGACGAGGCCCAGAACGCGACGGGAATGCAAATGAAGATGTTCCTCACCCGGCTGGGCGTGAACTCGCGCGCCGTGATCACGGGCGATAAGACCCAGATCGATCTGGGCGTACGGGAAGATTCCGGGTTGCTGCAGGTCGAGCGGATCCTCCCGGGGATCGAAGGCATCGGCTTCTGCTATCTCGCGGAGACCGACGTGGTCCGCCACCGGCTGGTGCGGGACATCATTCGCGCCTACGCCGAGGACGCCCAAGGCTGACCATGAACCGGATCGGGATCGCCCGCGTCCAATACCATGCGGTCCGCTGGGTCTGGGTCCTGGGCCTTGCCCTGCTCACCCAGATTGCTTTCCCCTCGTCGGCGACCGACTACGCGCCGCTCCTCGACGTGGGTGACCGCGCCGCGCGAGAGATCAAGGCGCCGTTCGATTTCGTGGTTTCCAAGACCGACGATGAAGTGCGGCGCGAATCCGAAGAAGACGCGGCCTCCGCGCTCCCCATCTGGGTGGTGAACCAGCGGGTGAGCGACAGCGCGCTCGCGCAGCTCCACGTGCTCTTCGCCTCCCTGGACACGGCGTCCCGTCATGGCGCCTCCGCGGTGACCCGCGCCGCCGCCGCCGGCGGATTGACTCTCTCGTCGTCCGAGGCGGAGTACCTCACGCGGTCCCCCAAACGGCATGCGCAGCTCGCCGCGCTCGAGGCGCTGTTGCCGCAAACGCTGGGACAGGGAGTGGCATCGGCGGTATCGCTGCGAGCCGAGCCCTCGCGGCAACTGATCGTGCGCCGCGGACCGAACGAGTACGGCGTGGATAAATCCCAGGTGCTGACCGCCGAGGGATACCTGGGGCGGGCGCGGGGACTGCACCCCGACCCCGGGTCCTCGGTGGGCGACCTGGTCTACTTGAAGCTGGTCCGGCGCAGCTTTCGCATCACCCTGACCCGCGACGACCTCGCCACCACGCGCCGGCGCAACGAGCTGATCGCGGGCGTCGACCGGACCAAGTTCGCGGTGCGCCAGGGGGACCGCCTCATCGGGCAGGGCGAGGTCGTGACCGAGGCGGTCGCGGAGAAGCTGACCGCGCTGCACGCGGAGCTGGTGCGCCGTGGCAGCGTCTCCAGCGCCACGGTCGGCGGTTGGATCGGGCCGATCATCCGGAACGGCCTGATCATCTGCGTCTTCTGGGTGCTGATGCTGTTCTACCGGCGGGAGACCTATCGGGAGCCGGGGCAGGTCGGGCTCGTCGCGGCGCTGTTCGCGGCGGCGATCACCGGCGGCGCGCTGGTCGCGCACTGGGTGCCCGATCATCCCGAGCTGATCCCGTTGCCCTTTACCGCCATGATGATGACGGTGTTGTTCAACGGGCGCGTGTCGATGATCGGCGCCATGATTCTCACCGCGCTGATCGCGACCCAGCCGGTATTCCACGATACCCCCGTGTTGCTGCTCTGCTGGGCTGGTGGGGTCACCGCGGCGCTCTCGGTGAAGTCGTTGCGGCGGCGTACGCAGCTGTACAGCGCGGTCGTGCTCGTGGGGCTCGGCTATGCGGCCGCCGCATTGGCCGAGGGAATGAGCGCCGACTGGGCCGTACAGGAAATCGGGCTGCGCGCGGCGTTCGGGGTGGCGAACGGACTGGTTTCCGCCGCGTTGACCATCCTGGTGCTACCCGTGGCCGAGCGCCTCACCCATGTCACGACCGATTTGAGCCTGCTCGAACTTTCCGACCCGAGCCGGCCGCTGCTGCGGCGCCTGTCGATCGAGGCCCCGGGCACCTACGCCCACAGCATCGCGATGGCCAACCTGGTGGAGTCCGCCTGCAACCGGATCGGAGCGAACGGCATTCTCGGCCGCGTGGGATGCTACTACCACGACGTCGGGAAACTGGCCAACCCGCAATACTTCGCGGAGAATCAGGTCTCGGGGGTCAACCCCCATGATCGTCTCACCACGGCGCAGTCGGTGGCGATCATCCGGGCGCACGTCCCCGAGGGGATTCGTCTGGCCCAGGAAGCGGGGCTTCCCGAGGCGATCCAGCGCTTTATCCCCGAGCATCACGGCACGGCTGAGATCACCTATTTCCTCGATCGGGCGCGCAAGCAGGGCGACAAGAGTCTGCGGCGCGAGGATTTCTGCTATCCCGGTCCGCGGCCCCGGACGGCCGAAACGGCGGTCACGATGCTCGCCGATTCGATCGAGGCGGCGCTGCGAGTCCTGAATGAAGTGACCCCGGCCAAGCTGGAGGCCGCGATCGAGAAGATGGTTCGGGACCGCTTGCTGAGCGGCCAGCTCGACGAAG
>Ga0335083_10003745_pt1 | contig 19551 bp, 14 predicted proteins | sample Lox_Sample_42_FD_206716 | JGI IMG/M metagenome (GOLD analysis project Ga0335083, IMG submission 206716) | Soil microbial communities from Loxahatchee National Wildlife Refuge, Florida, United States - Lox_Sample_4.2 | ecosystem: Environmental > Terrestrial > Soil > Wetlands | place: USA...
GAGCAGTCCCACCATGGACCGGACCCGCAGCGGCACTCGCTGCCCGTCGTCGAGAGCGAGCACGTCGTAGAAGAACCCGTCCTGCTCGTCCCACAGCCCCTTGTCGCGCAGGGCGCGGGCGATGTAGGCAAAGTGCTCGAAGAACTTGGTAGCGGCGTCCTCGTAGGCCCGGTCGTGCTCGGCGAGCACGAGCGCGATCTCCAGCAGGTTCAGGGCGTACATGGCCATCCAGGCGGTGCCGTCGCTCTGTTCCAGCCGGGCGGCGACCGGAAGCATCGCCGACCGGTCGATCGGGCCGATGTTGTCCAGGCCGAGGAAGCCGCCCTCGAACACGTTGTTCCCGGCGCTGTCCTTGCGGTTGACCCACCAGGTGAAGTTCAGCAGCAGCTTGTGGAACACCCGGGCGAGGAACTCGTGGTCGCGGCGGCCGTCGATCTCGAACACCCGCAGGGCGGCCCAGGCGTGCACCGGCGGGTTGACGTCCCCGAAGGCCCACTCGTAGGCCGGGATCTGCCCGTTCGGGTGCATGTACCACTCGCGCAGCATGAGGATCAGCTGGTTCTTGGCGAACGCCGGGTCGACGCGGGCGATCGGTATGCAGTGGAAGGCCAGGTCCCACGCGGCGTACCAGGGGTATTCCCACGGGTCCGGCATGGAGATCACGTCGGCGTTGTTCAGGTGCCGCCATCCCGCGTTGCGCCCGTGCCGCCGCTGCGGGGGCGGCGGCGGGCCGGCCGGGTCGCCGTCCAGCCACCGTTCGACGTCGTAGTGGTAGAACTGCTTGCCCCACATCAGGCCCGCGATCGCCTGCCGCAGCACCCGGGCCTCATCGGCCGCCGCCCCGGCCGGGGTCAGCGCGGCGAAGAACTCCTCCGCCTCGGCCTGGCGGGCCCGCACCACAGCGTCGAACCCCGCGCCCAGATCGGCGTCCGCGACGTCGCCCCGGACCAGGCGCAGCCGCAGTTCCCGGCGCTCGCCCGCCGGGACGGTGATGACGTGGTGCGCGGCGGCCTTGCTGCCGTGTCCCTCGGGATTCACCGTCGGCGCGCCGTGCACGACGTGATCGTTGATGCCGTCCTTCGGGAACGGCGAGCGTCCAGGGACGCCGAACAGCCGCTGCGCGTTCGTCTCGTTGTCACAGAACAGGAACCGGCCCCCGGCTTGCGCGGCCAGGGTTAGCGGGCCATAGCCTGCGTGCCCGGCGAGGAGCCGGCCGCCGGCGGCGTGGATCGCAGGGAGCGCATCCTCGCCCGGCAGGCCCCAGGCCCAGGTATTGCGGAACCACAGGGTCGGCAGCAGGTGAATCGTTTCTTGGTCTGGTCCGCGATTCTCCACCGTGATCCGGATGCAGACGTCCTCGGGGGCGGCCTTGGCGAGGTCCACGGTCACCGCCCAGTACCGGTCCTCGTCGAAGATGCCGGTATCGGCCAGCTCGTACTCCGGCGCGTCATGCCCCCGCCTCGCGTTCTCCGCGACCAGGCCGGCATAGGGGAACTCGCGCTGCGGGTAGTGGTACCGCCAGGTCATCCAGGAGTGAGACGGCGTGGAGTCCAGGTACCACCAGTACTCCTTGGCGTCCTCCCCGTGGTTGCCCTCCGGCCCGGTCAGCCCGAAGATCCGTTCCTTCACGATCGGATCCCGGCCGTTCCACAGGCCCAGCGCGAAGCAGAACACCTGGTTCACGTCGCACAGGCCAGCCAGCCCATCCTCGTTCCACCGGTAAGCACGCGACCGCGCATGCTCATGCGGGAAGAATTCCCAGGCCGAACCGTCCCCGCTGTAGTCCTCGCGGACCGTCCCCCAGGCCCGCTCGGACAGATACGGTCCCCACGCCCGCCAGTCAGGACCACCCGAGTCCGCAGCGGCAATCCGGCGACCCTCAGCGGTGTCCTGCAGTGCAACCAGATGCGATGCCATGATGTCTGGTCTTCCGAAGTCCCGGCGTCGTTACACCTGCCCAGCTGACGAGCTCGGGGCCGGTGGCCCGCCGCGGCCGGGACCATTCTGGCCGGGCTCACCGAATGGGCCGTCGGGAACGTGCGTAACGCACGGCACGATGTCGAGACTCAGCAAGAGCGGCCTGCGTACGCGGAAGGAGCCCCGGCCATGACCGAACCCATTGCCCTCGTGACCCGCAGCGTAATCTCCGGCCCGGACAGCCAGGCGGCCATCTGGTTCCTGGGTGCCCTGTCCCAGCTGCGCGTCACCGGCGAGCAGACCGGCGGGGCCTTCGCCGTGGCCGACCACCTCGCCCGGCGCGGTAATGCCAGCCCGGTCCACGTCCACGACCGGGACGACGAGACGTTCTTCGTGCTCGACGGCGAACTGCGGGTCTACGTCGGCGAGGAGGACCATACCGCCGGGCCCGGCACCGTCGCGGTGCTGCCCAGGCGCCTGCGCCACGCATATGTCGTCACCTCCGCCACGGCGCGGTTCCTGACCTTGCACACCCCGGCCGGGTTCGAGCGGTTCGCCGCCGAGGTCGGTGAGACCGCCCGGGCTCTCACGCTGCCGCCTCCACCGGCCGGACCGCCGGACTTCGCTGTGCTGGCCCAGGCCGCCGCCCGGCACCAGATCACGATCCTGGCACCGCCGCCTGAGCCCTAGAACCGCTGACGTTCGCGGCGTGGACGGCGGGCCGCCGGGCGGCCCACGGCTGGGCCGCCTCGAGCTGCGCGGCCAGCCGGAAGAGCGTGGCCTCGTCGCCGAAGCGGCCGAGGAAGTGCGCGCCGACCGGCAGGCCGTCGTCGTTCCACCACAGCGGGACGGACATCGCCGGGTTGCCCGCCAGGTTGGCGACGACGCCCGCATAGCGCACGGTCTGCCCGCTGACCTGGAGCGACCGCCACGGATCGGCCGGCGTCGAGACCATCTCGCCGAGGGGCAGCGGGGGACTGGACATGGTCGGGGTGAGGAACGCGTCGAAGCCGGTGAAGAAGCGGGCGACCCGGCGGCTGAACCGCTGGATGTCCTCCACGGCGAGCAGCCAGTCGGCCGCTGTGATCTTTTCGCCTGCCTGCCACAGGGCCCGGGTCAGCGGCTCGATCTCGTCCTCGCCAGGCTCGCGGCCGACCTTGCCGATCCAGTAGCGCAGGATCCACGCGGTGGCGCCATAAATCATCGTGCCGATAGCCGCGCCGACCTCGGGCGTGAAGCCCGGCCAGTCCGTCTCGGTGACCTCGTGGCCGAGCGAGGCGCACAGCCGGGCGGCGTGCCCGGCGGCCGCGACGCAGTCGGGGTGGCCTTGGTCGCCGTCGGGGGTCAGGGTGGTGAAGCCGATCCGCAGCCGGCCGGGGTCGGCGCCCACCTCGGCCAGGAACGGCCGGGCGGGCGGCGGCGCCCAGTACGGGTCGCCCAGGTCGGGGCCTGAGGTGGCGTCGAGCAGCGCGGCGCTGTCCCGGACCGAGCGGGTCAGCGCGTGCTCGACCGCCCCGCCCGCGGCGACGTCGCCGTACTCGGGCCCGAGCGGGTTGCGTGCTCGCGTCGGCTTCAGGGCGAACAGCCCGCACGCGGACGCCGGGTAGCGCAGCGAGCCGCCCAGGTCGTTGCCGTGCGCGAACGGCACCATGCCCGCCGCCACCGCCGCCGCCGAGCCGCCGCTTGATCCGCTGGTGGAACGGCCCGTGTCCCACGGGTTGCGGACGGGGCCGAACAGGACGGACTCGCACGCGGGCGCCAGGCCGAACTCGGGCGTGCTGGTCTTGCCCAGGATGACCAGGCCCGCCCGGCGCAGCCGCAGGACCAGCTCGGAATCGAAGGCGGACACGTTCTCCGCCAGGAAGCGCGAACCCTCGGTGAAGCGCACGCCCTTCATCTCGCAGGCCAGGTCCTTGAGCAGGTACGGCACCCCGGCGAAGGGCCCCCGGGGGACGCTGCGCGCCTCCCCGAGGGCCCGGTCGAAGACCGGGGTGACGACGGCGTTCAGCACCGGGTTCAGTGCCTCGATGCGCTCGATGGCCGCCGTGACCAGCTCGGCCGCGCTGGCCTGGCCGCTGCGCACCAGCTCGGCCTGGGCGGTGGCATCCAGCAGCGCCAGGTCGTCGGTCACGGCCTGATCTCCCGCCGGACGTGCGCGACCTGGATGTCACCGAGACCGCTGACCCGCGGCGCGGGCAGCCCCGCTGCGGCGATCGCGCCCAGGAACGTCTCGCTCCTGGTGAACTCCTCGTAGATCTCCCTGGTCGGGCAGGCGTCGAACACCGTCAGGCCGCCGTCCCTGGTGATGCACAGGTGCACGTCGAGCGCCTCGAGCCCGAACTTCTCCAGCATCTGGCGGTAAGCCGGCAGGAGCTGGCCGGGGTCACCGTCGAAATGCGCCGCGCCGAGATACATCGGTCCGCTCATGGCCTGGCCTCCAGCACGATGTTGAACGGCGCGGCCTCCTGGGCCACCCGGCGCACCCGGGTGTAGCCGGCGTCGGCCAGCACCCGGCGGATCCTGGTCTCGCCCGCCATCGCGCCGAGCGCCGCGGCGCCGGGCTGGGCGAGCGAGGACGGCGTGCACACCATCGTCGAGATCGCGTAGCCGATCCGGGCGTACGGGTTGGTGAAGTCGTCCTCGAAGCGGTCGGCGGCGAGCGGCTCGATCACCATCACGGTCCCGCCGGGCGCCAGCGCCGAGCGCGCGTGCGCGGCGGCGGCCACCGGGTCGCCGAGGTCGTGCAGGGAATCGGTGAAGCTGACCAGGTCGTAGCCATGGCCAGGAAATCCGGCCGCGTCGGCGACCTCGAAGCTGACCCGGTCACCCAGGCTGGCGTCGTCGGCTGCCTTGCGGGCGGCGGCGATCACCGCGTCGCTGTGGTCGAACCCGGTGAACGACGAGGCCGGGAACCGTTCGGCCATCACGATCGTGGAGGTGCCCTGGCCGCAGCCGATGTCGGCGACCTTGCCGCCGGCCTGCAGCCGGCCGGTCACGCCGTCCAGCGCCGCGATCCATCCGTCGGCCAGCGCCGCCTGGTACATCGGCCGGGTGAAGCGCGCCTGGGCGTCGTTGAGCGCGGGGTGATGGTCGCCCCAGCTCATCCCGCCGCCAGTGCGGAAGAAGCCCTCGACGGTGTCGAGGTCACTCCACATCGCGGCGAACCCGGCAAACACGCCGACCAGCGACGCCGGGCTGTCGTCGGTGGCCAGTACCAGGGCCATCTCGTCGGGCAGGGTGAATGCGCCGGCGGCCGGGTCGTAGCCGGCGTACCCGGCGACCGCCACGCCGCGGAGCCACTCACGGACGTAGCGCTCGGTCGTCCCCGTCTTGGCCGCCAGCCCGCCGGGGGTCACCGGGCCCGCGCCCGCCATGGCCGCCCACAGGCCTAGCCGGTCACCGAGCACGATCAGCGGCCCGGTGACGGCCGCGGCTAGCTCGCCGAACACCTTCTCGACCGCCTCTTGCACCTTCTGCTCGTCTACCGTCATCAGGGTCTCCTTCCGTTGTCCGGGGCTGCCCTGATGGCGTGAGATCGGGCCTCACGATTGTGAGATGCTCCATTGGACGGTCTCGGCCGGCCGGTAGGCGCACCGCGCCCCCGTGACGATGCTGGCCCGCAGGTGCCGTCCGAGCTCGGGATGGACCCGCTCGATGCGGGCGATGACGTCGCGGATCCGGGCCGTGACGGTGGTGCGGGCTCGCTCGGAGACGTCTCCCAGGTGCCGGCGCCGCCCGCCCAGGCCCGCGGCGCGGGTCAGCTCGCCGATCAGCGCGTCGCGTTCGGCGGCCAGCCGGGCCGACCGCTCGACGTCATGGCGCCGGTCGGCCGCGGCCAGTTCCTCGTGGAGCTGGGCCAGCCGGGCCCGGTAGGCGGCCCGGGCCCGGTCGTCGAGAAGCGGGTCGGCGCCCAGCGCGGCCAGGCCAGCGGCCGTGGCACTGGCGACCCCGGCGACCAGTTCGGTGGCCGGCACTTCCTGCCCCGGGGCGGCGAGCAGGACCGCGAGGTCGCGCAGGCCCTTCGCGTCGCGCAACGGCACGCTGCGGCCGCCGAAGGCGAGCGTCCACGTGTCTCCGTTACGGCGGAACACGTTGCCGTCACCGCGGTCGGCGTCAAGCGGCGCGGGATGATCCCGGGCGCGCGCCAGCTCTCCCCGGGCGCGGGCCAGCTCTCCCCGGACGCGGGCCAGCTCCGTCCGCGCCCGGGTGGCGAGGAGCGCGGCGCCGAGCCGGTCGCACCGCCGGGCCGCGTCCTCGAGGTGGGCCACGGCGTCGTCCCGCCGTCCCAGCGCCGCCGCGAGCAGGCCAAGCTGCAGCACGACCGGGCCGGTGGTGAACACCGCCGCGCCGACCACGGCGAACTCGTCCGCCATCGGCAGTAGCTGTTCGTACCGCGTGGCGCACCGGTGCCGGTCGCCCGCGGCCGCGGCGAGCTCGGCGTCGCTGGTCATCATCGCGGTATGACGCCACCGGTAGGTCGCCGGCCAGTCGGGAATCGAGGCCACCAGGGCCGCCGCCGCGGCCTGGTCACCGGCCTCCAAGAGCAGCCAGGCCCGCAAGTGCGCGGCGAACTCGGGCGGCGTGGGCGCCTGCCCGCGCACCGCGGCCAGCTCGCTCAGCCGGGTCCAGTCGTGGCGGATGTACGCCAGCCCGGCCAGCTGGCTGGACTGGACGCCCCAGGTGTCCGGCTCGCCGATCCACTCGCCGTAGACGGCAGCGTCGTCGATGAGCCGGTCGGCTGCCTCCAGCGGCCCGGTGAGCGACATGAGGGTCGCCTGGCGCGATCGGGCCAGGTAGACGTACCGGGGGATCGCGGCTTCCGCCGCGAGCTTGGTGAACACCCCGAGCTGGATAGCGAACCCCGGATCGCCGAGTTCCAGGAGCGCGACCAGCCTGGACAGGTGTGCCTCAAGCAGCAGCTCGGTTTCGCCAGCCGCGGCCGCCGCGACCGCGAGCTCGCCCGCGATGCGCAGTCGTTCGGTCGCGGTACCCGGCTCCCAGCGCACGTCGCACAGTGCGAACAGCGCATAAGCCAGCGCGCGGCGACCCTCGCCGGTCTGGGTCCCGTCAGCCCGGGCGCCGTCGACGGCGGCGGCGCCGAGAGCCGCGGCTCGCGGGCGGTCGCGGTCAGGGCCGTCGGCGAGTTCGCGCGCCAGCGAGGCGGTCAGCAGCCATCGCATATCGGCTTGCCGCGGTCCGAGCTCGGCGAGCGCCTCCTCGAGCAGCGCGATCACATCCGCCCGCGACGATTCGGTCATCGTGGCCACCCGGTGCAGGCCGAATGCGGCGCGGGCCAGGACCGGGGTGTCGCCGGCCGCACGCGCACGCCGGGCAGCGGTGAGAAATGCGCACCGCGCGCCCTCACCGTTCCCCGCCCGGCGCAGTGCGTCACCGTATTCGCACACCATTCCGAGACCGGCGGCCTGGAGGCCGCCAGCGACCTCGACGGCACGGCGCAGATGACCGCCGGCTTCATCGAAGGCCATCCGGGCGGTCGCCTCTCGTCCCGCCTCGGTGAGCGCGGCCAGCGCCTTACCAGGGTCTCCTAGCGGCAGCGCCATTGTGCGGTGGTAGGCGATCTCCGCCGCCGGAGCCGCGACGTCCGCGTCACGCTCCAGCAGTTCTGCCAGCGCGAGGTGCAGCGCTGAACGCCGCGTCGCCGGCAGCCCTTCGTAGAGAACCGCGCGGAACAACTCGTGGCTGAAGCGGACGCCGCCGGGCGGATCCTGCTCGACGACGCCCGCGCGGACCGCGCTGTCCACCAGCGTCACCGTGTCCTCGGCGGGCAGCCCGGCGAGGCCCGCCACGGCCGCGATCGCGGCTCGTTTGCCCACCACGGCGGCGATGGCGAGGATGTTCACCACGTCGCCGGGCAGGCGCGCCAGGCGACGGGCGAGTGCATCGCCGACCGCCCGCGGCACCCCGGTGACCGAGGCCCGACCGAGAGGTACGCCCTGCGCGGCGAGCAGCCGCGCGGTCTGCTGGACGAAAAACGGATTGCCGCCGGTGCGCTCGTGCACCACGGCGGCCAGCGCGACCGGCGGCCGTTCCCCGCAGACCTCGTTCAGGAGCTGGCTTACCTCGCTGGCGGTCAGCCCGGCCAGCTGCGTCAGCCCGGCCTGACCGGCTAGCTCGGCGAGCAGCCCGCCGGCCGGATGCTCGCCGAGCACCACCTCCGCCTCCCGGTAGGTCCCGATCACCAGCATGGAGCCATCGTGGAGCTGGCGGGCCAGGAACAACAGCAGCCGTAGCGACGAGATGTCGGCCCAGTGCAGGTCATCGAGGACGACGACCAGCGGCTGGGACGCAGTTCGTTCACGCAGGTAGGCCGCTGTCGCGTCGTAGGTACGGAAGCGCATAGCGGCCTCGTCGCCGAGAACGCCGGCCGTCGCCTCGTTCACGCCTGTCAGCGCGGCGAGAACCGTCTCGCCGCCGCCGCCGTCCCGCGCCAGCGTGCGCACGACCTGAATCCACGGCCAGTAGCCCGGCGCACCCTCACCCTCCCAGCAGGTCCCCCACACGGTGAGCGCACCGCATGCTTTCGCGTAGGCCGCCGCTTCGGCCGCCAGCGCGGTCTTACCCATGCCGGCCTCTCCGGCGAGGAGCACGACTCCGCCCACGCCGGCCATGGCGGCATCGACGGCCGAATGCAGCGCGTCAACGGTCAGCCGCCGCCCGACCAGCGCATCTGCAGGCATACCCCATTGTGGACCGCTTCGGTGAAACGTTCCGCGTGATGGCGGGACATAACCGACACGGAACACAACACTTCAGGAGGCTGACATGCCGCAGGTAACGGAGAGCACGATGGTCGGCGGTCCGGTCAGCGAGGTGTGGGCCTTGCTGCGGGACTTCGGCGCCATCGGGGACTGGCACCCGGCGCTCCCGCCGGCTGAGATCGAGAACGGCCCCGCCGACCGTGTCGGCTGTGTCCGCGTCTTCCCGCTGGCCGGCGGTCACCGGGAGACCCTGACCGGGCTCGATGACCAGCAGCGGAGGATTACGTTCACCTTCGCCGATCACGCGGCCGGGCTGCCGGTCCGCTCCTACACGTCCACGATCACCGCCCGCCCGGTGACCCTGGGCGATCGCACCCACGTCGAGTGGTCCTCGCGATTCGACTGCGACGAGGCGGACGAGGACAAGACGGTCGCCGCGATCCGTGAGGGCGTCCTGATCCCTGGCTTGAGGGCGCTCGAGCAGCGATTCGGCACCGAATCGTCCCAGCCTTAACGAGGCCGGTCTTGGGCTGACGCCAGACGGCGGAACTCGACGGGGACCACGCCGTAGCGTGCGCGGAAGGCGCGGGTGAAGTGGGCGGGGCTGCGGAAGCCCCAGCGGGCGGCGATCTCGGCGACGGTCCGATAGCTGTGCTGCTGGTCGGCGAGCTCATCTCGGCACCGGCGCAGCATGCGACGGCGCGAGTCCTGATGACCGCCGACGCCGGCGGCGGCCCGTAGGGCGCTGGCCGCCAGATCCAGCCCGGCGTCGATCAGCGCCAGCGCCGGCGGGTCCCCCGCGGGGCCGGCCGACCACGCCAGTGTCCGCAGGCAAGGGGAGACAAGCCGTCCGGCGCTGCTGGCGGCCGGAACCCGCAGCGCCGTCATGTTGCCGGCCTGCCCACGGGCATCGAGGCTGGCGCGGGGTACCTGGTAGATCACGTGCTCGAACGTCCCCGCTCCCTGGAACGCGATGGTGTAGGGCCGGGTGGGATCGAACAGCGCGAAGTCACCGGGGCCCAGGATCACCTGCCGATCATCCTGGACCCCGGTAGCGGTGCCGCTGACGTGCAGGGCCAGCAGGTAATCGTCGCGGGCCCGCAATGTGATGTGGCGCGGTGCGCGCGCTGCCAACAGGGGACTGGCCTCGACCCGCCAGACCCGCAGCCCGCCCCAGTCACCGCCGGTGAGGCGAGCGTCGAAATGAGCTGGTGGACCCGCGGCCCGCAGCGGCGTGATGGCCAGCGGGAGGAACTCGCGGTTGACCAGTTCGCGCGTTGCGCTGAGCCGCTCAGCCGGATCTACCTGGCTGGTGGCAAAGGAAAGATCCACCATGACCACCTCCCAGCACCGCTGTCAGCGGCGAGGCTGCCCGCGGAACTTGACCGGCAGCGCCACGAGATTGACCGTCAGCGACCGCCGCCCGGAAGGCGGGAAAGCGGCCGCGGGTCCGGCCGTTTGCCCGTTAGCAGCGCCATCATCTACACACCGGGAAGGCGAGATCGATGCCAGAACTCCAGCATGCGGGCGGGAACAACCAGGCCATCACGACAGCCGGCTCAGCTGAGGTGCTCGAGGCCCACCGGCGAGCCGGACGCGGCTTCCACTCCCGTGCAGGCGATCTGGGCCGCTGACGACCCGGCCATGACGCTCGCCGTCTACGGCAAGCAGGCCCAGGACGCCGCCGGCCTCCCAGGCCTGTACACGATACCTGGCAAACACTTTCCCCAGGAGGACCAGGCGCCCGCCATCGCTGATCAGGTCGCAGAACTCGCACTGTCAGGGTCACGAACTGGTCCCCGTCTTCCCGAATAGGCCCGCCCGCCTCGACCCGGAAGCCGCTGGGATCCCGTCACCCGGAGCCGCAGTCGGACCCGTCGGCCGACTCCACCGCGAGCAGTTCGATCCCGAACTCCTGCAGCCGGCCGAGCAGCCCGTACAGCTGCGCCTGGTCCCGGACGTCGCCGGTCAGCACGGTCCGGTTGGGGCCGTGTTCCAGGGTCATCCCGTCGAAGGCGGACTCGAAGCTTTCGCTGAGCCTGCCGCGCAGGATGATGCGATATCTGACCGCGGCCACGGTCAGCCCCTGCGCTCCAGCGCGGCCGGGGAAACCCCCTCCGGCCTGCGGCCGTCGGGGGCCGCCGAGGTGGCATGCTGCTGGGCCTGGGCGATGGCCCAGGCGGCGTTGACCAGGCCGATGTGGCTGAACGCCTGCGGGAAATTGCCGATCATCTCACCGCTCGCGTCGATCTCCTCGGCGAGCAGGCCGACGTCGTTGATGGCCGAGATGGCCCGCTCGAAGGTCGCCACCGCCCGGGCGGTCTCCCCGGCCAGCGCCTGTGCCTGCGCCAGCCAGAAGGTGCACAGCAGGAAGGTCCCCTCCTCTCCGGCCAGACCGTCCTGCGCCAGGTACCGGTACACCAGGCCGCGCTCGTCGGTCAGCCGCTCGGCGGTCGCGTCGATGGTGGCCTTCATCCGCGGATCGTCGCCGGGCAGGAACCCGGTGATCACCAGCATCAGGTTGGCGGCATCAAGATCGTCGCCACCGAACGTCTGGGTGAACGCCCCGGCCTTCTCGCTCCAGCCGTGCTCGCCGATGGCCGCCCGGATTTCGTCCCTGGTGGTCGTCCAGGCGGCGACGCGTTCTTCCGCGCCGAGCCGTGGAGCTAGCGTGATCGCCCGGTCCAGCGCCACCCAGCACATGAGCTTGGAGTACAGGAAGTCGCGGGGCTCGCCGCGGATCTCCCAGATGCCCTGGTCCTTGTCCTTCCAGCGGCTGGCAGCAGTGTCCGCCGCGGCGGCCAGGAACCGCCGCGTGACCGGGTCCGGCTCGCCGAGTTGCCCGGCCAGCCGCTGGGCGGCGCCGAGCAGCTCGCCGTACACATCCAGCTGCCGCTGGTTCCACGCGCCGTTGCCCACTCGCACCGGCTGGCTGTCCCGCCATCCCGCCAGGTGCGGCAGCTCCCGCTCGGACAGGTCGCGTTCGCCGCCGATCCCGAACATGATCTGCAGGTCCGTCCCGCGCTGCAGCTGCGAGGCCGCCGCGTCGGCCAGGAAACCGAAGAACTTGTCCGCCTCGTCCGGGCACGCCGCCACCCACAGCGCCTCCATGGTCAGACTGGCGTCGCGGACCCAGGTGTAGCGGTAATCCCAGTTCCGCTCGCCGCCGACGGTCTCGGGCAGCGACGTGGTGGGCGCGGCCACGATCGCGCCGGTCGGCGCGAACGTCAGCGCCTGCAGTACCCGGCCCGAGTGATGCACGAGCTCCCGCCACGGGCCCTCATAGGTCTGGTGGATCACCGACCAGGACCGCCATCCCTCGATCGTGTCCGACAGCCGGACGGCGATCTGGCCGGGATCCCAGGCGGCCAGCGGCGGATCGGCCATCGGCGCGTACTGCAGCGCGAACATCACCACCTGGCCCGCGGTCAGGTGCAGCCGCGCGGTGGCGGTGGCCCCGTCGATCACGAAGTCCGCCGGCGCCGACAGCAGGAGCCGGCCGGCGCCGCCGCGAGCGGCCAGCCCGCCGGGAACCGTTGCGAGGATCGGGTGGATGAGGCCGTATTCGGGGCGCGGGGCGTAGCTGACCTCGATGTCCATCTCCCCGCCCGTGCAGGCGAGCTGGCGCAGCAGCACGCCGGGGGACTCGGCGCCCAGGTCATGTCCCCGCTCGTTGCGGCCGGTCGCCATCGCGTCGGTCAGCAGGGCGGTGCCGGCCGCGGTCAGGAAGGCCGTCTCCAGCACCATCGTCTGCGTCACGTAGCCCCGGCTGGCCTGGAACTCTCCGGCCGGCCGGATCGCGAAATGCCCGCCGCCGGGGTCGAGGATGCGGGCGAAGGTGGCCGGCGCGTCGAACCGGGGGAAGCACAGCCAGTCCACCGAGCCGGCCCCGCTCACCAGCGCGGCCGAGCGGCAGTCCGACAGCAGGGCGTAGTCGCCGATCGGCAAGCCATCCATGATGAGGTCCTTTCGTCTACCGGCCGTAGGCCTCGAGCAGGTGCAGCCAGACTTCGCTGACCGTGGGGAACGACGGCACCGCGTGCCGCAGCTGGTCGACGGTCACGCCCCCGCAGATGGCGACCGTCGCCGAGTGGAGCAGCTCCTGCAGCCCCGGGCCGGTGAAGGTGGCTCCGACGATGGTCCGCCGCTGGTCGTCGATGACCAGCTGGCTGGTGCCGCGGATGCCGTCGCCCTGGGTGTATGCGCCGGGAACCTCCCCGGTCGGGGTGCTCACCACCGTGACCGGCAGCCCGGCGGCCCGGGCCTGCGCGGCCGTCAGCCCGACGGCGCAGACCTGCGGGTCGGTGAACGTCACCCGGGGCACCACGTCACGGGACGCGGCGTCGGCTATGTCCTGCCCGAGGATCGCGGCGACGGCGATGCGGCCGTGGTACTTGCCCATGTGGGTGAGCGGAGCCAGGCCGTTGCAGTCGCCGATGGCATAGAGCCACGTGCCGGGGACGCCGGCCGCTCGCAGCGCCTGGTCCACCCGCACCGGTTTCCCGGGCTCAAGCCCGACGTGTTCAAGACCGAGGTTGGCAGTGGCAGGCCTGCGGCCCACGGCGACCAGGATCTCGTCCCCGGTGAACTCCCGCCCGTCCGCGACCTGAGCGGCGACCGGCCCGTCGCGGCCGACCCGTCGGGCCGCGGTGATCCGCACCCCGGTCACCACGGTGATGCCCTCGGCCTCGAACGCGGCGCGCAGTTCGGTGCCGGCGAACGGCTCCTCGCGCGCGAGCAGCCGGTCAGAGCCCTCCAGGATCACGACTTCCTCGCTGCCGAGCCGCCTGAACGCCTGGGCCATCTCGACGCCGACGGCGCCGCCGCCGAGCACGAGGAGGCGGCGGGGGACCTCCTTGGCGCTGGTGGCCGCCCGGTTGTCCCACGGCCGGGCCTCGGCCAGGCCGGGAACCGGCGGGATCATGGCGGTGCTGCCGGTGGCCAGCACGACGGCCCTGGCCGCGCGGAGCCGGCGGACGGCACCGTCGGCGGCCAGGACTTCGACGGCCCGGTCTCCGGTCAGGCGCCCGGTGCCGCGGATCAGCGCGATGCCCTTGCTCTCCAGCCAGCGCACCTGCCCGTCGTCATGCCAGCCTGACGTCATGTAGTCCCGCCGCGCGAAGGCGGCCGGAACGTCCAGCCGGCCGGTGACAGCCTCGGCGGCGCCTGGCGCCCGCCGTGCTGCCGCCAGGACGTCGCCCGGCCGCAGCAGGGTCTTGGACGGGATGCATCCCCAGTACGAGCACTCCCCGCCGACCAGTTCTCGTTCCACGACGGCTACCCGCAGGCCGCCGTCGGCCAGTCGCCCGGCCGCGTGTTCCCCGGCCGGCCCGCCGCCGATCACGATCACGTCGTAGCTGTCCATCACAGTCATGCAGGTTTCGTCTCGCCGGCTGGGCTGACGTTACGAGACCGGCTTCTCACCCAGGTGAGATGGGGTGAGGGGGGAGGTGCCGGGACGGCCCGCCGGGTGAGGCTGCGGTCATCGCAGATCAGGAGGCGACCGTGATGTCCCAGGCAGCTGACGTTACTTACACCGACACGGACCTCGTGGCGCTGCTCCGCGGCGGGGATGAAGAGGCGATGACCCAGCTCGTGGAGCGGTGGTCGCCTGCCATGCTCCGGCTGGCGCGGTCGTTCGTGGCCAGCCCGCAGTCCGCCGAGGACGTGGTCCAGGAGGCGTGGCTGGGGATGCTGAGCGGCCTGGCCAGGTTCGAGGGCCGCTCGTCGCTGCGCACCTGGACGTTCACCATCCTGGTTAACCGGGCGCGGACCCGCGGCGCCCGCGAGGCCAGGACCGTTCCCCAGCCGCCGCTGGCCACCCGGGGCGAGCCGAGTACGGATGACTGGTTCCCAGGGTCCGGCGACGAACTGGCGCGGACCTGGTCTTCCATTGACAATTCCTCCCGGTGGGATACCGCTCCGGAGAACGCGGCGCTCTCCAGGGAAGCTCTGCTCCAGCTCGACCGGGCGGTCTCGGTGCTCCCGGCCAGGCAGCGTCAGGTGGTGACCATGCGTGACATCGAAGGAATGTCCGCCGAGGAGGTCTGCGCCGCGCTCGGCCTCTCGGCGGCGAATCAGCGGGTCCTGCTGCACCGGGCCCGGTCGGCCCTGCGCACGGCGCTGGCCGGGTATTACCGTGGTTGACGCGTATGCGGTGGGAGGGAAGACATGGCCGCTGACCTGTCCGGGCGGGCCGCGCTCGTCACCGGGGCTGCCTCCGGTATCGGCCGGGCCAGTGCTCTCGCCTTCGCCTTCGCCGGGGCCTCGGTGGCGCTGCTCGACGTCGACGCCGAAGGCCTCGCGGATACCGCGGCGGCCGTCCGGGCGGCGGGCGGGCGCGCCGAAGTGCTGGTGACGGACGTCAGGGATCTCGGCGCGGTGTCCGGTGCGGTCGGCCGTGCGGTGGAGGCCTTCGGCCGGCTCGACGCTGCCCTCAACAACGCGGGCGTGCCCGGTCCTTATATCCCGCTGGATGAGTACTCCGAGGAGGATTTCATGCAGATCCTCCAGGTGGACCTGGTCGGCGTGTGGCGGTGCATGCGGGCCGAGATCAGGCACATGCGGGTCCGGGGGCAGGGTGCCATCGTCAATACGTCCTCGATGCTCGGCGCCGCCGCGATGCCCGACAACGGCGCCTACGTCGCGGCCAAGCACGGGGTGCACGGGCTGACCCGCGCGGCGGCCCTCGAACTCGGCGGCACGGGGATCCGCGTCAACGCGATCGCCCCCGGGGTGACCCGGACCGGCATGACCTCGGCCGTCAGCGACGACCTGCTCCGGACGGTGCCGCTGGGACGCATCGCCGAGCCCGAGGAAATCGCGGCCGCGGTGGTGTGGCTGTGCTCGCCCGGAGCCTCGTATATCACCGGATCCGTGCTGGTCGCCGACGGCGGCTGGCTGGCCGGTTAAAGGAGCGGCCATGACCCTTCACGACAGCACCGCCCAGCCGCGCCCGGCCGGGACGGCGCCCCGGCCGGCTCTTCGCCGTGAGCTCCGCTTCATGGAGACGGCGTCGGTCTCGGTTGGCGTCATGGCGCCGACGCTCGCGATGTCGGTCACCGGGGTGGCGGCCGCCGCCGTACTCGGCCGGGCCGCCCCGCTCGCCTTCGCGGTCGCCGCCGTCGGCGTCGGCCTGGTGGCCTACGGATTTGTCAGGCTGGCGGGCGAGTTCAGTCACGCCGGGTCGGTCTACGCCTTCGTCGGCAGCACCCTCGGCCCGCGGCCAGGGTTCCTGGCCGGCTGGGCCCTGCTCGGCACGTACCTGGTCTTCCCGCCCGTGTCGATCATGGGCGTGGCCATCTTCGGCCGCGCCTTCCTCAGTGCCACGGGGCTGGCCGCCGATGCCGACTGGTACCCGCTCGCGTTCGCCGCGTGGCTGGCGATCTGGCTGCTCGCGGGCCGCGGTGTCCGGCCGACGACCAGGTCGGTGCTGGCGTTCGAGGTCGTCTCGGTCTGCCTCATCCTCGTGCTCATGGGCGCCATCTGCTGGCGGCTGGCGACCGGGACCGCGCCCGGCGGCCAGGGCTGGTCGGGAGCGGTGTTCGTGCTTCCGCCCGGCGTCGGCCTTTCCGCCCTGACCCTGGCCGCGACGTCGGGCTTCCTCGCATTCGCGGGCTTCGAGTCGGCTGGCTCGCTCGGGGAGGAGTCGCTCGTACCCAGGCACGTGATCCCCCGCGCCATCATCGCCGCGGTCGCCTTCGGCGCCGTCTTCTACGTGGCGTGCATCGTCGTCCAGACGCTCGGGTTCGGCACCGGCACGGCGGGCGTTTCCGCCTTCCGCAACTCCCAGGCTCCGCTGGGTGAGCTGGCCCGCCGGTACGTGGGCACCCCGCTGGCCGCCCTGCTCGACCTGGGCGCGGTGCTCAGCGCGCTCGGTGCCGGGCTCGGCGGGGTGACCGTCGCCGCTCGCATGATGTTCGCGTTCGGGCGGGACGGGCTGGCCTGGCGTCGCCTCAGCGGGGTGTCGGCCGTGACCGGTGTGCCGCGCGGCGCGCTGGCGGCGGAGATGCTGATCGGCCTGGTCCTGCTCACCGCCTTCCGGCTGGCCGGGACCTCGGCGTTGAACGTGTTCTTCTACCTGGCCACCATCGGGACCTTGTCCTTGCTGGTCATGTACGTGCTCACCAACGTGGCGGCCGCCTGGCACCTGGGTCGCCGCGCGCTGGTTGAGCTCATTCCTCCGCTGGCCGGGGTGCTCATCGCGGGCTTCGTGCTCTACCACAACATCTGGCCGGTGCCGCCGGTGCCGTACCGGTTCCTTCCCTACCTCGTCCTGGGCTGGCTGCTCGCCGGACTGGCCTTGACCGTTGCGATCCCGGGTTTCGCCGGGAAGGTGGACGGCGGGCTGGCGCGAGCGCGGGCGAGACCTTAGCCGCGAGCGCGGGCCAGACCTAGATGAGGCCGCGCTCACGGGCCCGGATCACTGCTTCCTCCCGGGATTCGGCGCCGAGCTTGCGGTAGATGGCCCGCAGGTGGGTCTTGAGCGTGTTGGGCGTGACGAACAGCTCCGAAGCCAGCTGGCGGAGGGAGGAAGGCGCGGGCAGCAGCCGCAGGATCGCGAGCTCCCGGTCGGTCAGCGGCTCGATCAGCCCTTCGTGCCGGGACTGCGCCGCCGCGGCGCGCTGTTCTCCGGCCAGCCACGTGGTGACCAGCGGCCCCGGGTCGGCGCAGTGCCGCAGTATGCCGCGTGCCTCACCTACCAGCGCCTCCGGATCAACTCCGCGGTCCTGCCGATCTTGGCTGATCCGGCTGGCCTTCGCCGCGGTGAGCAGGGCCGCGGCTAGTTCTACCCGTCCGGCGCCGCGGCGGCCGAGTTCGACCGCCGCTTCGGCTGCCTGCTGTGCCCCGCTCCAGTCCGCGCGCTCGATTCCCAGCCGGGCCCGGGCCAGGGCCGGGAACATGGCCACGAAATGCGAATCGCTGAGGGCCAGTCCCACCGCCGACTCGGCGTCGGCCACGAGCGAGTCGGCGAGCACCAGATCACCCCGGTTCACCGCCAGCAGTGCCCGGCATCCCTCGGCGTAGATGTACGCCAGCCGGTTGCCATCGTCCTCGGCCCGGCGGGCCGCTTCCACCAGCAGTTCCCGGGCGCGGCCGGTATCGCCCAGCCACATCCAGGAGATGCCCTGGACCAGCCGGTGCACGGTGGCGATGAACGGGTCATCGGTGCTCGGCGAGATCTCCCGCAACCTGGCCGCCGCCCGGCCGACGTCTCCGGCCTTGTACAGCTGCAGCGCCCGCAGCACCATCAGCTGGGTATCGGACGAGATCCAGGACCCGGCGGCGTCGAGCGCGGCGCCGACTTCCTCGAGCCGGCCCGTATCGAGGGCCACCCACACCCGCGCCGCCGAAAGCGAGGCGTTCGTAGCGACGAGTTCGGCGGGCAGTGCCCCGAGCCACATGCGCACCGTTTCGAGCTGCCCGGCGTTGAACGGCCGGCGCCAGTGCGCCGCCACCAGCCGGCCGCTGAGCGCTTCGTCGCCCGAGGCGATCGCGTGGCTGATCGCCTCGGCGGTGTCGCCGTGATCGGCGTACCACTGCGCGGCCCGCCGGTGCAGGACCGGCGGGCGGCCCGGCGCCGTCCGGGCCAGCTCGTGCCGGAGCAGGCCGCCGAACAGGTGGTGATACCGGAACCAGCGGTGCTCGTCATCCAGCGGGACCAGGAACAGGTTGGCGCGGTAGATCTCGCTGATCAGGCTGTCGCTGTCGGCCCGGTCGGCGAGCGCGTCGCACAGCGGCGCGCACATGCGGTTGAGGACCGAGGTCACCAGCAGGAACTCGCGCATCTCGGGGGACAGGCTGGCCAGCACCTCCTCACCGAGATAGTTGACGATATGCCAGTCCGCACCGGTGAGCCGGTCGATGAAATCCGCCGGATCGGCCCGGTCACGCAGCCGCAGCGCGGCCAGCTGCAACCCGGCCGCCCACCCTTCGGTCCGCGCCAGCAGCCTGAGGACGTCCTGCTCGGACAGCAGCGGGCCGAGTCGGCTGCTGAAGAACTCCGCTGCCTCGCCGGCGCTGAACCGCAGGTTCTCAGCCCGCAGCTCGGCCAGATCCCCGCGCACGCGCAGGCGGCTGAGCGGTAGCGGCGGGTCGGCCCGGGTGATGAGCACCAGGTGCAGCTGCGGCGGGGAGCGATCAAGCAGCGTCGCGACCGTCGCGTGGATCTGCCTGCTGGTGACGAGATGATAGTCGTCTAGCACGACGACCAGCGGACCCTCCGCCGACGCCAGTTCGTTGACGAATACGGGGAGGACGTCGCGCAGCACGTCGGAGCCGGCTGCGTCCAGCCGCCGCAGCGCGGCGGTGCCTGCCGCCGAGCCCGTCTGGTCCGCGGCGAGCAGCAGATAGCGCCAGAAGCGCTTGGGATCGTTGTCGCCGCTGTCGAGCGAGACCCAGCCGGCGGTGACCGCGTCGCGGGCCAGCCAGTCGGCCACCAGTGTGCTCTTGCCCCACCCGGCCGGGGCGACGACCAGGGTCAGCGGCAGGGTAAGTCCCTGGCGCAGCTCAGCATGCAGTCGCGTGCGCTCCACGCTCTGCTGCCGGATGCTCGGCCTGAACAGCTTGGTCGCGATCACGACCTCGGCAATGCCAGCCGCCACCCACCCCCACCGCCTCTGTCCTGCTAGTGACTGTAACCTGCGGCGACGAGGGACGGAAAGATCAACTGGAGGACCAGGCAACGGGGGCCCCGCAGAGCCGCCGTCCACTAACCGGGGCAGCACAGACGCGGACGAGCCGCGCAGATAAGCGACACTGGAGCGGATACGACGGATTAACCGGTGCCGTGACTCAATGACGACGCGACTGTCGTCGTGGCCCAGGTCACCTTTAATTCGGTATGGCATTTTTATTCCATGATGCGACTTCTGGTCGCCTGGGAATCAGTGTATCGAGCCGAATTCCGGATCGC
>Ga0335083_10003746_pt1 | contig 19548 bp, 16 predicted proteins | sample Lox_Sample_42_FD_206716 | JGI IMG/M metagenome (GOLD analysis project Ga0335083, IMG submission 206716) | Soil microbial communities from Loxahatchee National Wildlife Refuge, Florida, United States - Lox_Sample_4.2 | ecosystem: Environmental > Terrestrial > Soil > Wetlands | place: USA...
GTCGGAAACGATTCCTCTGGTGGTCGGGGGAATGATGTATCTCACCACGCCCTACAAGCGCGTAGTGGCGCTTGAGCCCGAGACGGGCAAAGAGTTGTGGGCCTTCGATGTACCGGATGGAAACCCGGCGCGGCGCGGTCTGGACTACTGGGCGGGCGATAAGCAGAGTCCGGCGCAGGTTTTCTTCGGAACCGACACTGGGAAGCTCTACGCGTTGAACGCCAGAACCGGCAAGCTTTCACCGGGCTTTGGCAACGAAGGTGTCGTGGATATGAAGACGGGCGCGCTCAACGGACTCGCTAAAGCGTCGTTTGGACTTTCGTCTCCGCCCATTGTTTACAAAAACCTGGTCATTACCGGAGCGCTGGTGCAGGAGACGCCCAGTGTGGGAGCCGCCGGAGACACGCGCGCCTGGGACATCCGCACCGGCAAACTCGTCTGGACGTTCCATTCCATCCCGCGACCGGGTGAAACCGGCAGCAATACGTGGGAAGGCGAGGCGTGGAAGAACCGGTCCGGCGCAAACGTGTGGGGATTCTTCACCATCGATGCGAATCGCGGCATCCTTTATATGCCCTTCGGCGAGCCGACGACCGATTATTGGGGCGGCGACCGCAAAGGCGCCAATCTGTTCGGCACTTCGCTCGTTGCGGTGGACGCCCAGACCGGCAAGCTGAAGTGGTACTTCCAGGCGGTCCATCACGACACTTGGGACTACGATCTGTCCGCCCCGCCGGTCCTGATCGATGTGAAGCGCAATGGGCGGACGATTCCCGCCGTCGCACAGGTCACCAAGATGAGCTTCGTGTACATTCTCAATCGTCTGACGGGGGAACCGATCTATGGCGTCCAAGAGCGTCCCATCCCGCAGGATGACATCCTGCCCGGCGACACCACTTGGCCTACGCAGCCGTTCCCGGTGAAGCCGCCCGCGCTCTCGCGCAATAGCTTCACCAAAGCCGATATCGCCACCGTGACGCCGGAGCTGCGGAAGTTCTGCGAAGACCTGTTTGAAAGTGTACCGGGCGGCATGCACTCGGGCGGACCATTCACGCATTACTCCACCATCCCCAGCATCATCTTCCCCGGTTCCATCGGCGGTGGGAACTTCAATCCTTCTTCATTCAACCCGGAGCTGGGGTACCTGTTTGTAAATACGCACGATCTGGGCAGCACCAACGTGATGGTGAAAAGCGCCGACGGAACGATGTACAACCGCGAACCGTATAAGGGCTCCATGCGATTTTGGAATCCGCAAAACCGCCAGCTGTGCAATCAGCCGCCCTGGGGACGGCTCACGGCGATCAACGTAAACACGGGCGACATTGCTTGGCAGGTGAATCTGGGGATCACCGAAAGTCTGCCGGAAGGTAAGCAGAATACGGGCCGGCCGAATCTAGGCGGGTCGGTTGCTACCGCTGCGGGACTGATATTCATCGGTGCCACCGACGACAGCCGGTTCCGCGCCTTCGACGCCAAGACGGGCAAGGAGCTGTGGACCGCCAAGATCGACGCGGGCGCGCATTCTTCCCCGATCACGTATGAGGGTAGGGATGGAAAGCAATACGTGGTAATCGCGGCAACCGGCGGGAGTCAGTTGTTTGATCCGACCAGAAGCGACGCGTTGATTGCGTTCGCTTTGCCGTAAGCCGCTCGCGTTGTTTGTTACTGGACTAATTGATAGGTCTTCATGTGGCTGAGCAATTGGCCGAGGTCGATGGGCTTCACCAGGTATGCGTCGCAGAGCTCGTGGAAGCAGCGGATCACTTCCTTGACGTCGTCCACCGCTGTCGTCATGATGATCTTGGCACCGGAGGTGGAGAGAATGCCATGCTCTTCTTCCAGAGCCCGTGCACGCCGCACTGCCTCGCGGCCGTCCATTTCGGGCATCATAATGTCCATGCAGATCAGATCGTATCTCTCGCCTCGCTCCAAGGCGGAGCGAACCGCTTCTACCGCTTCCAATCCATTCACAGCGACGTGACACTCCCCGTAACGGGAAAGGAAGGTCTGCAGCAAAAGCCGGCTAGCGAAATCGTCTTCCACCAAGAGCATGCGCAAATTCCTGCCGCCTGAGTTCCGCTCGTCGGGATGTCGCTGCGGGGCGGGCGAGCGCTGACCGGTAAGCACCCTGTCTAGCGCCGCCAGGATGCCAGTGATATCGGCCTGGTTGCTTGTGCCAGGCTGCTGAATCAGCTCCTGGAGCCGGTCGGTACTCTGCAGCAGAATGCGCACTCGGTCCGGCGTAGGAACTATCTCACGGGAGCGGATCAGTGCCAGCACGCTTTCCGTCCGGTGAGCAAGGTCGCCGATCTTCACGAGATCGAAAACACCCGCTCCTCCCTTGACCGAATGCATGGCCCGAAAGGCACGATTTACCACTTCCTCATCGATCTGCGCCCCGCCCTTTTCGATTGAAAGAAGGCAGCCCTCAACCGCTGCGAGGTGTTCTGAGGAATCGGCCAGATACTGGTCGCCTAGTTCGTTGTCAAGATCCATCATCGCGTCTCATCCTTTAACTCCAGTCTCGTCATTTGGTCTAGAGCCATCCGGCCAGTTCGAGTGCGCTCTTGAACCGCTCGACTTCCTTGGCCGCGCGGGGCATAAGCGTGAGGCAGCGATCCAACTCGCCGGCCGCTCCAGCGCGTTCCATCTCCAAGGCAATCCGCTGCAGACGCTCTGCCCCAACCGTGGCTGCCGCTCCCTTCAGGGCGTGGGCCTGCCTCCTGGCGCCGGGCGCATCGCGTTCGTCCAGCCGCGCGCGCAAATTGTTAACTTGGGCGGGAACATCCTGGACAAACCCTTTGACGATGGCGCAGGCTAGCGGCCGGTCTCCCATCAGCCTTCGCAGCAGTGCCTCCATATTGAAAGCGGCGCCAGTTTGCTCCCGGTCGCGCGGAACCGGTATTTGCGCTCCGTTACCGGCGCCGGACGTGGGCAGCCACTTGGCAAGCACATCCGCCAATTGCCTCAGATCCACCGGTTTCGAAAGGTAGTCGTTCATGCCTTTACTCAGACAGCGATCGCGATCGCCCGACATCGCATCGGCTGTGACGGCGATGATCGGAATGCCCGGAATGGATGCGCGTATGCGGCGCGTTGCCTCGAAGCCGTCCATTACCGGCATCTGGCAATCCATCAGCACCGCATCGTAGGCTTTCTGCTCGAGCGCTTTAATAGCCTCGGCGCCATTTGAGACCGCGTCGGCTTTGTATCCCAGCTTCTCGAGTTGGGCCAGCACTACGTCCTGGTTGGTGGGATTGTCTTCGGCGACCAGGATTCGCCCGGCACCTCCGGCACTAGTCCGTGCATCTGGCGTCCCGGAGTCCGCATCCAGGAGTTCGGCCGGGAGCGGCTGATGGCGAGGCGCGTCCAGTTGCAGAACCGCGGTGAACCAGAAGGTGGAACCACGGCCTTCGCGGCTGTCCACGCCAATGGTTCCCTCCATCATCTCCACCAGTTCCTTGCAGATCGCCAGCCCCAGCCCGGTGCCGCCGTACCTGCGCGTGGTGGAGGCATCCGCCTGAACGAAGCGCGAGAAAAGCACTGCGACCTGTTCAGGCCGTATCCCGATTCCTGTATCGTCCACGGCGAAACGAATCGTGGCTGTCCGATCGCCCTGGCTTTCGAGCGCCGTATAGAGCGTTACTTCCCCCCGCTCGGTGAACTTGATCGCATTGCCGACCAGGTTGGTCAATACCTGGCGCAGACGGTGAGCGTCGCCGCGGACGAACTGCGGTGTTTCCGGCGATAGGCGTGAACAAAAGCGGAGACCCTTCGCATTCGCCTGGACGCGCAATGGTTCGCAGACCTCCTCGATAGTATGGTGCAGATTGAAGCTTAGATTCTCCAGTGTGATTTTCCGCGCCTCGATCTTGGAAAGGTCGAGGATGCCGTCGATCAGCTCGAGCAAAGAGCGGCCGCTCTTCTGAGCCACGTTTGCAAATCGCTGCTGCTCCGGCGTAAGCTCCGTGCCCAAAAGGAGTTGCAGCATCCCCAGGACGCCATTCATGGGGGTGCGGATTTCGTGGCTCATGTTGGCCAGGAAACGGCTCTTGGCACGATTGGCGGCATCGGCCGCTTCGCGGGCCTGAATCAGCTCCTCCTCGCGACGTTTCTGCTCGGTGATCTCCTCGGCAATTCCGGCAATCCGAACCAGTTGGCCGCCCAGGTCGCGAATGGGAAAGGCCCGGTCTCGGATCCATTTCTCCCGCCCCTCCGGCGTTCGTATGCGATACTCCGACTCGACGGGCTCGCCTTGCATTTGCCTGGTGAACAATACCCGGGCTCGTTCCCGGTCATCGGGGTGAATCGCCTCCGCCCACGACATCGGGTTGCGGTAGAGACTGTCGCAGGTGCGGCCCCAAACCTGTTCGTACGCTTGGCTGACGTAGAGCATCTCGTTGGCTGCCGGGGGCATCATCCAAAAAACCTCACGAATGTTTTCCGCCAACTGGCGAAATTTCTCTTCGCTTGCCCGCAGGGCTTGCTCGGCTTGCTTGCGGTCCGTAATGTCGGCACTGAGCCCGATATGTCCCAGGTATGCACCCCCGGTCGACAAGCGGGGCTCAGCGTTGGAGCCGATTAAGCGCCATTCGCCATCCGCGCGCCGGATGCGAGCTTCGGCCCGGAAAGGCGTGTGTTGCACGACCGCTCGCTCAAATGCCGCGGCATACTCGGGCGCATCCTCCGGGTGAATCAACAACCGCCACTTGCCTCCTTCCACCTGTTCGAGCGTAGTGCCGCAGAATTCCCGATATGTCCGGTTGATGAATTGCGCCCCACCCTCGGCGTTGGTCACCCACAGCAGCGTCGGACAGCTGTCGGCCATTACGCGGAAGCGATCCTCGCTCTCGCACAGCGCCTCTTCGGCCCGCCGGCGCTGGGTGATGTCTTCCACATGAACGACAAAATATAACGGGCTGCCGCAGTGGTCTCGTACCAGAGACACCCGCACGCGCCCCCACACGACACTTCCATTGCGGTGCATATGGCGTATCTCCGCATCCACGCATCCGTGCGGTTCGTCGCACAACTGCTGGCGCCTTCGCAGGTGTGGCTCCAGGTCATCGGGATGGACCAGTTCCATCCAGGCTTTGGCCAGCAGTTCGTGTTCGGAATATCCCAGCATCCGGCAGTAGGCCGCATTCACCTGGAGAAAGCGTCCGTTCAGGCCGGTCACGCACATGCCGAAGGGCGCGTGTTCGAAGACCCCGCGGAATAGCTCATCGCTTTCCCGAAGCTTCCGCTCGGCCCGCAAGCGCTGGCCGATGTCACGGGCGATAGCCGAAGCGCCCACTATCTCTCCGGCTGGATTCCGGATGGGGGACATCAAGAGCGAGACGTCGATCGCGCGGCCATCCTTGCATTGGCGGACCGTATCGAAAGGACTGACGGCGCACCCCTTGCCGATGGTCGCCAGGTTCTGAGTCAGTTCGTCGCGGTGGCCGAAAGGAACCAGCATCGCGACGTCCTTCCCGACGATTTCCTCGCTTGAGTAACCGAACAGCCGCTCGGCGCCCCGGTTCCAACTGACCAGAGTTCCATCTAGCGTTACAGCCTTTATGGCGTCGTCGGACGATTCCACAATCGACGCCAGGAGAGCTTGGGCTTGCTCAGCCTTGTGGCGCTCTGAGATATCGCGCAGTACCGCCGACAGGGCAACGACTTCACCGGCGGAGTTCATGATAGGTGACCCGGTGACGGATACGTGAAACTCACTTCCGTCCTGGCGCAGGCACAAACTCTCGTATTGGGAAACGGTGACGCCTTTGGATACCTGTTCGGTGAAATACGTAAGCTCGGGCAGGTGACCCGGCGCCATCAGCATGGACACGTGCTTTCCGATCGCGTATCCGGCGGAGTATCCAAAAATCGCTTCCGCGCCGCCGTTCCAGGTGCGGATGACACCCGCGGGCGTGCTGGCGATGATCGCGTCCTCGGAACTTTCCACAATCGCGGCCAAAAACCGCCGCGTGTCTTCGGCCGCCCGCCGCTCCGTCACGTCGTGCTTGATCGCTATGTAGCTGACAACTTCGCCATTCGTGTCCCGGACTGGAGTGATCCGCATCTCCTCTGGATAGAACGTTCCGTCCTTGCGGCGGTTGATCAGCTCGCCGTGCCATACCCGCCCGGAGCGTATCGTGTTCCAGAGCTCTTGGTAAAATGCCTGGGAATGGCGGCCCGACTTGAGAATCCGTGTGTGCTGCCCCACTGCTTCCTGGATGGCGTATCCCGTCATCGCGGTGAATGCGGGATTGACATACTGAATATTTCCGGCGGTGTCGGTGATCACGACGCCATCGGCGACCTGTTCCACGGCCGCGACCAGGCCGGCCCGCCCGACATTTTCACCTTCTGGACACACGCTGCACCTCGGCGAGGCCAAGACCTCTGCTCTGCTTATCGGCCCACTTGAATTGTTGTTGAGGAGGCGGCGGCGATCCCGACGACGGCGACCGCTTAGGCGCCCAACTCACTCCCGATGGGCGCGCCGCTCAACGGCAGGCGGCATTCCGGGAAGCTTTTATCGGCTCCCAGCGGAAGGCGGGAGCGCTATCGCGGTTGGTGGCACGCGACATGCCGTGAATCCGTCGCAGGAAGCGCGGCCTGATTTCACACTAAGGCGTACCGAAGTCTGACCTGACTGGAGCCACCCGCCGGGATCGAACCGGCGACCTGCTGATTACGAATCAGCCGCTCTACCAACTGAGCTAGGGTGGCCCTCTCTTCCTTTATACATTACGGGCGGGGAGACTGCTGGCTTCTTTCACTTCGCATCGCGCCAGTTATCGCCGCTGCCGACGTCCACCACCAACGGCGCGTCCAGCTTGTGCACGCTCTCCATTTCGTGCTTCACCATCTTCACGATTTGCTGGACCTCGGCCGGAGGCGCTTCGAATACCAACTCATCATGCACTTGCAGCAGCATCCGTGTTTCCAGCTTCTCGCGCCGCAGTATTTCATCGATCCGGATCATGGCCAGCTTGATGAGATCGGCCGCGGTGCCCTGCAGCGGGGTGTTGACGGCGGTGCGCTCGGCAAACGAACGCGCATTCGGATTGCGGCTGTGCATATCGGGAATGGGCCGCTTACGCCCGGAAATGGTGATCGCGTAGCCATTCTTGCGGACCTCGGCGATGGTTTCTTGAATGAACTTACGAACCCCCGCGTGCAGCTCGAAATAGGTATGGATATAAGCTTCGGCTTCCTTGCGGTCGATGCCTAGCGACGCAGCCAGCCCAAAGGGAGTCTGGCCGTACACGATCCCAAAGTTGACCGCCTTGGCCCGGCGCCGCATCTCCGGCGTCACCGCTAAAGGAAGCACGCGAAACACCTCGGCCGCGGTTCGCGTGTGGATGTCTTCGCCATGACGGAATGCTTCCACCAGCACCGGATCGTGCGACATGTGCGCGAGCAATCGCAATTCGATCTGCGAATAGTCCGCCACCACCAGCTTCCAGCCCTCGCGCGGTACGAACGCGGCGCGGATCTCGCGGCCCAGCTCGGTTCGGATCGGAATGTTCTGCAGGTTCGGGTTGGACGATGACAGCCGCCCAGTGGCCGCACCGGCTTGATTGAAGGTAGTGTGCAAGCGGCCGGTCTTAGGATCGATCAGCGCGGGAAGAGCGTCGATGTAGGTGCCCTTGAGCTTGGCCAGTTGCCGGTAGTCCAGTACCTTGCGCGCGATCTCGTGCTCGGCCGCGAGGCCTTCCAGCACATCCGCGGCGGTTGAAATCGTTTTGCCTTTTCCATATTTCACCGGCGCCGGCAAATTCATTTCTTCAAACAGGATCTTGCCGAGCTGTGCCGGCGAATTAATATTGAACGGCTTGCCCGCCAGCTCGTAAATCTCCGACGACAGGCGCTGGATGTCGGAATCCAGCCGTTCTGAAAGAAGTTTCAACTGGCCCGGCTCGATCCGAATTCCAGTTCGTTCCATGCGTGCCAGAACCGACGCAAGCGGCAGGTCGATCTCCTCGTAAATCTTGCGAAAGCCTTCCCGATCGATCTCTGGAATAAGCCGTTCAGCCAGCGTGAACGCGAGGTCTGCATGCTGCTCGGCCGCCGGACCGAGCTTGCGATCGAGATATCGCTCAGCCAGCACCTCCGGCGAGCACGCCGCTGGATCGGAACACAACAGAAAGGAATAAAGCAGCAGGTCGTGGCGGAAGCCTTGCGCCTCGATGCCATGTTGAGCCAGCGCCAGCAGCAGCAATTTCACGTCGTGCGCGATCTTGACGCGGCGCGGATCTTCGAGTAGAGGCTTCAGCACATCCAGATATTCAGCCGAAAGCGCTCGCCCCACCCCGGATTGAAATGAGACCCCAATCGTGGTGAGCGGCAAATCGCCTTCCGAGCCGGCTCGAATCGCGAACGCGATCGGCTTCGCGGCGTCCAGTTTTTCAAGCTCAGCGGCGTACGCCGCAGCCTCCGCGCGCCCGCTGATGGTCGCGTAGTCGCGCTTGGACGAATCGTCGGTAGGGGAAAGCTCCTTCAGCAGACTGTAAAACTCCAGCTCCTTGTAAATCTTCTTCAGCTCGGCGATATCCGGTTCTTGCGCCGCCAGATCCGAGATGTGAAACTCGATGGGAACCGAGATGTCGATGGTGGCGAGTTTCTTGCTCAGCAGGATTTGCTCGCGATTGTTCTGCAGGCTCTCCCGATAAGTCTTGCGTTCCACTTCCGCGGCGTGCTCAATGGCTCCTTCCACGGATCCGAAGCGCTGGATCAAATCGCGCGCGCCTTTATCACCGATCCCGGGCGCGCCGGGAATATTGTCCACCGAATCGCCCATCAGCGCGAGCATGTCGGCCACTTGCGCCGGCTTCACGCCCATATATTGTTCAGCCATCGCCGGGTCGTACCAGATATCTTCTTTCACCGGGTTGTACATGTGCACGCGCTCGTTGACCAGCTGCAGCATATCCTTGTCGCTCGAAACGATCACCACATCGTTCATACCGCTGGCGCGCGCGGCAATGGCTCCAATCACGTCGTCCGCTTCGAAGCCTTCATATTGCAGGATCGGGATGCGCATCGCCTCCAGCAGCCGCCGGATATAGGGAATCTGTTCGGCCAGATCGGGCGGCATCGCGGCCCGGTTGGCCTTATAGTTCGCGTACGTCTCCTCCCGAAAGGTCTTTCCCGATTCAAAAATCGCCGCAATGTATGCGGGATGATACGCCGCACGCAGCTTGCGCACCATGTTGTGGAAGATGTACACCGCCTCGGTCTGCAGACCGGTAGTGGTCCGCATCGGGGGAGCGCCGCTGCGCGCGCGCGCATGATACGCGCGGAAAATGAACCCGTAGCTATCGATCAGGAACAGCCGGGGACGATCGGGCACCAGACATCAGCATAGCGTGCACCGAGGCGGAACGATTCGCCGCAACCCTCCAAATTGCATTCTTTCGACCACAAACCAATGCCCAAACTGTGGCATTCCTGCAACACTCTGAACTTTACAAACCTTTTCGAATCAAAAAGCTAGCGACACGGGTTTACTGATTGTTAGAATGGCTTCGATTGGACAAGACACATGGACTATAGAGAGCAGCGACCCGTCGGAGCTGGCATTGCGGTTTGAAACTACGGTGCAGCGGCCCGTCGAGGCCCGGGGCGTTGGCCTTCACAGCGGCGTGCCGGTTTCAATTCGTATTCTTCCCGCTCCCCCATCCACCGGCATCGTTTTTGTCCGCACCGATCTCGATAATTTTCAGGTCCCGGCCAGCTGGCGCTATGTAGCGCGCGTGAGCTACGCCACCAGCCTGATGCGCCAAGGCGTCCTCATCTCCACCACCGAGCATCTGCTCAGCGTGTTCTATAGTTCCGGCGTCGACAACGCTTACGTCGAGATTAACAACCTGGAAGTTCCCATCCTGGATGGCAGCGGATCGCCTTTCGTGGAGCTGTTGCGCGAAGCCGGCCTCAAGTCGTACCGGCGGCGCAAGCGTTTCCTGCGCATCCGCCGGCCGATCATGGTGGAAAGCGGCGGCAAGCGCATTTCGATTCTTCCGTCCGACCGTTTTTTGCTCACCTGCGACGTCTTCTACGATCATCCGCTGATCGGCCGCCAATCGCTCGATATGGAAGTGACGCCCGAGCGCTACGCGCAGGAAATCGCCCCGGCGCGCACGTTCGGATTCTTGCACGAGCTGGATCAGATGCGCAACATGGGCCTCATCCGCGGCGCAGCGCTGGAGAACGCGGTTTGTTTCGATCGCGGCGGCGTGCAGAATCCCGAGGGCTTGCGCTTTCCCGACGAATGCTGCCGCCACAAGGCGCTGGATCTGATCGGCGATTTGGCCTTGGTCGGCAAGCCACTGCTGGGCCACGTCATCGCCGAACGCGCCGGACATGCCATGCACACGGCGCTGGTGTCGCGCATCATGAGCGATCCGTCGCTCTACGAGATGCTCAGCTTCGATCAGCTTGCCACGCGAGTGGCACATGCGCTGGTGTCGTAGTCCTTCGCTCCCGGTGTTAGTTTAAGGGTTGGTCAACGCCGCCAATCTGTTCACGCTCCTACGACTGGTCCTGGCGCCATTCGTCGCGGCCGATATCCTGCACGGCCAGTGGACGCGCGCGCTCATTCTGTTTTTCGCGGCCGGCGTCACCGATGTCATCGATGGATTCCTGGCGCGGCGCTTCGGCCAACCAACGCGCGTGGGCGCCTACTTCGACCCGATCGCCGACAAAATCCTGCTGGTCGCGATCTATGTCTCGCTCGGCTTGGCCCAGGCCATTCCATGGTGGATGGTCGCGTTGGTCTTTGGAAGAGATCTCTTGATTCTGGGCATGGCCGCGTACGGTCTGCGATTCACCTCGGTTCGAAAATTCCCGCCGTCAGTGTGGGGAAAAATCAGCACATTCTTCCAAATCGCAGCGGCCCTGGTAGTGATGGGGGACCGCGCCGGTATCCCAGCACCGGTTCGGCTGGCGCTTACGCTCATGATTGCGGCCACAGCGTGGAGCGGCATCCATTACGCCTGGACAGGCCTGACCGTACTCAAGCAACCACGCATTGACGCGAGCGCTCCCTCAAGGTAGTCTGAAAGTGTGCCTGTGCCGATCTCACGCTACCGGGTCCCTCGCCATTATGCATGGGCCGGACTCGCAGCGCTGGCGCTGAGCGGATTCTCCGCCTGGCTATCCTTTACGTCGCCCCTGTGTTGGATTGCGACGGCGCTTTCCTTGCTCACCGCGGTGTTGGTTCTTTACCTCGCCTCGCGCCCCGTGGTTGAGATCTACGAAAGCCACATCAAGATCGGCCGCACGGCGATTCCTTGGAAACAAATCCGACGGCTGGATCGCAGCGCCAACACGCCTCTCATGGTCCGCCTGACCCTGGCCGACAAAAGCAAGCACTTGGTTGTTTTCCCCGGCGACCCCGAGGCATCCAGCGGCCTCCTTCGCAGCCTGCGGCGTTATTCCCGCGAGGCGTTGATCGATGGCGTGCCCTACCGCCAGTTCTGGGGTGAAGCGATTACAGCCGCCGCGGCGCGCCGACAGTTGCCGGTGGCCCGCCCTCCGCTGCTGCTCCCGGAAGACGAAGCCGAAGTCGAGCGCATGTTTCAAAAACTGAAGTCAGGTCATCTGGACCAAACCCCTTCTTCAGAGGACAAGTAGCGCGGGCGTGACCGGGGGCCGCAGCCGTTTTCGCTGGCTTCTGGCCGCGATCTTCCTTCTGGCTCTCATTCTGCTAACCTCCCGCCTGTGGCTGGCCCTGCTGGGCGGCTTCCTGGTGAAAGCCGATGCTCCCGCGCCGGCCGACATGATCGTGGTGCTGGCGGGCGACTTCTCCGGCAATCGCATCCTGACCGCTGCCGATCTGGTGCGCCAGGGCCTCGCCAAGCAAGCGCTGGTAAGCGGCCCCGGAGAAATTTACGGTTACCATGAGTCCGATCTGGCCATTCCATTTGCAACCCGGCATGGTTATCCGGAATCCTATTTCGTAGCGCTCCCGAACGATACGCGGTCCACGGTGTCCGAGGCCGACGTCGTGATCGCGGAACTGCGGCGGCGAAATGCCCATCGAGTCGATATCGTGACCAGCAACTACCACACCCGGCGCGCCGGTAACATCTATCGGTCCAAGGCGAAGGATCTGGAAATCCACATGGTGAGCGCGCCCGACAGATTTTTCGAGCCAGGCAGCTGGTGGAAAAACCGCGACGCCCGCAAGACCTTGGTGATCGAGTGGATGAAGACCGTCGCCACCTGGCTGGGAATGTAGCATGCGGAAAATCATCAAAACCGCCGGACCATATCTGTGGCGACATCGCGGCGGCCTGGCGCTGGGCATGGGCTCGTTGCTGGCCCGCGACATTCTGCACGCCTCGCTCCCGCTGGTGATTCGCAGCGGTATAGATTCGCTCACCCGCGGATTCCGCATCAGCCTGGTGTTCGAATTCGCGGCGCTGCTGATCCTGCTTTCAGCCGTCAAGGGAATTTTCCAATATTGGATGCGCGTGATCCTGATCAGCATCTCGCGCGATATCGAATACGAGCTGCGCAACGACCTGTTCTCACACCTGGTACGGCTGTCCTCGGACTTCTACGCCAAGTACCGCACCGGCGACATTATGGCGCGCGCCACCAACGACCTCAACGCGGTGCGCATGATGCTCGGCCCCGGCGTCATGTATTGGACCGAGACCATGTTCCTTTCGCTCTTCACCGTCGCGGTCATGCTCTCCACCGATTGGCGGCTTACTCTGATCTGCCTGGTCCCGGCGCCTGTCGTCAGCGTGGTGGTGATTCTGTTCGGCAGGCGCATTCATGACCGCTTTGAAACCATCCAGAGGATGTTCTCCGACATCAGCAGCCGCGTCCAAGAGAACCTTTCGGGCGTGCGCGTGGTCCGTGCATACGCGCAGGAGCAGGCCGAGCTCAAGAAATTCGAGCTGCTCAATCAGGATTACGTGGGCGAGAACATCCGTCTGGCCAGGCTTTCGGCTCTGTTTATGCCGGCGTTGCAAGCGCTCATCGGAATGAGCTTCCTGTTGGTGCTCTTCGCCGGCGGCTACCAATTACTCCAACACCGCATTTCGCTCGGCAGCTTCGTGATGTTCAACACCTATATGGGAATGCTGGTGTGGCCGATGATCGCCCTGGGCTGGGTAGTGAATTTGATGCAGCGCGGCACGGCTTCCTGGTCCAGGATCATGGAGCTGATGCGGGAGCAGCCCAGCATCTCGGCGCCTCCTGGCGCGCTCCTGGAGCCGCCGCGCGAAGCCCAGGGCGCGTTGCTGTTCTCCCAGGTCGCGATGAGTTATCCAACCGGCCAGGCGCTGCGCAACATCGATCTGGAGATCCCGGCCGGCAGCACGGTGGCGTTGGTGGGACACACTGGCAGCGGAAAAAGCACGCTGGTCAGCTTGATCCCCCGATTGATCGATCCCACCGACGGCGCTGTCTATCTGGATGGCGCGAACCTGCGCGACCTGGATCCGGAATGGCTGCGGCGTCAGATCGGTTTCGTGCCGCAAGAGACGTTTCTGTTCAGCGCGACGCTGGCGGAGAACATTGCTTTCGGCGTGGAGGATGCGGGCGAAGAAGACATCCAGCGCGCGGCGGAGCTGGCGGGACTGGCGCCGGACATCGCGGGATTCCCAGCCGGCTATCAGACCATGATCGGCGAGCGCGGCCTGACACTTTCCGGCGGCCAGAAGCAGCGCGTGGCCATTGCCCGCGCCATCCTGCGCAATCCGCGCATCCTGATCCTGGACGACGCGTTATCCAGCGTCGACACCCTGACCGAGGAGCGCATCCTCACCGCTCTCGAAAACGTCATGCAAGGCCGCACCACGATTCTCATTTCACATCGCGTCTCCACCGTGCGCAGCGCCGGGCGAATCTTCGTAATCGAGCACGGCGAAATCGTCGAGCAGGGCAGCCACGCCGAACTGGTCGCGAGCGGCGGCTACTACGCCGACCTGTACCAGAAGCAACTGCTGGAAGAAGAGCTGGAGACGATCTAAATTTCCGGCTCCTGGATGAATTTAGCCGTGCGCTGCATTCTAAGTTAGTAGGTGTGCCCGGGCCCGCACTGCATAGGCCAGCGGGCAATCTCAGTACGTCAAGGAAGCGAAAACAATGCGAGTCTCACCGAGCCTTCTATTAGCTTCGATGGCAGTGGCGTTTTTGCCGCCCTACGGGCTGGCACACTTCAGGCTGATCGAGCCGGCTTCATGGATTCAAGAAGACCAGCGAGGCGATCCGCAGAAAGCGGGTCCCTGCGGGGGAACCAACGGCGACCCAGGCAAGCCGAGCGGGGCCGTAACGAACGTCCAGGGCGGTGACAAGCTGCACGTTAGAGTGCGAGAGACGATCTTTCACCCGGGCTTCTACCGGATTGCTCTCGCCGTGAACTCGCTGGATGAATTACCAAAAGATCCCATAGCGGTCACCGTGGAGTCGCCGAATGGACCGCGTTCGGTCTCGGGCGCAATACAATATCCGTTCATTCCGCCTGTGCTCGCGGATGGCCTTTGGCAACATATCTCGCGGGCCGATACGGAATTTGAAACTGACATCGAGATTCCGAACATCAACTGTTCTAAATGCACATTGCAGATCATCGAATTTATGGCGAATCATGGATTGAACAAGCCTGGCGACTTTACGTATCACCACTGCGCGGTACTACAGATCCGCTCCCATCCCGATAAGCCCATCGATAGTAGATTTCCGGCTGAGAAGAAGTGAGCCGCCGCTGCATGCGTGGAATTATCGATGCTTCAGGGATGAACTTAGCTCAAACGCGCATTTTACCTGGTATGAAAACACCCATTGGAATCCTTTTATTTGCCGTGTCGGCGCTGGCCGCGTCTTCGGTCCTCGATTTTTCGCTGAAGTCGATTGAGGGTCAGCCCACACCGATCAGTGCCTATAAAGGGAAGGTCTTGCTCATCGTCAATGTGGCCAGCAAGTGCGGCTTTACACCGCAGTATACGGCGCTAGAAGCCACCTACCGTCACTACAAAGATCAGGGATTGGTGATTCTCGGCTTCCCTGCCAATAATTTCATGGGCCAGGAACCCGGAACGGATGCGGAGATCCAGCAGTTCTGCAAGAGCAAGTACGACGTGACGTTCCCGATGTATTCCAAGATCTCGGTGAAGGGCGCCGACCAGGCCGATCTTTATAAGTTCCTTACAGACAAAAGTGCCAACCCTCTAACCGGAGGCGACATCAGATGGAACTTTACAAAATTTCTCGTCGGACGCGATGGCAAGATCCTGGCGCGATTCGAACCCGCTGTGAAACCCGATTCTCCCGAGGTGATTAGCGCAATTGAGAACGCTCTGAAGAAGTAGTCCCTTGCGATAAGCACGCTACAATCGGCTTTCGGCGGTACGGTGGGAAGACGGCAGGATGAGTTCGAGCAAATCGCTATGCCACATACGCGAAGCTTGCTCCGCGTGGCTCGGCGCATAGCCTCTGACCGAGCTACGGCCGAGGACCTGGTTCAACAGACGCTGTTGCTGGCCTGGCGGAGCTTTCATCAATTTCGCGCCGGCACGAACGCTCGAGCCTGGCTGTTCCGGATTTTGTTCAACGAATTCCATGCGCTCGCCCGCAAACCCGCTGTCGCCATGTTGCCGCTGATAACCGAATTGGAGCCGGAGCTTTACGCCCCAGACACCCACGGCGCGATCGAAATGGCTCTGGCGTTTGCGAGACTAACTTTGGAACATCGAACCGTGCTGCTTTTAGGCGTAGTGGAAGGATTCACCTGCCAGGAGATGGCGGAGATTCTGGCAATCCCAATCGGTACCGTGATGTCACGGATCAGCCGCGCGCGACAAGCCCTGCGCGGCGAGTTGATGGGCGCGCCAAAATTCAAATGCTCAGCTGAGGGAGCAGTATGAATTGGTATCGGGACGACGCGGAACTAGATCGGCAGTTGCGGCAGGAAATTCTAGCTGAGCCATTCGATGTATCAGCCTTAGAACATCGGATTCGCAAAGCCATCGCGCCACGCTTCCCCAGACGTCTTCTCGTCGCCGCCAGTGCCGCGTTCCTATTGCTGTTGTGCGTGTTCGCGTCTGTTGGCCTGCGCACTTGGTTTACGTTGCAGCCTTCGCAAGTTTGCTCGGATGCCGCGCGCGATCATCTCCGCGAGATCGTTCGCCGGGAGCCCCGGCGCTGGATTTTTGAAACCGCTGGCATCGATGCACTGGGCCGACAATTGGGCGTCTCGCCGGCGGCGCACTCAAGATTCGTCGTCCCAGGATACCGTCTCGATCGCGGCAAACTGTGCGTTCTCAGTGGCCGCCTGTTCCTGCACCTGGTTTACTCCAACGGCACGCGGGAGTTCTCGTTGTTCCTGGCGCACGATTCGGCCCCCGGCGGCTACTTTGACGCGGATTTCTCGGGCCAGTACACTGCCTCGGTTGAGTCCAACCAAACCCGGGCGGTGATCGTAACTAGTGAGTCAAAGGCCGCCGCTCGGAATCTCGTGCGGGTCGCCGCGAACGCGCTGTAGCTTCGAGCGCGGCCGATTTAGGCCGCAGCCGCTTGACAGCCGTCTTCGCGCTGCAGAAAATAGGTCTACCATGCACACTGCGCGATCGCTCCTTTTGACGGTTCTCGCTTTACCTCTGCTGACCGGGCAAGGCCGCGGCCCTTCTGGCCCGCCCAAGCTCCAGGTCCTCATCATCACCGGCCAGAACGGTCATGACTGGAAAGGAACCACGCCGGTTTTGAGAAAAGAACTTGAAGACACGGGCCGTTTCGAAGTTCGCGTGACAGAAGAGTTCCGCGGCGCAGGACCCGAAACGTTGGCCCCCTACGATGTCGTGGTTGTGAATTACTTCGAACGCGGCCAGGCGCAGCTTCGCTGGGGCGATCGCGCCGACAACGCGCTGGCCGACTTTATCCGCTCCGGCAAGGGCTTAGTCATATATCATTTCTCCCTGGCGGCATTCACCGGCTGGACGGAATATGAAAAAATGTCGGCCGGCAACTGGAGAGCAGGCAATGGTCATCATTCCGCCAGGCACGATTTTACGGTGGACATCAAAGACGCCAATCACCCCATACTAGCTGGGCTGAAGACGCCGCTCCCGGTTCAGAACGAAGAATTGTACGCCAACCTGAAATGGCAGCCGGAGGGCACCTATCACGTCCTCGCCACCGCCTATGACGACCATTCCCGTTACGATGAACACGCTTCCGACGCCAGAAACAAGCAGCCCATGTCGGGGGCAGGCGTCAACGAGCCGATCCTCTGGACCACCGAATACGGCCAGGGTCGCGTGTTTGTGACGGCTCTGGGTCACGACGCCGATACCAGCGCCGAGACCACTTTCAAAGTGACGTTCACGCGCGGCACGGAATGGGCTGCCACCGGCAAAGTGACGCTGCCGGCTCCTGGGGAACTGGCGAAGTAATCGAAGCGGCTACTGTGCAACGCCTTCCACGATGAAGCCGCGAGATTTCGCCGACCCCAGTCGGATCGGCCGGATGGCCGAGTACTCCGGCGAGTTGTACCATTTCCGGGCATCGGCCACGCTATTGAAGGCAATCACCACGATGCGTTTCGGTTGCTCGCCTTCCAGCGACTCGGTCTTGCCGCCGCGCACTATATAGTGCCCCCCATATTTTTCGATGGTCTTGGGAACGCCGGCAGCATAGGTGTTGAACTGATCTTGGTTACTGACTTCGAAAACCTCCGCGATGTAATAACCGGCTGGCGATTTCTGCGCCTTCAGCACCTGGCTGCCGATGGAACCGATTACGATGCCTGCGAGCGCTGCCGCGGCTGTATAGATCTTGTTCATGTCTTCCCCTCCCTGATAGTACATGCGTGTTGAAGTATTCGGCGCGCGCCGGCAAAAGGAACCAGCCAAACGTGCGGGAGATTCCAGCGGTCGGCTAGAAACCGCGCGAACCCCGGCCAACTCGGTTTCTCTTTGCGATAGTAGCTGCGGATACGATACTGGCCCCAAAAATATTGAAACTTTCGGCGCAGCCTGCCAGCACGATCCTGCCGTAGCGCGGGCAGTACCAGCGGGCTGCTGGCGCGCAATTCTTGCAAACGCTCAAGCGCGCCCGGGCCGAACTGGAGCGCCAGGCGCCGGAACGCGGCCCAACGGATACCGGCGGTTCCCAGCAGCGCCACATCGGCCTGCCATGGAAAAACATCACCATCGCGCGCTCCACACAGGATCTGCAGCAGCGTGCTTTCCTTCGATGTAGTTTCGAAAACCTGCTGGTTCCACTGGATGGCGCAAAAGTCGTTCAGGAAAGCTTTTTCGCAGCGTGCTGCGTCTTCAGGCGGCGTCGCGAGCAGCCGCCAGTGCAGATGCAAGTGCAGGCCGTCCTGCTCGAACGCGATGCGGTCAAACCAGTCCAGTTCCTGGAGCGAGGATACATCCGGGTAGGGCGCCCAGTTCGCATCTGCCAACACATCCGCGGCCTTGCGGACATCGCCGCGCGCCACCAGCAACGTAAGGTAGGGAATCGGGCGAACGGCCGGCGCGGGTGTTCTCAGGGCCCACGCCAGCGGCCCTGCCACGCGGCTCCGAACGCCGGCGCCTTCGAGCAGCGCCATCAATTCCACGGCCTTTCGGATGCGAAGCTGATTCTTGCTCCAGGCCATGCGGACGATGCCTTGAAAGATGCCCGCCGCAGGATCGTTTTCCAGCCACGCCGGGAACCGGGGACTCAGCGCCGAGAACATCTGCTGCGCGGCATGCGGCACGCGGTCGACCTCTATACCGGATCGCCAGCGGTCCCAGGCTTGACGCGCCCGTGGCTCCGGCCACAAAAGAGCTTCCAGCAGGTCTTCCATCAGTCTCCCGGTGCCCGACCTCTGGCTCGCTTGGAATCCAGCACCAGCTTGGCCGCCTGCAAGTAGCCATTCCGGTCTTCAAGGCCCCGCGTCGTGTTCTGAAGATGCATGCGGCGTTTGGCCAGGACATCAGAAATCATGTGACTGTGAAGTCCCGCGCTCTGTGCAACGCCGTACCAGGCGATGAATTCTCCAAGAGGAATTTCGGGCATCGGGCCGGCCGCATGCAGGGCCGAAGTTCGGCACAGCATCGTGGATGCATGCCAGCCCTCATACGCACCACGCCCCGCTAGCCCCACTCTTTGCGCTTCGGTCAACTCCGGGCTGATGAAGTCGCGCATCCAAGTGAATACCAGGTCCACTTCCGCTTGCTGCTCCAGAACGTCGATCTGCCGGGCCAATTTCGGTGGGTCCCACAGGTCGTCCGCATCCAGGAACGCGATCAGATCCCCGCTGGCGGCCTGGACTCCCGCATTCCGCGCCCGGGCAATGCTGGGTACGGGTTCGTCGATCACTCGAACCAGACGCGCAAAGCGCTCCGCCGCTCTCCGGCTCCCGTCGGTGGAACCGTTATCCACGACAATCACTTCATGGGGGGGATAGGTCTGTTTGAGAACGCTATCGATCGCCTCGGCCAGGTAAAGCTCGCCATTGCGCACCGGAATGATGACGCTGACTGAATGGCTCAGCATGCCACCTGCTCGTCCTGGCTGGCCGGCGCGGTCCCCAGATACTCATGGGCC
>Ga0335083_10003750_pt1 | contig 19529 bp, 18 predicted proteins | sample Lox_Sample_42_FD_206716 | JGI IMG/M metagenome (GOLD analysis project Ga0335083, IMG submission 206716) | Soil microbial communities from Loxahatchee National Wildlife Refuge, Florida, United States - Lox_Sample_4.2 | ecosystem: Environmental > Terrestrial > Soil > Wetlands | place: USA...
ACATCATTCACCACCCCCTTGATGTCAAAGCGGCGGCCAACTCCCGCGAACTTCGCGAGACCCTCGCGGATCAGGTCGCTCGGAACGTTGAGATAGAGAGCGACGGCGGCGGCCGCAGCGGCGTTGCGAACATTGTGTATCCCCGGGGGATGCATAAGTTGAAAGAGGCCAAGGTCTTCACCCTTAAACGTAATGCGGAACTCGCTGCCGAGACCCTCCAGCTTCACGTCGCTGATCACCAGGTCGGCTTGGCTCGAGGTGCCATAGGTAATAATGGGGCGCTTCACATTGGGCAGGATGGCCTGCACGTTTGGTTCGTCGAGGCACAAAATCGCGGCGCCATAAAATGGAACGCGGTTCACGAATTGGATGAAGGAACCTTGAATGTCTTCGAGCGAGCTATACTGATCGAGGTGCTCGCGATCGATGGTAGTCACTACGGCGACTACAGGCGCAAGCATTAGGAAGCTGCGATCACTCTCATCCGCTTCCACGACAAAATACTCGCCTTTGCCAAGCCGCGCGGTTGTACCCGCCTGATTAACCCGGCCTCCAATGACGAACGTCGGATCCAGATGAGCTCCGGCGAGAACCGAGGCCACCATCGAAGTCGTCGTCGTTTTGCCATGGGCGCCGGCGACGGCTATGCCATATTTCAGGCGCATCAATTCCGCGAGCATCTCCGCTCGTGGAATTACGGGGATTTTTCGCTTGTGCGCCTCGACCACCTCGGGGTTGTCCCCCTTGATTGCCGAAGAGGTGACCACTACGTGCGCGCCTTCGACGTTTACCGCTTTATGGCCTTCGTGGATTGTCGCGCCGAGATTCTGGAGCCGCTCCGTGATGTTCGAGGGCTTGGTGTCCGAGCCGGAAACGGAATAGCCCAGCGTCAATAACACTTCGGCGATCCCGCTCATGCCAATGCCGCCGATACCCACCAGATGAATGCGCTGAAAATTGCGGAACGAGACCATCATGAATTTGCCCTCTGGCCAATTCCCTGCACGTTCGCGGCCTCTTCAATCAGGTTGACGATGTCACGCGTGGCGTGCGGCCGGGCGAGCGACCGCGCCGCGGCCGATTGCTTTTCAATCTCGTCCGGCTGGTCGATTAGCGAGAAGACTTCGCCGGTCAGCCGTTCAGCTGTTAGCTCATTCTCAGAAATCAGTCGTCCAGCACCCGCGCGCTGCATTTCTTGCGCGTTGCGTAGCTGGTGGCTATCCGTGGCGGCTCCGAAGGGGATAAAAATGGCGGCCCGGCCCGCGGCTGCGATTTCCGCCGCGGTGATGGCTCCTGCTCGGCAAACGATCACATCTGCCCAGTCAAAGCGCTCCGCCATATTCGTGAGGAAGGGGACAACCTCCGCGTTAATCTCGCGCCGCGCGTATGCGGTGCGTACCGCATTATAATCTCGTTCGCCGGTCTGGTGCACGATGGACAGTTCGTTTTTTCGGGCAGCGAGCCGGTCCATGGCATCCACGAACGTGCGGTTTATCGGCAAGGCTCCCTGGCTTCCGCCCGTCACCAGAAGGCGGAACGGCTTTTCGGGCCTTCGAGAAGCGATCGAAAAAAATTCCGAGCGCACTGGACAACCCGTAACAATTGCCTTTTTTCCCCACGCCTGGGCAGAAATTTCATAGCCAGTCGCAATCTGTTTGGAAATTCGCGCGACCAACCGATTGGTCAAGCCAGGCTCCGCGTTCGGCTCAAAAATCACGTTGGGCACGCCTCCAAGCCAGGTCACTAGAAGCATCGGCCCAGCCGCGTATCCGCCTACGCCAAACGCCGCGACCGGCTTGTGCTTTCGCAAGACCCGCCGCGCGTCCAGTATAGCCGGCGCGAGCATGGCAAGATTTTTCAGCAGAGTCGCTCCGCCTTTCCCTTTCAAGCCAGCCACGCGCAAAGTCTCGAGCGGCAGCCCCGCTGCAGGCACGAGCTTCATCTCGATACCGCGTTGTGTACCTACCAGCACCACTTCTCTCTCTTTGCTCCGCGAAAGCCATTCCTGCGCAATGGCTAGCGCCGGGAAGACGTGCCCGCCCGTTCCGCCTCCGGCGATCAGGAGTTTCATCGACTGGGCTCGATTGCGCCTGCAAACGTATGGGCGCGATATATCGCGCCCATACGACCCGAACTAAAACGCGACTCAGACAGTTGACTCATGGTTCCGTGGCCTGCTGGCTGATATTCAACAGCACTCCCGTCGCGAGCAGCATCACCAACAGGCTCGATCCACCATAGCTGACAAAGGGCAGCGGAATCCCCTTGGTCGGCACCATGCCGAGTACCACGGCAAAATTAATCAACGCTTGGCTAAGCACGAGCGATGTGATTCCCAATGCAAGCAGCCGACCGAATCCGTCAGGAGCAGCAAACGCGGCGCGCAATCCGCGCCAGCCATATTCCACGAACAGCGCAAGTACAAGCATCGCGCCTATGTAGCCCAGCTCTTCGCAAATCACCGCATAGATAAAATCCGTCTGCGCTTCCGGTAAGTAGAACAGTTTCTGTTTGCTCTCCATCAAGCCCACGCCGCTAAACCCGCCAGAACCCACGGCGATGAGCGACTGCATGAGTTGAAATCCGGCGCCTTGCGGATCAGCGTTGGGATCGAGGAAAGCAGTCAAACGAGCCTGGCGATAGGAAACGTGCGTGATTAGCAGGTATAGCGCCGGCAAAGCAGCAGCGGCGCCAGCAGCAAGCCATCTCCAGGACAATCCGGCGGCGAACAAAATCGCCGTCGCCACGAGGACAATATCAACCGCTGTCCCCAGGTCGGGTTGCAGCAGAATCAGACAGACATAAACCAGCACGGGAGCCGCCGCCGGCAAAATTGTCTGCAGAAAATCCTGCTTGCAGAATTCCATCCCGGCCTTGCTGCGCCGCTTCTGGTCGAGGAACCATGCGAGATAGAGGATCACCGCCAGCTTCGCCAATTCCGACGGCTGAATTCCGACTGGTCCAAAACGAATCCAGCGATGTGTGGCGTGTGCCTTATCCAGAAAGAAAGTTCCAACCAAGAGGAGTAACACGACGCAGACCGTCGTATAAACGACCACAGGCTCGCGCAAGCGCCGGTAATCGGTGCGCATCAACGCAAACATTCCAAGCAGGCCGATCAACAACCAGGCAATTTGCCGCAGCAAAAAATAGTACCCGTGGCCAAACTCTTTCTCCGCGGTGACGGCTGAGGCGCTGAAAATCATCACCGCTCCGAAGAGGCATAACGCGATGGTCACTCCAAACAACCAGCGGTCGGTTTCAAGACGTCTCGGCACGTTCAGTCACCCCTTTCCCGAACTCGCACCCGCGGTTTGTTTTTCGAGCTGTCTCACCAAGTCCTTGAACACGCGTCCACGGTGCTCGTAATTTTGAAACTGATCGAAGCTGGCACAGGCGGGGGCTAACAGCACCACGTCACCAGGGCGCGCTGCATGTGCGGCAATTTCGACGGCGCGCTCGAGCGTTTCCGCGCGTTCCAGCGCCACACTTGCTGAAATTTGATTTTCGATTTTCTCTGCCGCCGCGCCGATCAGCAGCGCAAGAATGGCTTTCTCGCGTAGCGGCCCTCGCAATACCGTGTAGTCGCTTCCTTTGTCTTTTCCTCCGAGAATAACGAGGATGCGCCCGGGAAATGCGTCCAGCGCCTTCAGCGTGGCATCCACATTGGTGGCCTTGGAATCGTTGTAGTAGCGCACGCCTCCGATATCGGCTACAAATTCCAGCCGATGCTCGACTCCCGCGAAAGTCCGCACGCCTCGCGCAATCGATGTGGCGTGTGCACCTGCAAGCCGCGTCGCGCTGGCGGCGGCAAGGACATTTTCGACGTTGTGCGCGCCAACGAGCGGAATATCCGCGAGTTTTAGAAGCACTTCCTCCATGCCATCCTTCCGGAAAATGATTTCTTCTCCGCGCATGTATGCGCCTTGCGCAACTCGCTGCTTTCTGCTGAACCAAAAGACGCGAGGAAGGGCCGGAGCATACTGAGCTGCTGCCGGATCATCGGCGTTCAAGACGGCGGCATCCTCGCCGGTCTGATTCTCGAAGAGCCGCGCCTTTGCCGCGCCGTAGGCCCGCAAAGTATGGTGCCGGTCCAGATGGTCTGGCGTCAGATTCAGAAAAACGCTGATATTTGGGCGAAACGTATCGATGAGCTCCAATTGGAAGCTGCTCAGCTCTGCCACTGTCCAGGTCTCCTCTTTCATCGCGTCCACTGAGCCGATGAGGGGTGTTCCGATATTTCCCGCGAGAATAGTTTGCATTCCAGCCGTTTTCAAAATGTGTTCGACGAGCGACGTGGTGGTTGTCTTACCATTCGAACCGGTGATTCCGATCAAGCGGCCCTTCATGAATCGATAGGCCAGCTCGATTTCGCTCCAAATCGTGATGGCTTTGGCTCTCGCCGCATTTAGATGCGCCTCATCGGCGGGGACTCCCGGGCTGGGAATGATCAGGTCCTGCTCAAGAAATGTCTTCACCTGATGACTGCCAAGTTCGAGAGCTACTCCCGCGTCTTTCAATTTCGCAATAGCTTCGCCGATTTCACTTGCAGTGCGTGAATCCGTGGCGGTCACTTGAGCAGCGCGGGCCACACAAAAAAGCGATGTGGCGATACCAGTCCGCGCCAATCCCACGACTAGCACGCGCTTCCCACGTAAATCGAATCCGCTTGCCATCTCTTTTTACGATCGTCTTTGTCTCCAAGTAGCGGCTACCTCAACTTCAAGGTTGTCAGCGCAAAGAGCGCAAACACGAGCGCCGCAATCCAGAACCTGACGATGACTTTCGACTCACTCCATCCCAACAGCTCAAAGTGATGGTGGATTGGCGCCATCCGAAAGATTCGCTTCCCCCGCAATTTGAAAGAGCCGACTTGCAAGATAACGGAGAGCGCCTCGATGACGAAAATCCCACCCACAAAAAAAAGCAGAATCTCTTGCTTGATGATTACTGCGACCGTTCCAAGCGTCCCGCCCAGCGAAAGCGACCCGACATCGCCCATGAAGATTTCCGCAGGGTGCGCGTTGTACCAAAGGAAACCGAGCGACGCGCCCACCAGCGCTCCGCAGAACACCGTCAATTCTCCAACGCGCGGGATGTATTGAATCTCGAGATACGTAGCCCATCGCGAGTTGCTGCTGACGTAGGTCAGCACCGTGAGCGCTCCCGCGGCGATGACCGTGCACCCTATCGCCAGCCCGTCGAGTCCATCGGTCAAATTGACGGCATTCGAAGCACCCACGATGACCAGGCAGACAAAAACGAGGAACGGCAAAAACGCAAAAGGCCAGAAGTGCGGCGAGTTCATCAACGAATGAATAACTAAATCGGGATGCAGACGCTTGAGAAACGGAATCATCAGTTGCGTCGAGTACGCGTAATGCGTTACGAGCACGAGCAGGGAAATTCCCACGACCAGGCTGACCAGCACCTGAAAATAAATCTTTTTCTTCGCGGTAAGTCCGAGGTTTCTTTGTTTCGAAACCTTCGCATAGTCGTCGATGAAACCGATGGCGGCAAAGCCGATCAACGCAAACAAAGAAAGCAAAATAAATGGATTGGCTAAATCCGCCCAAAGCAGTGTGGGCACGGCGGTCGACAAAACAATCAGCACCCCGCCCATTGTTGGAGTTCCAGCTTTTTTCTGATGTTGCTGCGGGCCTTCTTCGCGGATGTACTGTCCGATCTGCAACTCGCGCAAGCGGCGGATCAGCCACGGCCCGAAAACCAGTCCGAGAAACATGGCCGTCAAGCTTGCGTACACCGTTCGAACCGTGATGTAGCGGAACACATTCAGCGGGCTGAAATACGGCTGCAAAACGTGGTAGAGGAGGTAGTAAAGCATTTCAGTGGCGAACCTCCGGGCGTGAAGATTCGCCGGCTGCGGCGTAGCGCGTCAGCAGTCTCTCGACAATGCGCTCCATCTTCACTCCCCGTGAACCTTTCACCAGTAATACATCCCCCGCCGTAAGGAACTCTTCCAAAAACCCTGCCGCTTCTTCCGACGATGGAAAAAATCGCGTGTGCGCTCGTGGAAATCCCGCCGCGATCGCACCCTCCACGATTTGCTCTGCGTCGCCTTCCACTCCGATGACCCAATCGACCTTGCCCGTTTTCGCCGTGAATATCCCGGCTTCACGATGCAAGGCAGGCGAGGACGCGCCGAGTTCTCGCATTTCCCCCGCTGCCACGATCCTTCGCTGAAAGTTCGGCGTCGCCGCTAACACCGCCACCATGGCGTGCAGCGCCGCCGGACTCGAGTTGTAGCTGTCGTTGATCAGCGCCGCTCCATTCGAAAATCGCAGCAGCTCGCCGCGCATCGCCGGCACGCGCAGCGCGCGAAATACGCTTTGTGCCTCCGCGGCCCCGATATTCCAAACGCTTGCAGCCGCCAGCGCGGCTAAGGCGTTGTAAATCGCGTGCTGCCCAGGTACAGGAAGCTCCAGCCGCACGCGCCCTTCAGGACTCACATAGTCAAACGCCGAACCAAGCGCCCCGCGATCCTCTATGGCGGTAGCCGAAAAAAATGCCGGGGCATTGATTCCGTATGTCACTACCCTCCCGGGCGCAAAAGCTCCGAACGCTGCCACACGCGGATCATCCGCATTCAACACCGCAGTGGACTCGCGCCCATTCAGCCCCTCGATGAGTTCGCGCTTTGCCAACGCGATTTCGTCAACCGAAGCAAAAAACTCCAAATGGGCGGGCGCCACGCGCGTTACAATCCCCACATCTGGGCGCGCGATAGCCGCGAGCCGCGCCAACTCCCCGCGCCGCGACATGCCCATCTCGAGCACGGCCGCTTGATGCGTTTCTTCCAAACGGAAAAGCGTCAGCGGCAAGCCATACTCGTTATTGAAATTTCCTTCCGATTTCAGGACCCGCAGCTTCGCGCCCAGCAGTGCCGCCAGGATCTCTTTCGTGGTGGTCTTGCCCACGGAACCTGTGACGCCCGCAATTTTCCCGCCCCAGGCTTCGCGCACCGCGCGGGCGAGCTGCTTGAGCGCCTGGAAAGTGTCCCCCACGACAAGGCAGCGATTTCGGACACTCTCCCCGTAACGGCTGGCCTGTGACTCGGCCACCACGACCGCGAGCGCTCCGCGCCCCAGTGCGCCCTCCACGTAATCGTGTCCATCGTGACGCGGTCCGTGGACGGCAATGAACAGTTCTCCTGTACGCACCGTGCGAGAATCAATCGAGACGCCGGCCACCCGGGCCACGGGGTCGAGTCCTGCCCGTGCCGTAACACCCAAAGCGCCAGCCACTTGTGCAATCGTCCACCGCATAAATGCCTCAAGGGGTTTGCTTTACGCAGATACCCCGCGCATCGGTTTGTTCTCACCGTATTTGAGGGCTCCTCCTTTGCGAGTTGACTACTGGCTCGCGCGCCCTCGCCACGCCTTCCAGACAAGCGCGCTACGTGCCAAACCCTTCGCCGTCGTTCGGTCTTCTGGGACCGACTTCGGCTTGCTTCTCGCCATACCCTCTTTCCTGCAACGCGTGCCGCGCTACCTCGCGGTCGTCAAATTCCAATGCCCGGTCGGCAAGAATTTGATAGTTTTCGTGGCCTTTTCCCGCAAGCAGGACGATGTCCCCGGCGCGTGCTTCATCCATCGCCACACCGATTGCTTTTTCGCGGTCCGGTTCGATCAAATATTTCCCGGCAGTTTTTTGCAGTCCCACGATAATGTCGCTGATGATTTTCAGTGGATCTTCATTGCGGGGATTGTCGCTCGAGAGAATCGTCAAATCGCTCAAGCGCCCGGTCACTTCCCCCATCACCGGCCGTTTCGTCCTGTCTTTTCCGCCGCCGCATCCGAACAGCGTGATGATCCTTCCCTTGGGATTCAATTCTCTGGCGGTTCGAATCAAATTCTCTAGCGCATCGTCCGTGTGTGCGTAGTCGACCACCACAAAAAACGGTTGCCCCTGGTCGATCCGCTGGAATCTCCCGGAAACGCTTTCGAGACCGTGAATCCCCGCTTCAATCGTTTCGTTTGGAAGTCCAAGCGCCTGCGCCGCTCCGATCGCCGCAAGGATATTGTAGACATTGATTCTGCCGACTAACGGCGATGCAACCTGCACCTTTCCGTTCGGAGTGTGCGCCGCGAATGCCAAGCCGTTGAATGTCAGTTGAAATTTCTTCGTGGTGATCTCCGCGTCGGATTCAAGGCCGTACGTCACGGTTTTCTTCGCGAATCCGCTAAGCCGTTTCCCGTACTCGTCGTCCGTATTTATCACTCCGACTTCCGGCGCTCCGGCGCCAGTCCCTTCGAATAGTCTCTTCTTCGCCGCAAAATACTCTTCGAACGTCTTGTGATAATCCATGTGCTCGCGAGTCAAATTCGTAAAAACCGCGGCGGCAAAATGGCAGCCCCACAATCGGTCCATTGCCAGTGAGTGCGAACTCGCTTCCAGCACCGCGTACTTGCCGCCCGCGTCTCGAATTTCCGCCAGAAAACCTTGCAGGTCTACCGATTCCGGAGTGGTATTGGGGGCTGGATACTTACCAAGCGGCGTGCGATACGCAATCGTTCCGAACAGGCCGGTGCTCGCGCCAGAAGCGCTGACGATTCCATCGATCAGCGACGTCGTCGTGGTTTTGCCGTTCGTTCCGGTCACAGCAACAAGTTGCAGGGACGCTGCGGGATGTCCGAAGAAGTTCGCTGCTGTAACCGCAAGCGTCTTGCGTGCTTCGCGCACCCGAATCCACGCCACGCTCGTCGGAATGGCCGCAGGCGCAACGTCCTCGCTGACGATCGCCACAGCCCCTCTCGACACGGCATCCCGAATAAACGCGTTCCCATCCTCTTTCGCGCCGTGCAGCGCAAAAAATAGCGCGCGGGGCTTGACCTTTCGCGAATCGCAAGTGACTTGCCGGATTTCCAGCTCTTCAGCGGAAACGGTAAGGCCGCTTGGCGATCCCTCCAACAAGTCGCCCAGTTTCATGCTTCGCGGAGAAATGCGTGACGGCGATGAATCTTTCCGGCTTTCATCGTCGTGGTTCGTTTTCGAATTGAGGATGTTCTCTTCGATATCGGTTGTTCCAGTTTTCATACTAATTCCTGTTTCCTAACTGCGGCTTCGATTTGTTCTCGGCAGGTGTCCCGAACCGCACCGTGATTCTCGCGCCGCGCCGTACCTTCGCTCCCGGCGCCGGCGATTGATCCGTTGCAAGGTTGCTGCCAACCAGCACGGGATCAAGCCCCAGCCTTAGCGAAATGTCCGCGACCTCGCGCATCGTCTTGCCGCTTAAGTCCGGTACTTCGACCTCGCCGCCCTCTTCGACAGCGACGGTGATCGAGGGTTTTCTGGCATCTTGCGGCGCCTTCTTCCGGCCCTTCGCTGTCCGGGCCATCGCCAGCGATGGATCGGGTTGTGTTGAAAAATCCGCTGCGGAGAGCTCCTCCAGCGCACCAATGTCCTCGCTGGCCTGCTTCCTATAGTCTGCCTGGATTAGCTTGGGATTCAGCGGAACGTCGCGCGGCACGCCGAGATAAGTCAAGACTTGTTCGGCAATACGTTTGAACACCGGCGCGGCCACATCTCCCCCTTCGTGCTGCCCCACAGGAGAGTCTAGCGACACGAGAATCGTCACCGCCGGATTATTGATCGGCGCAAATCCCGTAAAGGACGCAATATAGTGTGTGCGCGAGTAGCGTCCCGTTGCCGGATCAATCTTCTGCGCGGTGCCCGTTTTCCCGGCCGATGTCCATCCATCCAGATGCGCTTTCGGCCCTGTCCCCTCTAGCACCACTCCCTCCATCAGCCGGCGCAGTGTCGCTGCCGTTTCAGGACGGATCACTCGCTTCGCCTCCGCCGGTGTTAACGCCCCCTCGGCAGGCAACACTCGTTTGCCTCGCTCAAGCTTCTCTACAACATGGGGCCTGTAAAGCAAGCCGCCATTCGCGATTGCAGACACCGCTGTAATCAGTTGGATTGGCGTAACTCCAATTTCCTGTCCCATCGAAATCGAGCCAATCGAAAACGATCCCCAATCTCTTACGGGCCGGAGCAATCCTTTGCTCTCTCCGGGCAAATCAACCCCGGTCGGTTCACCAAATCCGAAAGCGCGTATGTAATCGTAAAATCTCGGTGCCTGCAGCCTCAGTGCAATCTTGATGGCGCCTACATCGCTCGATTCGGCCAGGATCTGCGCCACGTTCAGCAGCCTGAAGGGCTTGTGATCGTGAATCCGGTGACCGCCCACGACCACGCTGCCGTTCTCGCAATCGAAGACCTCGCTAGGCGTCGTGATACCCTCGTTGAACGCCGCCGCCAGGGTCACCAGCTTGAACGTTGAACCTGGCTCGTAGAGTGCGCTCACAGCCCGATCCATTCTCGCTTCCGCGGGCGCTTCGCTCGCCTGGTTCGGATTGAATGTCGGCCAATTCGCCAACGCCAGAATCTCTCCGGTGTTCGGATTCATGACAATGGCCGTGCCGGCGATCGAGTGCGTTCGTGCGATTGCCGCGTTCAATTCTCGTTCCGTGATGTACTGGATCTTTTCGTCCAGTGTGAGCACGACATCCGCGCCGTTGTTGAGTTTGGCCTGGCTGCTATCGAACCATCGCCGTTTTGCGTCTTCCATCACGACAATCTTTTCGCTCTTCCCCCTAATCTCATCGTCCAGCTCGTACTCGATTCCCCCCAATCCTTTTTCGTCCATATCCACAAAGCCCAGCACGTGCGCAGCAAGGTCGTGCTTTGGGTAAAACCGTTTGTTCTCTTTTTGCAGGTAGACACCCTTCAAATTCAGCGCCGTAATCGCTTCGGCCTTCTCAGGCGGCAATTTCCGGGCTATCCAAACGAAAGACCGCGAGGATTCAAATCGCGTCTCCAGGACGTCTTGCGGAACATCTACAACACCCGAGAGCAGACGCGCCGCCAGATGTTCGTCCGCAATTTCCGATGGCACTCCGAACGCCGAATCCACCGGAATGCTCATGGCCAGCGGCCGCATATTCCTGTCGTAAATCGCTCCGCGCTCGGGTGTTATTTCAATGGTGCGTTGTTGTTGCCGCAGAGCGCGTGCGAGATAGTCGCCATGGAGGAAGAGTTGCAAGTAGCTCAGCCGCCCGAATACCGCGGCCATCCACAAGAACGCCACGCCGGCAATGATGAGCAAACGAACGTGGACACGGTCTTGTTGCATGGCGGGTTCAGGTCGGCAATCGCTCCGGTTGGAAGCTCAAACCAATGAAAGATTTTTTGTATGAGAACGCAAAGCTGCCCTGTGGGCTCACGGCGCGCTGTTCGGACGACTGTAGCGTACGGCGGCCACTTCCGCACCGTCGGGTTGATCGTACTCTTGCACCTGCGACGGCAGTGGCTCCGTCAGGCCAAGCCGGCGGCGGGCGATCGCTTCAATGCGCATCGGATCGCGCAGCCCCGCGATTTCCAGTTTCAGCTCGGAGTTTAACGCCGATGCTTTTGCCTGCTGGCCTTTCAAGTCTTCCAGCTGAAAGCTCAAATCAATGCAACGAAAGTGCTGGAAGATGTACAGCATGAAAAAAGCCGCCACGATGCTCCCCAAGGCCACCGTCCGCCACAGGTTTTTCATCTTCGCCGGCTCCACGTTGCGCCTCAACCGTGAGTTATCGATGCGCTTGACGGTGCGAAACTCCGCCATTCCTGCTTTTCTTTTCTTGTCCCTCATGACTACACTCTTTCTGCACACCGCAGTTTCGCGCTTCGCGAACGCGGGTTGGCCGCCTTCTCTTCTTCGGTCGGCTGGATCACATGCCGGGTCAGTACGCGGAGCGTTCCTGCTCGCTCACCCTCTTGATACGCGTGCTTCACGAGGCGGTCTTCTCTCGAGTGGTAGCTCAGTACCACCCACCGCCCTCCGGAATTCAATGTAGCGGGGGTCCGCGTTAGAAACTGCCCGAGTTCCTCCATCTCTCGATTCACCGCTATCCGCAGCGCCAGAAACGTTTTTGTTGCGGGATGCAGTCTCTGCCTTCCCCAGTGCTTGCGGGCCCCTGCCACAGTCGTTGCCAAGTGCGCCGTATCTCGTAAGGGCCTCGCCCTTACGATCGCCTTGGCGATTCTTCTGGAATCGTGCTCATCCGCCTCGCGGTAGAGCAAGTCGGCTATTTCTTTTTCCGGCCATCGATTCACAATCTCGTCTGCCGTCAATTCATCGGCACTATTCATCCTCATATCCAGAGCCGCTGCTTCGCGGAATGAAAATCCTCGCGCTCCCTGATCAAGCTGCATGCTCGAAACTCCCAAGTCGGCCAAGACCCCGTCCACCTTCGGAATCCCCAACTCTTGTGCGGCCTCCACAATCCTCGAGAACGGCGACTGCACCAGCGTCACCCTCTCCCCGAAACTCTTCAGCCTCTCCCGCGCCAGCTCTAACGCCTGTGCGTCCCGGTCCAGTCCGATCAGCCTGCCCGAGGTTAATCTTTGCGCGATCGCTGCCGAGTGCCCGCCGGCTCCCAGCGTGGCGTCGATGTACGTTCCTTCCGGCCTGATGCCCAGCCATTCCAGCACCTCTTCCAACATCACCGGCGTATGTGGCTCTCGTCTTGACTCTCGCCACTCGTCACTCGCCACTCGCCACTTCCTACTTAAATCCCCAGCGCCGTATCATCCTCGTCCGTGTACGGCTCATTCTTCAGCTTATCCAGCACTCTCGTGTGATTCATCACTTCCAGATAATTCAACGTCCCAAACACGTCCACGTCCCCAAGAGTCTGTGCGGCCTCCCGCAATACCGCGGGCAGTAGCAACCTTCCCTGCCCATCCAATTCCGCCGTCTGCCCGTAATAACTCGTTCTCATTAAAAACTTCCGCTTGGCCACGTTCGCGCTTGGCAGTTGCGCCAGCTTGTCTTCGATTTCCGACCATACTTTCATCGGATAAATTCGTGCCGTTTCGCCGGTCGTACTTGTGACATAAAACTGGTTGCCGTACTCCTTGAGTTCGTCCAGATACACAGAGGGTATTTTGAGACGCCCCTTCTCGTCGACTTTCGCCGGACAGTTTCCCCGCAGCTTCATGTTCCCCGCTAAAAGGCTGGTTTTGGATTCCCAGAATGCTCACGTTCACGATTGCCCTCGAGAACGCCTCAACTGCCCCGGTTAGACTCTACTTTGTTCTACTACCAACCACTCTCACCCACTTTTCGCCACATCATAGGCTGCTTTTTGGCGTTGTCAAGAGAAAACATACCTTCTTTCGAAAAAATTGTGTCTTCTCACCACTCGGCAAACTTCAAATTTTCCCTACCACAAATAGTGGTTTTCTCCCCGAGGTGTGCCTACCCTTCGTAGTCTGACTCCACCCACTCCCAAAACCCATTTTCCAACGCTCCTCTTCCCTACCATTTCTGTCTGTGCTATATTGAAGGCGGTTTGGATTTTGATTTTCTCGATACTCCTAGGAGCCCTTCGCCATGGAATGGACCACCCCTCAGCACGAAGAGATCGACCTGAACTGCGAAATTAGTTCGTACGCCAACGCTGAGCTCTAGCTCTATGGCCGCGCCCAGCGGTCGTACGCCGGCGTGCCGGTATGCGCGTTAAAGTCCTCGGCTCCGCAGCCGGGGGTGGTTTCCCCCAATGGAATTGTGCCTGTTCCCAGTGCATGGGTGTTCGCACAGGCGTTATCAGTGCTCGTCCTCGTACCCAAGCCCAAGCCGCCGTCTCTTCCGACGGCGCGCATTGGTTCCTGCTCAACGCTTCCCCTGACCTCCGCCAACAGATTCTCTCCTCAGCCGATCTCGCTCCCGCTTCTGGCACTCGCAATTCTCCTATCACGGCCGTTCTTCTCACCAGCGCGGATGTGGACGCAGTCATGGGTTTGCTCCATCTTCGGGAATTTCAGCCGCTCAAAATCTTTGCCACCGTCGCCGTCCGCCGCATTCTCACGGAAGAAAATGGAATCTTTCGAGTTCTAGCTCGCTCCGTCCCTCCCGTGAAATGGGAAACTCTTTATCTCGATCGCCTCATCCCATTGATTCCCGCTTCGCCCGCGGACAAAAATAGCGGCCTTTTCTGCAAAGCTGTCCCTCTCAGCGGCAGCTTCCCTGACTATGTCAGCGATGCCTTGCGGGATACGCTTGCGGGAGAGGAAGCCGTCATTGGTCTGAGCCTGGTTTCTCGCGAGAAGAGATTCTTCTATGCCCCGAATCTACCCGGCATTGGTGACCGCTGGTTGCACAGTATCGAGGAAAGCAATTTGGCCCTCCTCGATGGTACTTTTTGGAAGGACGACGAACTGAACTCCATTCAGAAAGGGAGCAAGTCCGCTCGCGCAATGGGTCATCTTCCGCTTTGGGGTGACCGCGGTCTCCTTCGTCAGCCGTTTCGGCCCTCGAAGACCCGGAAGATCCTCGTACACATCAACAATACAAATCCCATTTTGAATGACGGCAGCGCCGAAGCCCGTATCGTCCGTGAAGCCGGCTGGGAAATCGCCTATGATGGGATGGAACTCGCCGTATGAGCCAAGTCCCAACCATCGACGCGCGCTTGCTTTCGCAAGCCAACTTCATCGCCGGATTTCACGCTATCGGAGAAGAGCGTTACCACCACAAGCATCCCTTCCATGCGCTCATGCACGAAGGCAAGCTTACGCGCGGCCAATTGCAGGCCTGGGCGCTCAATCGCTACTACTATCAAAGCCGCATTCCCATCAAAGATGCCGCAATCCTCGCTCGAAGTGAAGATCCCGCCTTCCGCCTTGCCTGGCGCAAACGCATCCTCGATCACGATGGCGACGGCGTGCATCCCGGCGGAATCGAGAAGTGGCTCCGCCTCGTCGAAGCCACCGGCTTATCTCGCGATCAAGCGCTCTGCGGCGATGGCATCTTGCCGGCCACGCGCTACGCAGTCCAAGCCTACGTAGACTTTGTCTCGACGCGCTCGCATCTGGAGGCTGTGGCCTCCTCACTCACTGAACTTTTCTCTAAAAAACTTATTACGCTGCGTGTGGATCGCCTGCGCCAACATTATCCCTGGCTCTCGAGCGGTCTCGACTACTTCACCGGCCGCCTGACACAAGCTCCCGAAGACGCCGAGTTTGCACTGGCCTGGGTCGTGAAGCACGCCACCACGCGCGAACTCCAAGACCTGTCTCACGCCGCCCTCCGCGCCAAATGCGACATCCTCTGGGCTCAGCTCGACGCCCTCTATTTCTCCTACGTCCAACCCGGCTGGCCGCCTCCTGGCGCCTTTCGGCCAAATCCTGAAGTCGTTCACGCAGGGTGCGCTTCGTTACCCCCTGCGGCGCAATGAGTCCCACCCGATGAACATCGAACCTACTAGCAAACCTCGCCTCGCCCCCGGCGTCCGCCTCGGCGACAACCAAGGCCAGCGCGTCCTTCTCATGCCTGAACGTGCCCTTCGCTTGAACGGTCCCAGTCTCGAAATCGTCCTGCGCTGCGATGGCAAACGGACCGTCCAACAAATCATCACTGAATTGCAGCAAATCTACTCCAAAGCCGACCCTGCCAAAGTAGAACAAGACATCCTCGGCTATCTAACCCTCCTCCAAAAAGACCGCGCCCTCGATTTCGAGACCTAACCTCTCCCCTAGCGGCTCCCCTGACCGTCCTTTTTGGAAAGCGTCCTAATCTGGAGTGCGGGAGCCCCGCTCCCGCTTTCGCGGTGTATCATCTGGCGCTGGCCCGCACTTACCCCAGACCACACGACACGGAAGGAGCCGCCATGAAACTCAATTTGATCACGCTGGCGGTGGCAATCATCGGCTTATCGTACTTTGGCATGCATGCCGCCCATCTGCCCTGGACTGTATGGCGCATTGCGGGAATTGCCATTGCCGCGCCTGCATTTCTTTTGTTTGTAGCCGCACGCATCGAGCTGGGACGCGCCTTCAGCGTGCAGGCGAAGGCCATGACGCTTGTAACGACGGGCGTCTATTCGCGTATCCGCAATCCGATTTACTTCTTTGGCGCGATTCTCATCCTGGGATTCATCCTTTGGGTGGGACGGCCGTGGTGGCTGCTGATTTTTGTGGTCATAATTCCGCTGCAGGTGGTGCGCAGCCGGAAAGAAGAGCAGGTGCTGACAGAAAAGTTCGGTGCTGCGTATCTCGACTACAAACAAACAACTTGGTTCTGATGCGAGTCGTTCGGTCTATAGTCGGTCTCTTTGAACCCATCCCTCAGCATTGGAATTCTTACAGCACGACTGAAATCGCGCCTTCTCAAAACCGATCCTGACTGATCCAGTACCCAAAAACTATTTGTGTCCTTATCTGGAGTGCGGGAGCCTTGCTCCCGCTTTTGCGAGCGATGCCGCAGCAAATGCTCCCATTTTCAGCGTTCCAAGCCTGCGTGAGACACGGGCAGGTGACTTCAGGTCGCCGATTCAAGAGTACCCGGCCGCAATCAGGACACCACCCAAGAATGAGCAAGCTAGGATTTCTCTTGACATTTTGATAACCCATGCTATTATTTCTTTGGGTAATTCTGCGGACTCCCTATGGCGGCCTCTGGCCGCCGTTTTTTTTCTACGCACATCCTTTTCTTTCTACTCCTAGGCCGGGCCTTGGTGTTCCGTTCCCCGTGGCATGGGCTGCTTTCCTAGGGTTCCGCGTGGCACGGGGCTTTAACCCGGTGTCTTTCCTCTAAGCACCTTTAGAATGAACACTTACAGAAGTGATACAAAACAAAAGGACTTTAACTGGCTTTAGAATGAACACTTACACAAAAACAAGGGGGTATCGGGAGTTCTCCCGGGGTACAGACCGGGCACATCCCTGACAGAATAGACCGGGGGGAATCCCCGACGCTGTGAGAATCGCAGTTTGCCGCGGCCTTCACCAAATCGATGACTGGGCCGCAGCCCCGTTCGAGACAGGCAGACGATCCTCGGCCTACGCGGGATGATCGTCTACCAGTCGGCGAAGCACTTCATCCTCATGCTTCTATTCTTGCTTCTCTATTCAGGTATTCTAGAGCTTCGCGCCGAGAACTAATGAACTCGTCCGTGCCCAATCTGCTGGCTCTGATCGCCGAACTGACCCACCGCTGCCCGCTGCACTGTGTCTACTGCTCCAATCCCCTCGAGCTGCAGGCTCGCGCGACTGAGCTTTCGACTGAAGATTGGTCCCGCGTCTTCCGCGAAGCCGCCGCTCTCGGAGTGCTGCAAGCCGATTTCACCGGCGGCGAACCCCTGACTCGCCCAGACATTCTCGATCTCATCCGCGCCGCTCGCGCCGCCGGCCTTTACGTCAATCTCATCACCTCCGGACTCCCTCTCGACGAATCTCGCCTCGAAGCTCTCGTTGAAGCTGGCCTCGATCATTTTCAACTGAGCTTTCAAGGCGCCCGCGAAGAAATCGCCCAGGAAATTTCCGGCGCCAAAGCCCACGCTCACAAACTACGCGTCCTTGAATGGCTCAAGCATCATCGCCTGGCCGTCACGCTAAACTTCGTCATTCATCGCCGCAATCTCGATCAGCTCCCCGAGATGCTTTCTCTCGTTGAATCCTCCAGCGCCACGCGGGTCGAATTCGCCCACGTCCAATATTATGGCTGGGCTTTCGCCAATCGCGATTCCCTTCTCCCCACGCGCGAGCAGCTCAGCAAATCCATCGATTTTTTGAAAAATGCCCAGCAGCGCCTGGCAGGAAAAATTAAGGTGGAATATGTCGTTCCCGATTACTACGCGAGATATCCAAAGCCTTGCATGGGCGGCTGGGGCCGCAAGCTGTTGCTCATCACACCGAATGGCGACGCGCTTCCGTGCCACGCCGCTCGCGTCATTCCCGATCTGTCCTTTGAAAACGTGAAGAATCGCAGCCTGAAAGAAATTTGGGAAACTTCCGAAGCCTTCCAAACATTCCGCGGCGAATCCTGGATGCAGGAACCTTGCAAAACTTGCGACCGCCGCACGCAGGATTTCGGCGGCTGCCGCTGCCAGGCATTTCTCCTCGCTGCCGACGCCGCCGCCACTGATCCCGTCTGTTCGCTCTCTCCGCAGCGCCCCAAAGTCGACGCCATCCTCGCTCCCATCAACGTCCCCACAGTGGCACAGGCTTCAGCCTGTGCTCCGAGGACCTCCGCTCTCACTGATGCCGCCCAACCCGGACGGACAGAGGTGTCCAGAGACCTCCCGCTTTCTGCCCCGACTGCCTCCAAGCCCGCCTGGCTCTATCGCCCAAATCCTTCCTAAGCCGCGGCCGGTGCCTCCGGCTGCCGCTGCAACGGAAGGACCACGCGGAAAATAAAAATCATGCTTCCCACAAAGCATATCGTCCCAAACACGGCGAGCGTATGAGGAGCGCCGATCCGGGTTGCAATTCCTCCAGCGATCAGCGAGCCGATCGGCTGCACGCCCATGAACATCGTCGCGTAAACGGCCATGATGCGGCCACGCAGTTGGTCCGGTACGCGGTTCTGCAACGTCGTATTCGTCGCCGCCATCTGCACTGTTGCGCAGAATCCGACAACCAGCAGCAGCGTCATCGAAAGCCAGAACACGCGCGACTGCGCAAAAAGAACCAGTCCGATCGCACAAACAGTCGAAGTCGCTCCGATCCACCGCGCCAAACCTTTGTAACTCGTTTGCGCCGCAAAATGCAGCGCACCCAGCACCGCTCCTACCCCCGCAGCGCTCATCAACAAACCAAATCCCTTCGCGCCTCGGTGCAGGACGTCGCTCGCAAAAATCGGCAGGAAAACGGAGTACTGCAATCCCAGCAGGCTCAGCATGCTCAATAGAAGCAGCGTCGACCGAATCGGCAAGTCGCTCATTGCGAACCGGAATCCCTGGATCAGGCTTTGAAACGGCGAACCTGTCTCCTTCTTCAATTCCCGCTGCGCAAGGCGCATCGCCAAGAGCGCCCCGATCACGGCCAGAAAGCTCACTCCATTCAGGAAAAAACACCAAGCCGGACCCTTCCATGCGAGGGCGAACCCCGCAATTGCCGGCCCGACCACTCGCGCTCCATTGAAAATCGAAGAGTTAAGCGCAATCGCATTGGGCAGATCCTCTATGACCACCATCTCCACAAGAAAAGCTTGCCGGATCGGCACGTCGAACGCGTTCACCACTCCCACTAGGAATGCGACGACGATCAGCTCCCACACCGTGATCACATTCGCAAAAGTTAACCCTGCCAAAGCAAAAGCCAAAATCATTGACACCGTTTGCGTCCATATCACGCCGCGGTGACGGTTGTAGCGATCTCCGACGTACCCGCCGAGCGCCGCCAAAAATAAAATGGGAACCTGGTTCGCAAACCCGAACACACCCAGCAGCGCCGCGGAATTCGTCAGCTTGTAAACCAGCCACAGCTGCGCCGTCGTCTGCATCCATGTACCGATGAGCGAGGTGAGCTGCCCTCCGATGAATAATTGAAAATTGCGGTGCTGCAGCGCGCGAAAGCGCGGCGACAAAACGGGAATGGCTCCCTCCCACTCGGTGGATGCGCGCGACGTTACCAAATCACGATGCCGTGCCGCTCATGCCGTTGTCAATGCCGGCGCGGACTTCCGTCCGTCCATTTTGTCCGATGAAAGGGTCCCTGAGTGGGTAGTTGCCGAGTCC
>Ga0335083_10003751_pt1 | contig 19528 bp, 18 predicted proteins | sample Lox_Sample_42_FD_206716 | JGI IMG/M metagenome (GOLD analysis project Ga0335083, IMG submission 206716) | Soil microbial communities from Loxahatchee National Wildlife Refuge, Florida, United States - Lox_Sample_4.2 | ecosystem: Environmental > Terrestrial > Soil > Wetlands | place: USA...
GGCCAAGGCCGAGCCGAAGAAGGCCGAGCCGAAGAAAGCCGAGCCGAAGAAGGAAGAAGCCAAGACCGAGGCCCCGAAAGCCGCGGCCCCGGCCAAGGAAGCCCCGAAGGCCGACGCGCCGAAGAAACAGTAATCGATTCGGGTCTCCAGCGAAGGCGGGGCGATTCGCCCCGCCTTTTGTTTTTTCCGAAGCCCTAGAATCCGCCAATGAAGATCGTCGTCGGCATGTCCGGAGGAGTCGATTCCGCCGTGGCGGCGCTGCTGCTCAAGCGCGCCGGGCACGACGTGGTCGGCCTCTTCATGAAGAACTGGGAAGACGACGACGACGACGAATACTGCTCCACCCGCGAAGACCTGGTCGACGCGGTGAGCGCCGCGGAGAAGATCGGCGTCGACATCGAAGCGGTGAACTTCGCCGCCGAGTACCGCGAGCGGGTCTTCGCGAGTTTCCTCGCGGAATACAAGGCGGGCCGCACGCCCAATCCGGACGTGCTGTGCAACGCCGAGATCAAGTTCAAGGCGTTCCTCGACCACGCGATGCAGCTCGGGGCCGAGCGCATCGCCACGGGCCATTACGCACGCGTGGAGCGGCGCGAGGGATCGTTCGTGCTGCTGAAGGGGCTGGATCCCTCGAAGGACCAGAGCTACTTCCTGCATCGCCTCACCCAGGCACAGCTCGCGCGCACTCTATTCCCCGTGGGTCACCTTCCGAAGAGCGAAGTAAGGCGCATTGCGCGGGAAGCGGGCCTGCCCAACCATGCAAAGCGCGATTCGACGGGCATCTGCTTCATCGGCGAGCGGCCGTTCCGCGAGTTTCTCTCCCGCTACCTGCCGCGCGATCCCGGTCCCATCGTGGCCGACGACGGCCGGCGCGTGGGCGAGCACCAGGGCCTCATGTTCTACACCATCGGGCAACGCCAGGGACTGGGCATCGGCGGGCGGCGCGATGCGGGCAGCGAACCCTGGTACGTCGCGGGCAAGGACCTGGGCTCCAACACGCTCACGGTCGTGCAAGGCCACGACCACCCGTTGCTCCTGAAGGCCCGGCTCGCCGCGGCCGACCCCAGCTGGGTGAGCGGCAGCGCCCCGGCCGATGGCGAGGCGCTCGGGGCGAAGACGCGCTATCGCCAGGCCGATTCGGCCTGCAGCGTGCGGGCGGCGGGCGACGGCTTCGAGCTCGACTTCGCGGCGCCGCAATGGGCAGTCACCCCCGGGCAATCGGCCGTGCTCTACCGCGGCGACGCGTGCCTCGGCGGCGGAATCATCGCCTAGCGGCGAGTGATAAAATTCAACTCCCGATGTCTTCGCCCCTCACCGCCCTCACCCCCCTCGACGGGCGTTACGCCTCGAAGACGAGGCCGCTGCAGGAGCACTTCAGCGAGTTCGCGCTGATCCGCGAGCGCGTCGCGATCGAGGTCGCCTGGCTGCTTGCGCTCGCCGCCGAGCCGTCCTTCACGCCACTACCGCCCTTCTCGCCGGCGACATCGGCGGACCTGAAAGCCGCCGCCGCGCGCTTCCAGGTGTCCGACGCCGAGCGCGTGAAGGCGATCGAGGCCACCACCAACCACGACGTGAAGGCGGTCGAGTACTGGCTGCGCGAGCGCTTCGCGGGCAATCGCGAGGTGATGGCGGCGAGCGAGTTCATCCACTTCGCCTGCACGTCGGAGGACATCAACAACCTCGCGCACGCGCGCATGGTGCAGGGCGGCCGCGAACGAGTGCTGCTTCCCGCGATCGACCGGATCATCGAGCGCATGCGCGCGCTCGCCGGCGAGCACGCCGATCTCGCAATGCTCTCGCGCACGCATGGCCAGGCCGCCACGCCCACGACGCTCGGCAAGGAGATGGCGAACGTCGCGCACCGCCTCGCTCGCGCGCGCGAGAAGCTCGCGGCCGTGCGGATGTTGGGCAAGCTCAACGGCGCCACCGGCAACTTCAACGCGCACGTCGCCGCCGCGCCCACTGTCGATTGGCCTCGCGTGGCCGAGGGGTTCGTGACGAGCCTGGGGGTGGACTACAACCCCCTCACCACGCAGATCGAGCCGCACGATGCGCTCGCCGAGGCCTTCGACGCGGCCGCACGCCTGAACACAATCCTCATAGACCTCGACCGCGACGTCTGGGGCTACATCTCGCTCGGATACTTCAGGCAGAAGGTGAAGGCGGGAGAGGTCGGCTCGTCGACGATGCCGCACAAGGTGAACCCGATCGATTTCGAGAATTCCGAAGGCAACCTCGGCCTCGCCAACGCGATGCTGCGGCACCTCGCGGACAAGCTGCCGATCTCACGGTGGCAGCGCGACCTCACCGACTCCACGGTGCTGCGCAACATGGGCGCAGCCTTCGGCTACTGCCTCATCGGCTACGAGTCGTGCCTTCGCGGCCTCGACAAGCTCGAGGCGAACCCGCGGCGCATCGCCGAGGACCTCGAGGCGAACTGGGACGTGCTCGCCGAGGCGGTTCAGACGGTGATGCGCGCCCACCGGGTCGAGGGCTCCTACGAGAAGTTGAAGGAGCTCACGCGCGGCAAGGGCGGGATCACGGGGGAGGACCTTCGCGCGTTCGTGAAGTCGCTGTCGATCCCCGAGGAGGCAAAGCAGCGCCTGCTCGAGCTCACGCCCTCGACCTACGTGGGCCTCGCCGCGAAGCTCGCGCGGGAACGCTAGCCCGCGCCCGTCTTCAGGGCCTGCGCGGCCGGATCGATCGGCCACGCGGATGTTTTCCGCGTACGTCACGTGGATTCCTTCGCTAGACCATCTCGAGGGGACGCTTGCGATGCGGCGGCGGGAAGGTGCGGTCGAGCAGTGCGAGCGTCTCGGCGTCCAGCACGACATCCGCGGCGCTGCGATTGTCCCTCACGTGGGCGAGGCTCGAGGCCTTGGGGATCACGATGAGCCCGGGGCGGTGGAGCAGCCACGCGAGCGCCACCTGGGCCGGTGGAACGTGCATTCGCGCGGCGACGTCGGCGACCGCCGGATGCCGCGTGAGCCGCCCTTCGTCGAGCGGCGAGTAGGCCATGACGCGGATGCCTCTCTTCTCGCACCACGGCAGCAGGTCGAATTCGATGCCGCGCCGCGCGAGGTTGTAGAGCACCTGGTTCGCCGCGACGTTCTCGCCGCCGGGCACGGCGACGAGCTCCTCCATGTCGGCCACGTCGAAGTTGGACACGCCCCAGCGCCGGATCTTGCCGCGCGCGACGAGCTCCTCCAGAGTGGCGACCGTCTCGGCGAGAGGCACGGGCCCGCGCCAGTGCAGGAGGTAGAGATCGAGAGTCTCGATGCGCAGTTGCCGCAACGAGGCGTCGCATGCGGCAAGGAGCTTTCGCCTGTCGGCATGGTGCGGATAGAACTTGCTCACCACGACGACCTCGTCGCGCCTTCCCGCGATCGCCTCGCCCACGACGCTCTCGGCACCGCCCTCGCCGTACATCTCCGCGGTATCGACGAGGTTCATTCCCAGCTCCAGCCCGAGCCTGAGCGCGGCCACTTCGGCCGGGCGCGCGGCGGCGCGCTCGCCCATGTGCCAGGTGCCCATGCCCAGGCCGGGCCAGGCCCGGCTCACGGCGCGGCCGTCGCTGCTTCGCCGTATTGCGGGTTCACGCGCTGGGACTTGGCCGTCATCTTGTTCAGCGCGTTGATGTACGCCTTCGCCGACGCCACGACGATGTCCGTGTCCGCGCCCATGCCGTTCACGATGCGCCCGCCCTTGGACAGGCGCACCGTGACCTCGCCCTGGGAGTCGGTGCCCTCGGTCACGTTGTTCACGGAGTACAGCAGCAGCTCCGTGCCGCTCTGCACCATGCTCTCGATCGCCTTGAAGGTCGCGTCCACGATGCCGCCGCCGCGCGCCTCCGCGCGCATCTCCTTGCCGCCGTCGGAGATCACGACGCGCGAGAAGGGCTGCTCGCCGGTCTCCGAGCGCGCCGAGATCGAGATCAGCTTGTAGTGCTCCGTCTCGGGAGTGACCGCCTCGTCCGACATGAGCGCCTGGATGTCCTCGTCGAAGATCTCGCGCTTCTTGTCGGCGAGCTCCTTGAACCGCGCGAAGGCCGCGTTCAGCTGCTCCTCCGACGAGAGCGAGATGCCCAACTCCTGCAACCGCGACTTGAAGGCGCTGCGTCCCGAGAGCTTGCCCAGCGTGAGGCGATTGGCGCCCCAGCCCACGTCCGAGGCGCGCATGATCTCGTAGGTCTCGCGATGCTTGAGCACCCCGTCCTGGTGGATGCCCGACTCGTGCGCGAACGCGTTGGCGCCGACGACCGCCTTGTTGGGCTGCACCGGGTAGCCCGTGATCGTCGAAACGAGCTTGCTCGCGGGGACGATCTGCGTGGTGTCGATGCGAGTCGTGCACGCGAAGATGTCGGAGCGCGTCTTCACCGCCATCACGATCTCCTCGAGCGAGGCGTTGCCCGCGCGTTCCCCGAGGCCGTTCACCGTGCATTCGACCTGCCGCGCGCCCGCCATCACGGCCGCGAGCGAGTTCGCCACCGCCATGCCGAGGTCGTTGTGGCAGTGGGTGGACCACACGGCCTTGTCGGCGTTGGGCACGCGCGAGAGGAGCTGCCGGAAGAGCTCGCCCCAGCGCTCCGGGACACTGTAGCCCACGGTGTCCGGCACGTTGATTGTCTTCGCGCCCGCGGCGATCGTGGCCTCGAAGACGCGGCAGAGGAAATCCACGTCGGAGCGCACCGCGTCCTCGGCCGAGAACTCCACGTCGTCGGTGTACTGGCGCGCGAGCTTGACCGCCCGCACGGCCGCTTCCAGCACCTGGTCGGGCTCCATGCGCAGCTTGTGCTTCATGTGGATGGGGCTGGTCGCGATGAAGGTGTGCACGCGCCCGGAGTTGGCCCCCTTGATCGCCTCGCCGGCGCGCTTCACGTCGTTGTCGTTCGCGCGGGCGAGCGAGCAGACTGTGGAATCCTTCACGGCAGCCACGACCGCGCGGATCGCGTCGAAGTCGCCCGGGCTCGACGCGGCGAATCCCGCCTCGATCACGTCGACGCGCAGGCGCTCGAGCTGCTTGCCGATCCGTACCTTCTCGTCCTTGGTCATCGCCGCGCCGGGGCTTTGCTCCCCGTCGCGCATTGTGGTGTCGAAAATGATCAACTGGTTCTTCATGATGCGGCTCTCCGAATGCTGAATCGCGGATGGACTGATCCGCCCCGCGTCACCGAGGCGGCCGAAGACTTCACGAATTGGGGGTGGAGTATTTAGCGCGCGAGGCGCAGCAGCAGGCCCAGCGCGAGCGCGCCGGCCGGAAGGCGAAGAATCGAAAGATCGCCATGCGTATGCATGCGCCCACTATAGCCCGCGACGGGGCCCTTTGGCAAACACGCCTACGGCTGCTGGGGCGCGAGCTCCTTGCTCGACTGCGCGCCATGGCGAAGCAGCATCGCCGCGATGTCGTGCGCCTCGTGCTCCTCGGCGATGTCGAGCGGACGGATGCCCGAAAGGTCGTGGGCGTTCGGATCGGCGCCCGCCTGGAGCAATTCCTCGACCGCCTCCTCGAAGCCCATCTCGACGGCGAGCATCAGCGCCGTGGTGCCGTGGCTGTCGCCGAGGTCGAGCAAGGCGCCCCGCGCGAGCAGCAACTGGACCGCCGGAAGGTTCGACTCCTCCACGGCCACCATGAGCAGCGTTCGCCCGCCGTGCGAGACGACCGTGTCCACCGGCGTCGTGGCGAGCATGCGCGCGAGTGCCGTGACGCTGCCCGCCTCGATCGCCTCGCGGATGTCCTGGTACTGCTTCTGCGCGGCCTCGGTTCGCCAGCGCTGCACCGCCCACATCACGTAGCCGGAAACGCCGTAGCAGAGCGTGACGATCCACAGCACGTGCGACGGTTCCATCGAGATGAGCAGCAACGCGAGCACCACGAGCAGCACGACGGAGAACGGCACCGCCCGGCGCAGGTTGATGTCCTTGCCGCTGTAGAACTTCACGCTCGAGACCATCGTGATGCCGGCATAGACCGTGATGCCCGCCGCGAGGTACCTCACCTCGCCGCCGCGCACCTGGTAGTCGTTGAAGACCCAGACCATGCCCGCGACGAGGGCCGCCGCGGCCGGGCTCGGGATCCCGGTGAACCAGCGCTTGTCCGCGACCGAGAGCTGCGTGTTGAATCGGGCAAGCCGCAGCGCCGCGCCCGCGCAGTAGGTGAACGCAGCCAGCCAGCCGAAACGCCCGAGGTCGTGCAGCGACCATTCGTACATCACGAGGGCCGGCGCGGCGCCGAACGAGACCATGTCGGTGAGGCTGTCGTACTCGGCGCCGAACGCCGACTGCGTGCGCGTGAGCCGCGCGACGCGGCCGTCGAGGCTGTCGAGGACCATGGCGATGAAGATCGCGATCGCGGCCTTCTCGAACTCGTGGTTCATCCCCTGCACGATCGCGTAGAAGCCCGCGAAGAGGTTCAGCGTCGTGAAGAGATTGGGCAGCAGGTAGATGCCGCGCTTGCGCACGGAGCCGAGCGCGATGCGGGCCGGACGATCGAGCGGCGAGGACACGTCAGCTCCGGGGCAGCTCGGCGAGCACGGTGGAAGTCGCCTTCACCTTGTCGCCGATGGCCACCCTCGGCCTCGAGCCCGGCGGCAGGTAGACGTCCACGCGCGAGCCGAAACGGATGAATCCATAGCGCTGGCCGCGCACGAGCGCGTCGCCCGCCTTCACGTAGCAGAGGATGCGCCGCGCGATGAGACCCGCGACCTGCACGCAGGACAGCGTGGTGCCGTCGGCGGACTGGATCACCATGGCATTGCGCTCGTTGTCGCTCGAGGCCTTGTCGAAGGACGCGTTCACGAAAAGGCCCCTGTTGTACACGATCTCCTTCACCACGCCGTCCACCGGCGCGCGGTTGGAGTGCACGTTGAAGACGTTCATGAACACGCTGATCTTGAGTGCGTCCACGCCACGATACGGGTCGCGCGCGGCGCCCACGACGATCACGCGCCCGTCGGCGGGGCAGAGCACGAGCCCCTCGCCCTGCGGCACCTCGCGCGGAGGATCGCGGAAGAACTGCAGCACGAAGATCGCGGCGATCCAGAGGGGCAACGACCACCACCCGAAGAACCACGCGACGGCTGCGGAAGCGATCACGGTGCCGGCCAGGTAGGGCCATCCTTCCCGGGCGATGATCGGGTGCGGATAGTCGGCCATCGCGCGCTTCTAGTTCCTCGAGGTGTCGACCAGCTTGTTCTTGCGGATCCAGGGCATCATCGCGCGCAGCTTCTCGCCCACCTTCTCGATCTCGTGCTCGGAGAGCAGGCGCCGCTTTGCGTTCAACGTGGGCGCGCCGGCGCGGTTCTCGAGGATGAAGTCGCGTGCGTACTCGCCCGACTGGATGCGATCGAGGCACTCCCTCATCGCCTTCTTCGCCTCGGCGCCGATCACCTTCGGTCCCGTCACGTACTCGCCGTACTCCGCGTTGTTGGAGATCGAATAGTTCATGTTGGCGATGCCGCCCTCGTAGATGAGATCCACGATGAGCTTGGTCTCGTGCAGGCACTCGAAGTACGCCATCTCGGGCGCGTAGCCGGCTTCCACCAGCGTCTCGTATCCCGCCTTGATGAGCTCCACGATGCCGCCGCAGAGCACGGTCTGCTCGCCGAAGAGGTCGGTCTCGGTCTCCTCGCGGAAGTTGGTCTCGATCACCCCGCCTCGCGTGGCGCCGATTGCCGCCGCGTACGAGAGCGCCAGGTCCTTGGCCTTGCCCGAGGCGTTCTGGTGGATCGCGATGAGCGAGGGGACGCCGCCGCCCTGAACGTAGGTGGAGCGCACGAGGTGCCCGGGGCCCTTGGGCGCGATCATGATCACGTCCAGGTCGGCTCGCGGCTGGATCTGGCGGAAGTGGATGTTGAAACCGTGCGCGAAAGCGAGCGCCGCGCCCTTCTTGATGTTGGGCTCGATGCTCTCCTTCCACACCGCCGCGTGGTTCTCGTCGGGCAGCAGGATCATCACGAGGTCGGCGCCCTTCACGGCGTCGGCCACGGACTTCACGGCGATCTTCGCCTTCTTCGCCTTGTCCCACGAGGCGCCGCCGGGCCTGAGCCCCACGGTGACCTTCACGCCGGAGTCGGTGAGGTTCTGCGCGTGCGCGTGCCCTTGCGAGCCGTATCCGATGATGGCGACCTTCTTGCCCTTGACGAGCGAGAGGTCGGCGTCCTTGTCGTAGTAGACCTTCATTGTGCGTTCCTTGTCTGGAGTGGCTTCTAGACCTTCAGCACCCACTCGCCGCGCCCGATTCCGGACACGCCGGTGCGGACGGTTTCCAGGATCGCGGCCCGGTCGAGCGCGTCCAGGAAGGCGTCGAGCTTCTCGGTGGTGCCGGTGAGCTCGATCGTGTAGGACTTGTCGGTGACGTCGATGATGCGCCCGCGGAAGATGTCCGCGGTCCGCTTGATCTCCTCGCGGTCCTTGCCCGAGGCGCGCACCTTCACGAGCATGAGCTCGCGCTCGATGTGCTTGCCTTCGGAAAGGTCCACCACCTTCACCACGTCCACGAGCTTGTTCAGCTGCTTGGTGATCTGCTCGACGATCTCGTCGGAGCCCTGGGTGACGATTGTCATGCGCGACATCGACGTGTCTTCAGTCGGCGCCACGGTGAGCGTCTCGATGTTGTAGCCGCGCGCCGAGAAGAGCCCGGCCACGCGAGACAACGCGCCGGCCTCGTTCTCCACGAGGATCGAAAGGATGTGGCGCATGGCTAAAGCTCTTCGGAGAGGATCATCTCCGACATGCCCTTGCCGCCGGGCACCATCGGGAAGACGTTCTCGGTCTGGTCGGTGATGAAATCGAGGAAGACGAGGCGGTCCTTCATCGCGAATGCCTCCTTCAGCGCGCCCTCGACGTCGCCGGGCTTCTCGATCTTCATCCCGACGTGCCCATAGGCTTCGGCGAGCTTCACGAAATCCGGAAGCGCGTCCATGTACGACTCCGCGTAGCGGTTGCCGTGGAAGAACTCCTGCCACTGGCGGACCATGCCCATGTAGCGGTTGTTCAGGTTCACGACCTTCACCGGCAGGTGGTACTGCTTGCAGGTGGAAAGCTCCTGGATGCACATCTGGATCGAGGCCTCGCCCGTGACGCACGCGACGTCGGCCTTCGGGAACGCGAGCTTCACGCCCATCGCATAGGGCAATCCCACGCCCATGGTCCCGAGCCCGCCGGAGTTGATCCAGCGCCGCGGCTTGTCGAAGCGGTAGAACTGCGCGGCCCACATCTGGTGCTGGCCCACGTCGGAGGTGATGTAGGCGTCGCCCCTGGTGACCTCGTAGAGCTTCTCGATGACCATCTGCGGCTTGATGATCGCGGAGGAGCGGTCGTACTTGAGGCAGTCCTTGGCGCGCCATTCGCCGATCTGCTTCCACCACGCCGCGAGCGCCGTGGCGTCGGGCTTCGCGCTCGAGGCCTTGGCGAGCGCGATGAGGTCCGTGAGGACCTCCTTCACGCCGCCCACGATCGGAACGTCGACGCGCACGCGCTTGGAGATCGACGACGGATCCACGTCGATGTGGATGATCTTGCGCGCCGGATTGCCCGCCGCGAAGTGCTTCGGGTTGCCGATCACGCGGTCGTCGAAGCGCGCGCCCACGGCGAGCAGCACGTCGCAGTTCTGCATCGACATGTTCGCTTCCACCGTGCCGTGCATGCCGAGCATGCCGACGAACTGCCTGTCGTTGGCCGGATACGACCCCAGGCCCATCAGCGTGTTCGTCACCGGGTAGCCCAGGAGGCGCACGAGCTCGGTCACCTCCGCGGAAGCCTCTCCCAGTATCGCGCCGCCCCCCACGTAGATCATCGGGCGCTTCGCTTCGACCAGCAGCTGCATGGCCTTCTTGATCTGGCCCGCGTGGCCCTTCGTGACGGGGTTGTAGGAGCGCATTCCGATCTTGGCCGGATAGTGGAACGGCGCGCTCTGGTTCGACACGTCCTTCGGGATGTCCACGAGCACCGGACCCGGGCGGCCCGTCGTGGCGATGTGGAAAGCCTTCTTGATCGTGACGGCGAGCTGGTTCACGTCCTTCACCAGGAAGTTGTGCTTGACCGTGGGACGCGTGATGCCGACGGTGTCGCATTCCTGGAACGCGTCCTCGCCGATGGCCGCGGTGGGCACCTGCCCGGTGATCACCACGAGCGGGATCGAGTCCATGTAGGCGGTGGCGATGCCCGTCACCGCGTTGGTGACGCCAGGGCCGCTCGTGACGAGGGCCACGCCGGGCTTGCCGGTGGCGCGCGCATAACCGTCCGCCGCGTGCAACGCGCCCTGCTCGTGGCGCACCAGGATGTGCTTCACCGATTTCTGCCGGAAAAGCGCGTCGTAGATGAAAAGTACGGCGCCCCCGGGGTAGCCGAATACGTATTCGACACCCTCTTCCTGCAAGCAGCGGATTGCGATTTCGGCGCCCGTCAGGGTCGCGCCGGTTTCCGCGAGCGGGGGGAGCTGGAGTTCCATGCTAACGCCTTGTAAATCGAGAGTTTTTAGGGGTGGATCGATGACATTAGCGGCTCGATCAGGATTGGTCAAGCCGGAATGCATCCCGGTTTGACGTGCCGCAGCCGCCGGGACGCGGAAACGGTTTGCTAACATCTCGCCGCAAGCGGCATGCGCCCACTCGAGGAGACCCCCTGGCCACACGAAAGGAGCTGTCCGATTTTCTCGCCTCGGTCGAGCGGCGCGCGTTCAAGCAATGCGTGTTCTCGGTGCAGGATGACGAGGTGGCGCTCGATATCGTGCAGGACTCGATGATGAAGCTCGCGGAGAAGTACTCGACCCGGCCGTCTCCGGAATTGCCGCTGCTGTTCCAACGCATCCTGCAGAACGGCATCCGCGATCATTTCCGCCGGCAGAAGGTGCGCTCGACGTGGACCACCGCCCTGTCGGCACTGGGACTGGGCGGTGAGGACGACGATGCGGATCCCCTCGAGACGCTCGAGGTCGAGGAGCTGGCGAACATCCCGGCGTCTCCCGCGGAGCGACTGGAGCAATCGCAGGTCATGGCCACCATCGAGGAGGCCGTGAAGGCCCTTCCGGATCGTCAACGCGAAGCTTTCATGCTGCGTTACTGGGAGGAATTGGACGTGAGCGAGACCGCCAAGGTCATGGGATGCTCGGAGGGCAGCGTGAAGACGCATTGCTCCCGGGCAACGCATGCTTTGGCAAAAGCCCTGAAGGAAAAGGGGATAACGCTATGAATGAAAAGGAATTTGCGTCGAAGTTGAAGCCCTGGCTCGAGCGTTCCGCGCACACGCTCGGCGAGATCCAGGACACCCGCCTGAGGGCTGCGCGCCTGCGTGCCCTGGACGCGTACCGGGAGCCGGTGCGGCTCTACGGGCTATTCACGGTGGCAGACGGCACGGCCCAGATGATCCGGTACTCGCTGGTCCAGCGAGCGCTGCTCTTCCTGCCGATCGTGGCGCTGCTCGCCACGCTCGCATTCCAGTCCCTCCAGGAAACCGACGTGGGCGACCTCGATGCCCAGCTGCTCACGCAGGAACTTCCGCCGGACGCCTATCTCGACCAGGATTTCCGCACTTGGCTCAGCAAGCAGCAGGACTGATCGTCGCGGCTGTCCTGCTCGCCCTGCCGGCAGCCGCGCTCGCCTACGATCCGAACGCGCCTGCCATCCCGTGGGCGCAGCTCTCGCCCCAGGAGCAGCGCGTGCTCGGGCCCGTGGCGAACGACTGGGAGAAGCTGCCGGGCTACCAGCAGCAGAGGCTCATCGCTTCGGCACGGCGCTACCCGCAGATGCAGCCCATCCAGAAGCAGCGCTTCGAGGAGCGCATCAAGGAGTGGTCGGCCATGACGCCCGACCAACGCAAGGCGGCCCGCGAGACGTTCCAGGGCCTGCGCAAGCTGCCGCCCGAGAAGCAGCACGAGCTTCGCGAGCGCTGGCTCGCCGAGCATGGGTCGCGCGGCGGCGGCTCGCCTCGGACACCGTCGCATACCCAGGGCTCGCGGTGAGCGAGCCGCGCCCGCTCAGGGCGCCCGCGATCTCGCGCCGCTTCGCGAGCGCGATCTACGAATCGCTGCTGCTCGTCGCCCTCGTGTTCATCGCCACGTGGCCCTTCATTGCCTTCTTCGGCGACTCGACGCAAGGCTGGCGGCGCCACGCGCTTCAGGGGTGGATCGTCGTGGTCTGCGGGGCGTACTTCGTCGGCTTCTGGACCCGCGGCGGGCAGACCCTGCCGATGAAAACGTGGCGCATGCGAGTCGTGCGGCGCGACGGCTCGCCCCTTGGCGTGTTCCAGGCGCTGCATCGCTACGTAGCCGCCGTCGTGGGGCTTGCGGCGCTCGGGGCGGGCTTCCTCTGGGCGCTGGTGGACCGCGACCGCCAGTTCCTCCACGACCGCATCGCGGGCACTGCGATCGTCGACGCGCGCGGCGAAACCGCGGGAGACGCTCAGCGCCTCTCGGCGCGATAGAGGAGCGCCAGCGCCACGAAGGCGGCGATGAACGCGGGAGCGCCCGCCGAGAAGAGCGGCGGCCAGTCGTTGAGCTGGCCCACGTGCGAGAAGAGGCGGCCGGCGAAGAAGAAGGAAAGCCCGATCAGGATCCCCAGCACGATCTTCGCGCCCACGCCCCCGGCGCGCGCCGACTGCAGGGCGAAAGGGATCGCGAGGATCATCATCACCACGGCGCCTGCGGGGCTGAAGAGCTTTCCCCAGAACGCGATCTCGTAGCGCGTGGCCTTCTGGCGGTTCTCGCGCAGGTGCTCGATGTAGGCCCGCAGGTTGAGCGCCGACATGCGCTCGGGAACGATCTTGAGCACGGCCAGGATGTCGGGCGTGAGCACCGAGTTCCAAGTGGCCGACGGCATCTTCTGCAGCACCGCGCGGTCGCCCTCGAAGCGCGTGAGCTCCACGTTGGTGAGGTCCCATCTGTTCGGCCCCGCGTAGGTGGCCTTCTCGGCGCGGCTGATCGAGGTGAGATGGAAGGTGGGATCGAACTCGTAGATGCGCAGGTTGAGCAGCTGCGTGTCCGCGGTCACGTCCTGGATGTTCACGAAGCTGCGGTCGTCCTTTACCCAGAATCCCGAGCGGAACTCGTGCGCGACGATCGAGCGCGTGGCCTTCAGGCGCAGCCCCTTGGCCGCTTCCTCGGTGTACGGCGCGATGAGCTCGCCGAAGGCGAGCGTCACGATGGCGATCACGGCGCCCGCCACGCACACGTAGGCCGCGAGCTGGCGCAGGGAAAGCCCCGAGGCGCGCATCACGGTGATCTCGGAATTCTCCGACATGCGGGCGAGCGCGAAGAGGGTGCCGATGAGCGCCGCGGCAGGCAGCAGCACGTACGTATGGGAGGGAAGCGTGAGCGCCACGTACGCGAGCATCGAACCCAGCCGGTAGGTGCCCCGCCCCAGGTCGTCCAGCTCGCGGATCATGTCGAAGAATCCGAAGAGCGCGACGAGCGCGATCAGCACGAGCAGGGTGGTGAGGAGGATTTCGCGGGTGAAGTAGCGCAGCAGCATCTAGCGGAGCAGGTCCTTCAGCCTGGAGGTCATCGTGCGCGCGTAGTCCTCGCCCTTGGCTCCCGCGAGCGCAGTGCGGAACGCATCGACGAGGTCCGAGAGCTCGGCGATCCCGTTGGCGCGCTCGAGCTTCATCGTGAACATGAATGACTTTATCCCGAGCGCATCCACGATTGTGGTGTTCATGAAGGCCTTGGCTTCGCGGAATCTCGAGAAGGCGTCCCGGGGGCCGGCCGCGGCCGGCTGCGCCGCCTCGGCCTGAGGCGCGGGCCCGGCTATCCGTTCGATCAGCCCCTGGGCCACAAGTTGCGCGATGAAGTCCGCCGGCGCGCCCACGCCCAACGCGCCTTGCTGGAGCATCTCCTCGGTCTGCACGCCGTCCACGAGGATGAGCATGGTCCGCAGCCGCGGGCTCAACCTGAGCTTGCGCTCCTGGATTTCCGCAAGACCGAGGGCGGTCTTGCGATAGATGTCACCGGCCGCCATTGCGTGACTCTAGAAGAAAATGGCCCCGCCGGGTCGCGGCGGGGCCATCCTGGGGCGAAATGCCTCTACTCGTTGATGTCCCGGTCCTTGTTGTCCTTCAGGAACAGGAAACCGATCACCACAGTCATCAATGCCACGACGATCGGGTACCACAGGCCGTAGTAGATGTCGCCGTAGGCCGCCACCATCGCGGTGGCGAGCAGCGGCAGCATGCCGCCGAACCAACCGTTGCCGATGTGGTACGGCAGCGACATCGACGTGTAGCGGATCTTCGTCGGGAAGAGCTCCACCAGGAACGCCGCGATCGGCCCGTAGACCATGGTCACGTAGATCACCATGATGAACAGGATCAGCAACGTCATCGGGTAGTTGATCGACTCCTTCTTCGCCGAGGTCGGGTACTTGAGGTCCGCGAGCGCTTTCTTCGCGTCGGCTTCCTTCCAGCCCTTCAGCTCGGTGGGACCGATCTTGATCACCACGTTGTCGGGGGAACCGGCCGGCAGGTCCGACGACGAGAACGACAGGCCCGACTTCGTGAGGAAGTCCTTCGCCCGGTCGCAGTCGCTGAACTTCGACCACGGACCCACGAACACGTGGAAGTTGCAGTCCTTGGCTTGCACCGTGATCGGGTTGGCCGCCTGGAAGGCTTCCAGTGCCGGGTTCACGTAGTGCGTGAGCCCCTGGAACAACGGGAAGTACGTGAGCGCCGCGATGAGGCATCCGGTAAGGATGATCTTGAGGCGGCCGATCCTGTCGGAAAGCGCCCCGAAGACCACGAAGAACGGAGTCGCGAGGATGAGCGACAGCCCGATCAGCGTGTACGCGGTAGCGCCGTCGACCTTGAGCGTGATCGTGAGGAAGAAGAGCGCGTAGAACTGGCCCGTGTACCAGACCACGCCCTGGCCCGCGGTGGCGCCCAGCAGGGCGAGCAGCACGTACTTGTTGTTCGGGTAGTGCAGGAAGCTCTCGGTGAGCGGCGCCTTCGAGCCGCGCCCCTCGGCCTTCATCCGCTGGAACACCGGCGACTCGTTCAGCTTGAGCCGGATGTACACCGAGAAGATGAGCAGGATGATCGACACCCAGAACGGGATGCGCCAGCCCCAGTCGGAGAAGTCCTTCGCATCCATGAATCCGCCGAAGCGGCACAGCCCGATCACGATCAGCGACAGCAGCATTCCAAGGGTGGCCGTTGTCTGGATCCAGCTCGTGTCGTACCCGCGCTTGCCGTGCGGTGCGTGCTCCGCCACGTAGGTCGCCGCGCCGCCATACTCGCCGCCGAGCGCAAGGCCCTGGACGAGCCGCAGCGTTACCAGCAACACGGGCGCCGCCCAGCCGATTGTCTCGAACTTGGGCAGGAAGCCCACGAGGCACGTGGAACCGCCCATGAAGATGATCGTCATCAGGAACGTGTACTTGCGGCCCACCAGGTCCCCGATGCGGCCGAAGACGATGGCGCCGAAGGGGCGCACCAGGAAGCCGGCGGCATAGGCGGCGAACGCGGACAGCAACGCCGCCGTGGCGTTGCCGGGCGGGAAGAACAGCGCCGCGAAGAACGGCGCGAGGATCGCGTACAGGTAGAAGTCGTACCACTCGAATACGGTCCCGAGTGAGGATGCGAATATGACTCGCTTCTCCTCCTGGCGCTCCGAGCCCGTCGGCATCGTGTGTGTTGCGGTTGCCATGTCTCCCCTCCTTTTCAGTGTTATAACAACTTCGGCAGTGAGGCTTGGGATGGTGGATGCTAGGGGGCTTTCGCCCCCTCCTGCAAGCTGTTTCCGTTGGGCCGTTCTCCCTACAGGTTCTGCTTCAGCTGGTCGAGGATCGCGGGGTTCTCGAGCGTCGAGACGTCCTGCGTAATGGCCTCGCCCTTGGCGATGGAGCGCAGCAGCCGGCGCATGATCTTCCCGGAGCGGGTCTTCGGCAGGTTGTCGCCGAAGCGGATGTCCTTGGGCTTGGCGATGGGGCCGATCTCCTGGGCCACCCAGTCGCGCAGCTCCTTGGCCATCTTCTTGGCATCGTCTCCCGAGGGGCGCGGCCCCTTCGTGACCACGAACGCCACCACGGCTTCGCCGGTGAGGTCGTCGGGGCGGCCCACGACGGCAGCCTCGGCGACGAGCTTGGTATTGGCCACCAGCGCGCTCTCGATCTCCATCGTGCCGAGGCGGTGGCCCGAGACGTTCAGCACGTCGTCGATGCGGCCCATGATGCGGTAGTAGCCGTCCTCGTCGGTGGAAGCGCCGTCGCCGGCGAGGTAGTACTTGCCCTGGAAATCGTCCGGGTAGTAGCTCTTCCGGAACCGGTCCGGATCGCCCCAGATCGTGCGGATCATCGACGGCCACGGGCGCTTGATCACGAGGATGCCGCCCTTGCCCCGGCCCACGGAATGGCCCGTCTCGTCGACGATGTCCACGATGATCCCGGGCAGCGGCAGCGTGCAGGAGCCGGGCTTGAGCGGCGTCGCGCCCGGCAGCGGCGTGATCATGTGCCCGCCGGTCTCCGTCTGCCACCACGTGTCCATGATGGGACAGCGACCGCCGCCGACGGTCTCGTGGTACCACATCCACGCTTCCGGGTTGATGGGCTCGCCCACGGAACCGAGGATGCGCAGCGATTTCAGGTCGTACTTCTTCGGAAGGTCGCCGCCCGCCTTGATGAGCGAGCGGATCGCGGTGGGCGCCGTGTAGAACACGGTCACCTTGTGGTCCTGGATCATCTTCCAGAAGCGCCCCGCGTCCGGATAGGTCGGCACGCCCTCGAAGATGATCTCGGTGGCGCCCACCGCGAGCGGGCCATAGGTGATGTAGGTATGGCCGGTCACCCAGCCCACGTCGGCCGTGCACCAGAAGACGTCGTCGGGCTTGCTGTCGAACACCCACTTCATGGTGAGGATCGCGTGGAGCAGGTAGCCGCCGGTGGAGTGCTGCACGCCCTTGGGCTTGCCCGTCGATCCCGACGTATAGAGGATGAAGAGCGGATGCTCGGCGTTGACGGGCGTGGGCTCGCAGTCCTCGGCCTGGCCCTTCACCGCGTCGTGCCACCACTTGTCGCGCCCTTCCTTCATCGCGACGTTCGTGCCGGTGCGCTTGTAGACGATCATGGTGCGCAAGGCATCGCAGCCGCCCATGTCGATCGCCTCGTCGCACGCGGGCTTCAACGGGATTTCCTTGCCGCCGCGCATCTGGCCGTCGGCGGTGATGAGCGCCACGGCGCCCGCGTCCACGATGCGCTCCTGCACGCTCTTGGCCGAGAAGCCGCCGAACACCACCGAGTGCGTGGCGCCGACGCGCGCGCACGCCTGCATCGCGACCACGGCCTCGATCGACATCGGCATGTAGATGAGGACCCGCTCGCCCTTCTTGATCCCTTGCGCCTTCAGCGCGTTCGCGAACTGGCAGACCCTGTGATAGAGCTCCTTGTAGGTGACCTTCGTCACCTTGCCGTCGTCGGCCTCGAAGATGATCGCGACCTTGCCGGGCTGCGTCTTCAGGTGCCTGTCGAGGCAGTTGTACGAGGCGTTCAGCTCGCCGTCATGGAACCACTTGAAGAACGGCGCGTTGGATTCGTCGAGCGTCTTCGTGAAGGGTTTGGACCACAGGAGCTCGTTGCGCGCGTGCTTCGCCCAGAACCCCTCGAAGTCCCTGTCGGCTTCGGCCACCATCGCCTCGTAGGCCGCCATGCCCGGGATGTTGGCGGTCTTCTGGAGCTCCGCCGGGGGCGGAAAGACGCGCGTTTCCTGCAGCACCGACTCGATGGTGGACATGCGGGCTTCTCCTCGTGGGTTTTTCGGTTTTATAGCACAGACCCGCAGCATTCCACGGGCAGGCCATTCCAAATTGACGCAGCGCAACATGAGGTGCTACGGTGGGACGCATGAACGCGGTCCTGCATCCTCCCTCGAGCCCGTCGCCCGAAGCGGCCAACCGCAGCGCCGTGGACATCCTGGGCGACTACTGGCCGGGCATCCAGATCTACTACCCGCCGGTGAAGTATGCGCCGTCGCTGGGGATCTACGAGGACCTGGACCAGGCGGCGCAGCGCTTCCGCAAGCACGGATGGAACACCACGGCGCACACGCTGCTCTTCGACCTCGAGGACGGCTGCCGGCAGAAGGAGATGAGCCGCGAGCTGCTGCGCCGCGAGCTGCCGTCGCTGCCGCGCAAGAAGGAAGTGCAGATCGCGATGCGCATCAACCCGTTCCGGACCGAGGAGTACGAGAAGGACCTGCAGCTCGTGCGCGACCTCGCGCCGCACTTCGACGTGGTGATGCTCGCCAAGGCGGGCGAGGCGTACGGCTCGCCGGAGATCCGCGACCTCTCCGCGGTGCTCGTGGGGCTCAACCACCGCATCACGATCCAGCCGATCATCGAGCACCCGAAGTCGCTCAAGATCGCGCCCGAGCTCATGCAGTACTCGACGGTGAAGCACGTCGTCTTCGGCATCCACGATTTCTCCAAGGCCATGGGCATCCACATCACGCCGCGCCACTGGATCGAGGAGCTCAAGTTCTACCTGCACGACATCCTCTTCGAGGCGCGCATCGCGGGCAAGGGCGTGATCGGCGCCGTCGAGACGCTGATCGGCCAATCGGCGATGCCCGGGGACATCGTCGAGCCCGACGACGTGCGCCGCTGGCTCGACCTGCACGGCGACGAGGAATCGCGCGTCGTGTACAACCATGCGCTCGAGGAAGCCTCGCTCGGCCTCTCGGGCAAGCAGGTGATCCATCCCTCGCACATCCATCCGTGCAAGGTCGCGTTCACGCCGTCGCCCTCCGACATCAAGACCAAGATCGCGATCCTGCAGGCGGCGATCGAGGCCGACGCGCTGCTGGGCGGGGCGATCAAGTTCCGCGGCGAGATGCTGGATCCGCCGATGTTCGGCAAAGCTCTGCAGACGCTGCTTCGCGCGCACGCCCTTCACGCGCTGTCGGCCGGCGACACGGATTTCGCGATCGAGGTGCTGAGGAAGCTCCCGGCCCAGGTGGTTCGCGAGAACTGGCCGTACGGCGTGATCCTTTGACGAAGCCGCCGGCCCCGTTTCCCGGCTGGAAGTGGGAGGTCCCGGAGTTCCTCAACATCGGCGCCGCCTGCACCGACGCGCACCTCGGCACGCCCGCCGAATCGCGCACGGCGATGATCGTCGAGGACGACGCTCTGGGCACGAGCTCGATCACGTATGGGGAGCTCGCGCGGCGCACCTCGCGGTTCGCACAGCGGCTTCGCGACGTGGGCGTCGCCGCGGGCGATCGCGTGCTCGTGCGCCTTCCCAACTCCATCGACTATCCCACCGCGTTCCTGGGCGCGATGAAGCGCGGCGCGATCGCAGTGCCCACCTCGACGCTGCTCACCGCCGACGAGGTGCGCTATCTCATCGAGGATTCGGGCGCCGCCGCGATCGTGATCGACGCGCCCGCGTGGGACGCGATGCGCGCGAAGCTCGAGGGCGCGGGAGCGCTCCGGCACGTGATCCTCGCGGGCGCGGCGCTGGAGCGTGAGCTCGCGGCCGTCGGCCGCGTCGAATCGGCGCACGCCACGCGCGCCGGCGATCCCGCCTACCTCGTGTACACGTCGGGCACGACGG
>Ga0335083_10003752_pt1 | contig 19525 bp, 20 predicted proteins | sample Lox_Sample_42_FD_206716 | JGI IMG/M metagenome (GOLD analysis project Ga0335083, IMG submission 206716) | Soil microbial communities from Loxahatchee National Wildlife Refuge, Florida, United States - Lox_Sample_4.2 | ecosystem: Environmental > Terrestrial > Soil > Wetlands | place: USA...
ACTGCCGCTTGCGGACCGGACGTCCTTTTGGGGATGGAGTCCGGTCCTGACCGGTGACTGCAGTATGGTCCATCCATCTCATGGCGGCGTGTTCGTGCAGCCCGAGTGCCGCCCGGCGGTCGGACGCGACACCATTCGGCAGGACTTCAAGGGCAACTTCGCCGCCCTGAAGCTCGACGTAAAGTTCACGGTCTGCAAAGTCCGGACACTGGCGGTATGGAATGGCTGCGCTCCTATCAAGGCCCTGGCGACCGGCGGAGGTGTCGACCGACGGCTACACCCGCTCGAGGATCGACAGGCCCCGGTTGCGGTCGATCAGATAGATCAAGCCGCGGCGGTCGACATAGACATCGTTGCTGCTGACGCGCTGCGCGCCCGGCGGCACGTCGGGCATCCACCAGGCGGCCTGCTTCATCGACAGCGGATTGGAGATGTCGATCACCCTGAGGCCGCTCGCGAACCAGGCGGCGGGGACCTCGTTGCCGACGATGGTCTCGACGGGCTGATGGCAGGCCGTCATCAGGGGCGTCTCGACCCCGACCAGTTCCGGCAACTGGAAGCAGCCGACCGGCACCGGCTTGGTCTCGTCGGTGATGTTCACCATCCAGAGCGCCGCGGGCAGCTCCGGCGAGAGCTTGGGATCGAGCGGCTGCACGTGCTCATCGGCGACCAGCATCCAGCGATGGCCCGCGATCGGCACGTCGATCGGCACCAGGCTGTGCGTCGGCCAGCCGAACGGCGGGCTCCAGTCGATATGCGAGATCAGCTTCGGCTTGCTCATGTCGCTGATGTCGAGAATGACACCGCCGCCGTACCAGTAGCTGACATAGAGGCGATCGCCGCGCCGGATCGGGTGGTGGCAGCGATGGTTCTTGGCCTTCCAGCCCGGCGTCTCGCCGCCGGCCGTCCACTGTCCCTCCATCCACCAGCGGCCGACTTCCTCGGGTCTCGTCGGGTCCTTGAGGTCGAGGATCATGACGATGGTGCCGACATAGCCCTCCTGCTCCGTGGAGATGTAGGCGTAGCGGCCATCGAAAGTGAAGCGGTGCACGCCCGACCCGGCACACTGCCAATGGCAGATGTCCTTCGGCTTGCCCGGCTGGCTGACGTCGAAGATGCGCAGGCCCACGAAGTCGCCTTCCGGCTTGTCGCCGCGCGTGCGCTCGCGGTTCACCACCATGATGTCGTTTGCCACACGCACCTTGTGCGAATGCAGTCCCGGCGGAATGTCGACCGAGGCGACGACCTTCGGGTTCGCCGGATCCTTTACGTCAATGACGGACGTCCCATGCGGCGGTTGCATGTGCCCGACATAGGCATGGTCGCCGTCCAGAACGACCTGGCCGCCGCCGGCAATATCGACCCAGGCGACCTCGCGAATCCCGGAACCGTGACCCATCGTATGTTTTCCTTTCGATTCAGCCCGCGGGCTGTTGTTCGAGCAGCCGACCCTTGCCGGGAAGCGGCGCGGCGAACTTCATCGTCTGCAGCACTGCCCACAACGCCGCCTGATTGGTGGTGATCACCGGCTTGCCGAAGTGGCGCTCCCAGGCGGCGATCCGGTCCATGGTCGGGAAGTTGCCGCCCGGCACGACCAGAGCATCGATGTCCAGCCGGTCGATCCGGCGGAACGCTGCTTCGGCCGCGCCGGCGTCCATCTTGCCGATGGCATAGGCATCGGAGGCGCCCAGGCTCTCCGACGCGACCGTGGCGATGCCGTACTTGGTCTCGTAGTAGCGGCGGGCGCGTCCGATCACTTCTTCAGAGTAGGGCGTCGCCATGGCGATGCGCGACGCCTTGAGGGCGTGCAGCGCGCGGCCGATCGCCTGGGCGGAGGTGAGCGAGGGCACGCCCGACGCTTCGGTCATCCGCTTCACCGTCACTTCATCGTAGTCGTCGGCGAACAGGCTCGCCGAGGTTTGGGCCAGGACGATCGCCTCGACCCGCGCGTCGCCCAGGAGCTTGGACTGGTAGGCGACGTCGGCATCCTTGCTCGGCGAGAAGGGCGTGTCGCCGCCCTTGCCGAGCCGGCCCGTGTGCACCTGCAGCTCGGAAGGCAGTCGGCAGAACTCGATCTCGCATGTGGTGTTGGTCGAGGGGACCAACATCCCGAAATGCCGCGGCATGACATTGTCCCCCTTCGATGCCAGCGTGGCACACGGGGCGCGGGGTTTCCAGATGGCTAGAGGTCGAGATGACAGGCCGTGTAGTGGCCCTTGCCCGTGACCCGCAGCAGCGGCTTCTCCGCCGCGCAGCGCGGCATGGCGTGCGGGCAGCGGTCGCGGAAGCTGCAGCCCGAGGGCGGCTCGCGCGCATCGGGCACGTTGCCGTGGATCGGCAGCGGCGCGCGCGGCTGGTCGGGATCGGGTACTGGCACGGCGGCGACCAGGGCGCGGGTGTAGGGATGGCGCGGCCGGCGCACGATCTCGTCGGTCGGCCCGTCCTCGACCACGCCGCCGAGATACATGACGATCGTGCGCTCGCAGAGATAGCGCACCAAAGCGAGGTCGTGGCTGATATAGACGGCCGTCAGCCCCATTGCCTCCCGTACTTCGCGCATCAGCGCCAGGATGCCGGCGCGCACGCTGACATCGAGCATCGACACTGGCTCGTCGGCGACCAGGAAGCGCGGCTCGAGCACCAGAGCGCGGGCGAGGACCACACGCTGCAACTGGCCGCCGCTGAGCTGGTGCGGGTAGCGGTCGAGGTAGCGTTCGAGATCGGGCAGGTGCACGCGCCGAAAGGCGTCCGCCACGCGCTCGGCATGCTGGCGCGTCGGGACACCGGCATTGCGCAACGGCTCGGCGACCGCGCGATAGATGGTGAAACGAGGGTTGAGCGAATCGAACGGGTTCTGGAAGACGAGCTGTGCCTGCCGGCGGAAGACCTTGAGCTTGTCACCGCTGAGCCGCGCCAACTCGCCGCCTTCGAAGCTGATCGAGCCGCCGGTCGGCTCGGCGAGCTTCAGCATCAGCCGGCCTAGCGTGGTCTTACCGCAGCCCGATTCGCCCACGATCGCCACGGCATCGCCCGCGCCGATGTCGAAGCTCACGCCGTCGAGCGCCCGCACGACCGGGTGCTGCCCACGCGCCAGCTCGCCCAGCGTCCGCGCCACCGGGAAGTGCTTGCTGACGTCGCGCAGCTCTACGAGTGCTGCCATGTCGCAGGGTCCATGGCGGCGGCACGGAGTTGATCGGCCTCGTTGTCGCGGCGGCAGGCTGAACGGTGGCTTTCGGCAGCAGCGTCGGCGAGCGCTGCGGTGCCGGCTCGGCAGGAGTCCTGCGCGAAGGGGCAGCGCGGCGCGAAACGGCAGCCGTCGAGCGTCGCGCCGAGATCGGGCGGGCCGCCGTAGATGGGCACCAGCTCCAGCGCATCCGACAGGAGGTCGGGAAAGGCATTGCGCAGGCCCATGGTGTAGGGATGCCGCGGCCGCGCCAGCACCTCGCGCACGGGCCCGCTTTCCACGACTTGGCCCGCATACATCACCACGACCTCGTCGCAGAGATAGGCCACGACACTGATATCGTGCGTGACCATCACCATCGAGAGCCGCAGGCGCTGTTGCAGGTCGCGCAAGGTGTCGAGCACCTGGCGCTGCACGATGACGTCGAGCGCGGTGACGGGCTCGTCGGCCAGCAGCAGGCTCGGCTCCAGTGCCAGTGCCATGGCGATCGCCGCGCGCTGGCGCATGCCGCCCGAGAACTGGTGCGGATAGTCGCCGAGCCGGCGGTCGCTCAAGCCCACCAAGTCGAACAGCTCGATGGCCCGCGCCTTTGCCGCCGCTGCCGACCGGCCGCCGCGCTTGGTCAGGACCTCGGCGATCTGGCGGCCCACCGTGTAGACCGGATCGAGCGAGTTCATGGCGCTTTGCGGCACATAGGCGATGTCGCGCCACAGGAGTTGCTTGGTCGCCGCCTCGTCGACCACTCGGCCTTTGAAGGCGATGCGCCCGCCCGCACGCCGGCCGTTCTCCGACAGCACGCCCATGATGGCGCGCACGGCAGTAGTCTTGCCGCAGCCCGACTCGCCCACCAGCCCCACGATCTTGCCCTCGGGCACGGCGAACGATGCGCCGTCGACCGCGCGCACGGTGCCGCCCTGCGTGGCGTAGTGGATGCGTAGGTCGTCGACCTCGAGGATCATCGTCCCCTTAGCCTCGGCATGAAGACTTCCTCGTAGCCGCGGCTGATGAAGAAGCCCGCCACCACGACCAGGATGATGCAGAGGCCGGGTGGCATGAACCAGGCATACTGGCCGCGCGACAGGGCCTGCGAGGAGAAGGCGTCCTGCAGCATCATGCCCCAGGACACGTTGGTCGGATCGCCGAAGCCCAGGAAGCTCACCGAGGCCTCGGTGACGATCGCCCAGCCGATGGCGATGGCGGCGTAGACAAAGCTGAGCGGCAGGATGTTGGGCGCGATGTGCACGAACAGGATGCGCGCCTGGCTCGCACCGGTGACGCGCGCCGCCTCGACATAGGCGCGCTCGCGCAAGGTGAGCACTTGGCTTCGGATGACACGCGCCGAGCTCGGCCAGAGCAGCAGCACGACCGCCAGCACGATGTTGGAGGTCTCCGCGCCCAGGAAGCCCATCAGCACGATGACGAAGGGCAGGAAGGGCAGGCTGAGCGCCATGTCGGCGATGCGCATCAGCAGCGCATCGATCCAGCCGCCGAAATAGCCCGAGACCAGCCCGACCACCGTGCCGACCAGGGCGACGATGACGGCGGCGGACAGGCCGACAGCGAGAGCGCTCTCAGTGCCGTGGATCAGCTGGGCGTAGATGTCGCGACCGAGATTGGTCGTGCCGAGCGGATACTCGGCGCTGGGGCCGAGATTGGCCGCGACCTTGCCCGCCTTCGTGAACAGGATCTCCATCGGATCGGTCGGCGCGAGCTGGTCGGCCGTGAGGGCCACGATCGCGAACAGCAGGTAGATCACGATGCCCGCGAAGGCGAATGGATCGCGCAAAGGCATCGCCGCCATGCGGCGCAGCACGGGGAGAGTGGCGCTAGCTGCGGCGGCCATGGCTCACGCGGGGATCGAGGACCATGTAGAGCAGGTCGGCGGCGAAGTTGGTCACGGCGAGGACGGCCGCGATCATCAGGAACGCGCCCTGCGCCAGAGGATAGTCGTGTACCGAGACGGCCTGCACCAGCATGCGGCCGATGCCGGGCCAGGAAAAGACCGTCTCGATCACTACGTTGCCGCCCATTGACAGGCCGACGCCCAGCGCGAAGGCGGTGGCCACGGGGAGCAGCGCATTGCGTGCGGCATGGCTGATCACGATGCGCCATTCGGAGAAGCCCTTCATGCGCGCCATGGTGACGAACTCCTCGTGCATCACTTCCAGCATGTTGGAGCGCATCAGGAGCAGCGGCAGGCCCTGCAAGTAGAGCGCCAGCGTGAGCACGGGCAGTGCCAGGTGCTGGACGTAGTCGAGCGAGAAGATGCGCTGCCAGTTGCTCGTATAGGCAAGGCCTGGGCTGCTGGCGCCGCCCGACGGGAACCAGCCGAGGTTGAAGCTGAGGAAAGCGAGCAGCACCATGCCGATCCAGAATTCGGGCGCGGCGCGGGTCGCAAGCACGACGGGCACGGCGGCACGCTCGATCCAGGTGCCGCGCTTCCAGGCGAGCCAGGCGCCGGCCAGAACGCCGAAGATGTAAGCGATGATCAGCGAGCTCAAGGTCAGGATGATCGAGTTCGGCAGGACCTCGAGCAGGATCGCGGTCACTTCCCGGCGCTGGAAGAAGGAGAGGCCCATCTCGCCCTGCGCGAGGTTGCCGAGATAGATGAAGTATTGCTGCCAGATCGGCTTATCGAGCCCGAACTGGGCCAGCATGGCCTGTTGCTGGTCGGCGTTCAGGTTGTCGTTGATGAAGGCGGCGAGCGGCGTGCCCGGCATCAGCCGGAACATGAAGAACAGGATGGTGATCACCGCCAGCAGGGCGAGCGCATTGTGCGCAAAGCGCTCGAGGACCTGCTTCATTATTCGGTCGTCAGCTTTTCCTGCTTCCCGGCCGGATAGTAGAGCTTGCCGCCCGACAGCCGGTAGCCTGCGTCCTGCAGGATCTTCTTGGCGACGGCCAACCCGGTCTTGATGTTGTCCACCGCGGGGTCGTGCCAGTAGGAGAGCACCGGTGAGACATGGCTGTTGGCCGGCACCGCGAAGTCCTGCCAGGCCGCCGACACCATCAGGCGACGGTCGATGGCGAAAGAGAGCGCGCGCCGGAAGGCGGCATCGTCGAACGGCGCGCGGCGGCAGTTGAAGGCCACGAACTCGAAGCCGACATCTGTCTCGGTTCGGACGACGATATCGGGGTTCTCCTTGGCGAACTTGACCAGCACCTCGGGGTCGCCGCCGAAGAAGCCCAGGAAGTTGAGCTCGCCGCGCTTCAGCATGCCGAGCGTGGCCTCGGCATTGGGCACGATGCGCATGATCCAGCGCGCGATCCTGGGTGCCTTGAAATGATCGGGGAAGGCCTCGAGCACGATCTCCTCGTTCGGCATCCAGCGCACTATTTTGAACGGGCCCGAACCAGTGCGGTTGACCTCCTTGAGCTGCTCGGCGTTCTCGGGCTTGCCCTCGAGGTCCTTCAGCACCGGCTCCCAGACGTGCTTGGGGATCAGGTTGATCTTGCTGAGCGTCGCCGTGAAGAAGGCGGCGTTGGGGTTCTTGAGTTTCATCTTGAACCCGAGATCGCCCGTCTTCTCCATGGAGACGATCTCGGTGACGAAGGGCTTGTACATCGGCGCCTTGTCGCCGGCCGGCGCCATGAAGGAGAAGATCGCGTCCTCGACCGTGACCGGCTTGCCGTCATGCCACTTCATGCCGGCGCGCAACTTGATGTCGATCGTGGTGTCGTCGGCCCAAGTGGCGCTCTCGGCGGCCCAGGGCTGCGGCGTGCCATCCGGACCGATGCGCATCAGCCGATCCCAGATCAGGTCGGTGATCCAGCTGTCGACCGCGCCGCCTATGTAGAGCGGGTTGCAGGCGTTGAGCGATTCGGAGCTGTTGATGATCAGATCCTTCTGCGCGCCGAGCGGCTCGATGGTGGTGAAGGTCCAGATGTTGCGGATGCCGACGCCGGTCTGATTGACGACCGTGTCTTCCTTGAAAACCGCCTTGTTGAAGGCGAGCGGGTACTTCGGATGGACGAGGAAGGCGTAAGGCTGGTCGCGGTTGATCATCTCCTGCGCCTGGAAGATGGTCTTGCGCCGCTCCTCCTTGTCGATCTGGCCGCGCTGCTTTTCGGCGAGCTTGTCGTAGTCGGGGTTCTTGTATCCGATGAAGTCGTAGCCCTTGTCGGCGTAGCTCGAATGGAAAAGGCTGTAGACGAACTCGTCGGGATCGGCGCGCTCGGGCCGGCCGACCATGCGCCACATGGTGGTGTCCCACTTGTCGCGACTGTACCAGATGAGCGCCGTCTGGGCCTGACGCTGGAGCGGCTTGACGTCGATGTCGAGGCCGAGCTGGCGCCACTGCTGGGCGATAAGCTGCGAGGCCTGGTAGGCCTGCGGCAGTGCCGCCTGCGGCCAAGTGTAGAGGTTGATCTTGCGGACCTTCTCGGCGGCGCTTTGTGCGAACGCTTTCGGCGCGACGGCCGCGGCGGCAGCGGCTCCCATCAACGAGCGTCTCTTCATGAAGCCTCCTTCATCCGGGCGAGCGTGTACCGGTTCTCCGGGACCTTGAGTCCGAGGTTCCCGCGCAGGGTCTCGCCTTCGTAATCTGTGCGGAAGATGCCGCGCCGCTGCAGCTCTGGAACGACCTGCGTGCAGAAATCCTCGAACGGCTTGGGGTAGTGGTTGCAGACGACGTTGAAGCCGTCGGCCGCTTCCTCCTTCAGCCACGTCTCCATCTCGTCGGCCATGTATTTCACATCGCCCACCAGCACGCGATGGCCGGTGCCGGCCGCGGTATGGCGGGCGATCTGGCGGAGCGTCATGTTGTTCTCGCGTGCCGTCTTCACGATCAGCGCCTGGCGCGCCTTGGCGGCGTTGCTGGGCGGCAGCTCGGGCAAGGGGCCGTCGAGCGGGAACTTCGAGAGATCGAGTCCGCCCGAGATGTGGCTGAGCGACTGCAGCGCCACATCGTCCGGCATCAGCGATTGCAGGTAGTCGTAGTTGGCCTTGGCATCGTCCATGGTGCGGCCGAGCACGGGCGTGAGGCCCGGCATGATCTTGATGTCGTCGGGCGTGCGGCCGTACTTCGCCGCGCGCGCCTTGATGTCGGCATAGAAGGTCTTTGCCTCGTCGATCTTCGTCTGGGCCGTGAACACCACGTCGGCGGTACGTGCGGCGAGCTCGCGGCCGGCCTCCGAGGAGCCCGCCTGGGCGATGATCGGCCAGCCCTGCGGCGAGCGGGTGATGTTGAGCGGGCCCTTGACCTTGAAGTGCTTGCCGACGTGATCGAGGAAATGGATGCGGTCGCGGTCGATATAGTTGCCGCTCTGCTTGTCGCGCAGCAACCCGCCTTCTTCCCAGCTGTCCCACAGGCCGGTCACGACCTCGTAGAATTCCGCGGCGCGCTCGTAGCGCTCGGCATGGGCCATGTGCTGGTCGAAGCCGAAATTCTCGGACTCATCCTCGATCTGCGAGGTCACGAGGTTCCAGCCCGCCCGTCCACCGCTGATATGGTCGATCGACATGAAGCGGCGGGCGATGTTGTACGGCTCGTTGTAGGTCGTGGTCGCCGTCGCCACGAGGCCGATATGCTCGGTCACGGCCGCGAGGGCGGCGAGCGTCGCGGTCGGCTCGAGCTTGACGGTGCGCGAGAGCTTGGCGCGCGTGCGCTCTCCGCGAGCGAGGGCGCGGCTGCCCGCCACGCCGACCGTGTCCTGGAAGAAGATGCAGTCGAACTTGGCGGCTTCGGCGACCTGCGTGATGTGCGCGTACTTCCAGAAGTCCATGTCGTAGCTGGGATCGGCGTCGGGATGCCGCCAGCCCGCGAGATGATTGCCCGGCACGCTGAAGAAGCCGCCGAGGCGCAGCTTGCGCTCAGTCATTGGACGCTGCCGCGGCCGGGACGGCCACGCTCACCCTGTTCGTGGCGAACCGGTTCTTCGGCATCGGCACGCCGAGATGATCGCGGAAGGTTTTGCCTTCATAGTCGAGGCGGAAGATGCCGCGGCGCTGCAGCTCGGGGATCACCATCGTGACCCATTCCTCGAGCGGCTTGGGATAGTGCGCAAAGAGGAGATTGAAGCCATCGCAGGCGCCGGCCTCCAGCCATGCGTGCAGATCGTCGGCGATCGATTGCGGCGTGCCCCAGAGGACGCGATGGGTCTGGCTCATCGCCAGCACGCGGCCGATCTCGCGGATCGAGAGGCCGCGCTTGCCCATGGCGATGATGCGCTCCTGGCGCGCTCGGGCGGCGTTGGAGGGCTTCAGCGGCGGCAATGGCCCGTCGGGATCCATCGAGAAGATGTCGACGCCGCCCGCGAGCCGCGCGACGGCCGCGATGCCGACGCCGTCATCGACCAGCGCGCGCAGCTCCTCGTATCTCTCCTGCGCCTCGGACATCGTCCGGCCGACGATCGGCTGCAGGCCAGGCATCACGCGGATCTCGTCGGGGCCGCGGCCGTACTTCGCCATGCGCGCGTGGATGCTGTCGCGGAAGGCACGGCCTTCGGGGATCGTGTCCTGCGCGGTGAAGATCAGGTCGGCCGTGCGGGCGGCAAGCTCCATGCCGACGTCGGACGAACCCGCTTGCGCGATCACCGGACGGCCCTGTGGCGAGCGTGCGACGTTGAGCGGCCCGCGGACGTTGAAGTATTCCCCATGGTGATTGAGGATGTGCATCTTGTCGTAGTCGAACCACTGCCCGGATGCCTTGTCGCGCAGGAAGGCATCGTCCTCCCATGAGTCCCACAGGCCGACCACGACGTCATGGAATTCCGACGCGCGCTCGTAGCGGATGCCGTGCTCGAAATGCTGGTCGCGGCCGAAGTTCACTGCCTCGTCCTCGGCCTGCGAGGTGACGAGGTTCCAGCCGGCGCGGCCGCCACTGATATGATCGATGGTGAGGAAGCGGCGCGCGACGTTGTAGGGTTCGTTGTACGAAGTGGTGCAGGTCGAGATGAGGCCGATATGCTTGGTGAGGACGCCCAGCGCGGCGATCGCGCTCACCGGCTCGATGTGCGCCTGGCGGCCGCTCTTCACCCGGAAGGGCTGGCCGCCATAGACGGCGGTGCTGCCGGGAATGGCGACGCTATCCTGGAAGAACAGGCAGTCGAGCTTGCCGCGCTCGGCCATGCGCGCCATGTCGACGAGGTGCTTGAAGCTGAGATCGGTCTCGCAGATGGCCTCGGGATGTCGCCAGCCTGTCGGATGACAACTCGGCACGCTGAAAAAGGCGCCGAAGCGCAATTGGCGCCTGGCTGTCGTCATGGGAACACCATCGGAAGAACTCCGGCGCAACGATGCAGGGAGTGTGCCAAGACTTCCCGGGCCGATCTACGCTCTCATTTCCGCGCGGCCAGCCATTGCCGGGCTTCCTCGATGCTTCGGAAGACCTGGGCGCGGCTGCTGACGGCTTCCACGATGAGAAGAAACAGACGAGCGAGGCCGTCGAGGGGACCGCTCGCCGGCACGACGACGGCGAATGCGGCGAGGCTCTGGTTGCGCGCCATGCGTGTGCCCACGATCGCCAGGATGTCGTTGTCGATCTTCGCCGGCGTGTTCGTCGCGTCGATAAGCTTCCGGTAGGGAACGGCCTTTTCCGTCTCGAGCAAGTCGAAGAAATCGGTCGCTTCCTTCGCGCTGATCTCGCCGTCCAGGAATACTTCGACAAGTCCTTCCGAGTGATCGATGTTGTAGCGGATGGGCATGGCGTCATTTTATCAATAAATCGCGACTGGCGCTGCCACATCCGTTTCACTCGCCGGACCCGGCGCTGATCGGTTACACTTGCCGGTCACCCGTCGTCGAGGGATTCCGAACATGAGCAATGCGTCAGAATACGTGCCGCCCAAGGTCTGGGTCTGGAACACCGGCGGCCCGACCGGCGTCGGCCGCTTCGCCAGCATGAACCGTCCGACCGCCGGGGCGCGGACGGAGAAGGAGCTGCCGGTCGGCAAGCACCCGCTGCAGCTCTATTCGCTGGGCACGCCGAACGGCCAGAAGGTCACCATCATGCTCGAGGAGCTGCTGGCGCTCGGCCACAAGGGCGCCGAGTACGATGCCTGGCTGATCAAGATCAACGACAACGACCAGTTTGGCAGCGGCTTCGTCGCCGCCAATCCCAACTCCAAGATCCCGGCGCTGATCGACCGCAGCGGCCCCAAGCCGATCCGTGTCTTCGAGTCGGGCGCGATCCTGCTCTGGCTCGCCGAGAAATTCGGCGCCTTTGTCCCGAAGGAAGGCGCCGCCCGCGCCGAGTGCCTGTCGTGGCTGTTCTGGCAGATGGGCAGCGCCCCCTATCTCGGCGGCGGCTTCGGTCACTTCTATGCCTATGCGCCGGTCAAGATCGAGTACGCCATCGACCGCTTCACCATGGAGACCAAGCGCCAGCTCGACGTGCTCGACCAGCGCTTGGGCGAGAGCCGGTTCCTCGGCGGCGACGACTACACGATCGCCGACATGGCCGTGTGGCCCTGGTACGGCGGCCTGGCCAAGGGCCTGCTCTACGGCGCGGGCGAGTTCCTGGCCGTGCACGAGTACAAGAACGTCAACCGCTGGGCCGACGAGATCGGGGCACGGCCGGCGGTCAAGCGCGGCCGCATCGTCAATCGTATGCAGGGCGACCCGGCGCAGCAGCTTCGCGAGCGGCACGACGCCAGCGACTTCGAGCTCCGGACAGAGGACAAGCTCGCCGCGAAATCGTAGGGGATCTGATCGCGCGGCTATTCGGCCGCGATGGCTTTCGGCCGGTCGTCGGGTTGCTTGAACGGCGACAGGTCCTTCACCGCGCGCTCGAGGTAGAGCTGGAGCGAGCGCACGCGCCGCGTCTTGGCGAGGAGCCGCAGAGCGTCGAGTTCCTCGCGGACCAGGCGCGCGGTCGGGCTTTGAGGATGCATGTGTTTTCAACGGCCCTGCCACGGCTTGGTTCCCGGCCTTGCAGGGAACCTGCACGCCGCCAGGCGAGCGTGTTAACGTCCCGCGACGATGACCGACCTGTCCACGACCGAACTCGACGAGCTCCGCGCCCTTGCCGGAGCGATGATCCCCGCCAACACCGAGCTCGGCATGCCGGGCGCCGGCGATCCGCTCATCATGTCCGATATCGCACGCTCCATCGGCCGCGACCTGCCGCTGGTGCGTGAGGCGCTGCGGAGTTTCGGTCCAGGGCAGGATATCAACGATTGGTATGTGAAGGGCGGCGTAGCAGCGGCCACGCTCGGGCGATTGGTGCTCGGCGCCTACTATCGCGACGATCGCGTGCTGGTCGCGGTGGGGCATGAGGCGCGCGCACCGTTCCCCAAGGGCCACGAAGTGGAGCAGGGCGACTGGTCGCTGCTCGACGCGGTGCGTCATCGCCGCCCGCTGTGGCGCGACGATCGCGCCGGGAAGCGCTGACCATGGCGCATGAGAAGGTCGATGTGCTGATCGTCGGCTCCGGCGCCTCGGGCGCCGCGGTCGCCTGGAGCCTCGCCGAGACCAGGATGCGCATCCTCTGCCTGGAGCAGGGCGACTGGGTGCGCTCGACCGAGTTTCCCGCCAACGGCCGCGACTGGGAGGCGCGGCGGCTGTCGGGCGGCGATTGGGACATCCGTCCCAACTTCCGCGGCCGGCCGACCGACTATCCGGTGAATGACGACAACTCGATCATGAAGGTCGCCAACTTCAACGGCGTCGGCGGCGGCACGGTGATCTACACGGCCCACTGGCCACGGCTCCATCCGTCGGACTTCAAGGTGAAGTCGCTCGACGGCGTCGCCGACGACTGGCCGATCGACTATTGGGCGCTCGAGCGCTTCTACGAGGAGAACGACCGGATGATGGGCTCGTCCGGCCTCGCGGGCGATCCCGGCGTGCCGCCGAGGACCCCGCCGATGCCGCCGATCCCGCTCGGCAAGACCGGCGCGCACTACGGACGGGCGATGAACAAGCTCGGCTGGCACTGGTGGCCCAGCGACACCACCATCGCCACCCAGCCCTATGACGGCCGCGCCCAGTGCATCAACATGAACCACTGTACGCCGGGCTGCGCCCAGGGCGCCAAGGCCAGCACCGACATCACCTATTGGCCGCTGGCGATCCGCCAGGGTGTCGAGCTGCGGACGCGCTGCCGGGTGCGGGAGATCACGCTCGATCCGACAAGTGGCATGGCGTCGGGGGCGATCTACTACGACGCTGACGGGAAGGAGCACTTCCAGCCGGCGGAGCTGGTGATCATGGCCTGCAACGGTGTCGGCACGCCGCGGCTGCTGCTGAACTCGCAATCGGGCCGGTTCCCGAACGGGCTCGCCAATTCCTCGGGCCTGGTCGGCAGGAACCTGATGCTGCATCCCTGGCCGGTCTTGTCGGGCTACGTTCCCGAGACGCTCGACGGCGGGCGCGGGCCGATCACCTCGCTGTGGAGCAAGCAGTTCTACGAGACCGACAAGGACCGCGGCTTCGTGCGCGGCTATACGCTGCAGTTCAACAGAGGCGTCGGGCCGGTCAGCCAGGCGGTCGGGGCCGTGGCGGCGGGACACCTGCCGTGGGGCCGCGACCATCATCGCCTCTATCGCGAGCTGCTCGACCACCGGGTCGGCATCGGCGTCGCCTGCGACGACCTGCCGGAGGAGCATAATCGCGTCACGCTCGATCCCGTGCTGAAGGACGGCAACGGCATTCCCGCTCCCCGGATCGACTACACGATCAGCGACAACACGCACGCGATGATGGAGCATGGCATCGCCCGCGCCGAGGAGATCCTCGAGGCTTGCGGTGCGACGCGCATCCACTGTTCGCGCGAGGTGCTGAACTATCCGGGCCATCTGCTCGGCACCGCGCGCATGGGCCGCGATCCGGAACGCTCGGTCGTCAACGAATGGGGCCGCAGTCACGACGTCAGGAACCTGTTCATCGTCGACGGCAGCGTGTTCGTGACCGGCGGCGGCGTGAACCCGACCTCGACCATCCAGGCCGTCGCTCTCTACATCGCCGACCAGATGAAGCAACGGCTGGCCAACCTGTTCGACTAACGGCGCGGCGGAGGCTGCTGCGCTGCCAGGCGCGGGTCGCGGCCGCGGGACGACATGAAGGTGAAGAGGCCGATGCGCCGGCCGCGCGTCACGGGCACCACCTCGTGCAGCAGCGAGCAGGAGAAGACCAGCGCGCCGCCCGCGACGGGCCGGTAGAGCTTGCGGCCGAACTCGGGGAAGCGCACCTCGCCGCCATCGTACTCGCCGTCGGCGTTGAGGTTGAGGCTGACGGCGAACTGGCGGTTCGCGGTCATCGGCGTGGTGTTGTCGCGATGCCGGCGGAACCAGCCGCCCGAGTCGACGTCGTAGCAGCCGACAACGGGCGCCTCGATGACGTTGATGGGCGTGTGGAAGGCCTGCAGGATCAACGGCGAAACCCGGCGCACCAGGGCGTTCTGCAGCCGCTCGAGCAGGGCAGGATCGTCGACCCGCACATCCTGGCGGCGCTTCAGGTCGGCGCGCGCGACATTGCCGCCCGCGGCATCCACGGTGTCGGTGAGCTTGTCGCGGCCTTGCCAGTAGTCGATCAGGGCCTGGCAGAGGGCGGCGTCGGCGACCCTTTCCATCAGCAGCACCGGCGCCTCGGCCCCGGCGACGTCGCGATGGAGCTTCTCGGCGAGGACGGCGACCTGCTCGGCGGCCGGCGCGGAGACGACGGCGGCCACGCGAGCGGCGGCATCGACCACGACGGCGAGCGGCTCCTTGCCGCCGAAGACCTGGGCGAACTGGCCTTGGGTGTCGATCAGCCAGGACACCGTCGTCGGTGCGGTCGCGCCGCCGGACTTTGTCACGACATGCAGCAGGGTCTCGCAGTCGGCGAGACGCTGGGCGCAGGCCGCCGACAGGAGATCGTCGGAGGGCGTGCCCAGCCAGTAGATGCGCGCCTGGCCTGCGCTGCGCGGATCCCAGCTGTCGAACATGCCGCCCGCGGCGATCGGCAGGCCGATCCGCGGCATCGGATCGCCGACGCTGATCGCGGGCGACTTTAGGGGACCAGCCACTCCTGGAAGACTCCTGTTTCCTTGACGCCGCCAGCCTAGAGCGGCTTCCGATCAAGTTGAACCGCTTTAGCGGTTCAACTTGATCGGAAACGCATTGCACGAAGCGCCTCGACTGTCAGCATAGTCCCTTCAGCTGATTCCAGCTGAATGGACTATGCTCTAGCACGGGACGGTTCGCGCCATGCGCTATGGATTCTATCTCCCGACCCGAGGCCCCATCGCCACGCGCGAAGGCGTGCTGGCGCTGGCGCGCGAGGGCGAGCGGCTCGGCCTGCACTCCGCCATGATCGCCGATCACATCGTCTTTCCGGCGACCAGCGAGTCGACCTATCCCTACACCCTGGACGGCAGGCATCCGAGCGGCGGCGACGCGCTCGAGACCTTCTCGATCATGGGCGTGGTCGCGGGCGCCACGGAAAAGCTCAGGCTCGTCTCCTCGGTGCTGGTGCTGCCCTATCGCAATCCCGTGCTCACGGCGAAGATGGTGGCCTCGCTCGACGTGCTGTCGAACGGCCGCGTGACCCTCGGCGTCGGCGTGGGCTGGCTCAAGGAGGAGTTCGAGGCGCTCCAGAGCCCCGACTTCGAGCGGCGCGGCGCGGTGACCGACGAGTGGATCGCGATCTTCAAGCAGCTCTGGACGAGATCGCCCGCGAGCTTCGAGGGCAAGTTCTACGGCTTCGCCGACATACGCTGCGAGCCGCTGCCGCTGCAGAAGCCGCACCCGCCGATCTGGGTCGGCGGCCATTCGCCGGCCGCGCTCCGGCGCACGGCGCGGCATGGCGATGGCTGGCATCCGGTGGGCGCGGTCGCCGCCTCGCCGCTGCCGCCCGACGAGATGCGCGCGCATCTCGCGACCCTGAAGAAGCTCACCGGGGCCGAGGGCCGCGACTTCGCGAAGCTGCACATCTCCTACAAGGCGCCGCTCTACGATTCCGCCGTGCCTGACCGCGACGGCAACCGCCGCAGCTTCTCCGGCCAGCCCGCCCAGATCGCCGACGACATCCGTTCCTTCGCCGCGATCGGCGTGCACGAGCTGATCTTCGATTTCCGTGGCCTGTCGGTCGGCGAGAGCATCGAGCGCCTGCAGCGCTTCGCCGCCCAGGTGATGCCGCTGGTGGACTGAGAAAGGCACCGATTGGTCGATCGACGATCTACTATACATGGTATGAGTTACCGCGTGGTAACCGTCAGACGCATCGAATCTGACGGGCCTCTTGTGTTTGCGGGGGCAGGCTCGGGCGGACATTATGAATTAACTATATAGGCATCGCCGGCCCCTCCGCAATCGCTCGGCCCGGCGAAATCAGATCATCGCGAAGGGGGGCACGCGCTCGGCCTCGCCGGGGGCGAAGGCGAGCGCCTGCCAGAAGCCCGCCGGCTCGAGCAGCCCGCGCAGGCCCTCGCGATCCGGCGCGGGCAGCTCGGCGAACATCTGCTTCAGCCAGAGCCAGCAATGGACGGGGTAGGGGCGGGCGACGATGGTGAAGCGCACGCCGTCGACATCGAAGCTCGCCAGGTTCTCGCGGCGTGCGACGGCGCCTGCCGTGGCGATCATCATCGGCAGGAAGGTCTTGCCGGCAAGCATCACCAGCGCGCGCACCGCGCTTCCCGCTGCCGACCACTCGCCGTCGTGGCCGCTGAGATCGTCGACATAGTGCGTCCACTGATAGAGCCGCACCGCGCGCTGGCGGACGATGCGGGCCGAGGTCGGGTCGACAGCCAGCTGGGACAGCATGCCGTAGAGCCCGAAGTCGGCGATCGAGGGCCGCCCGCCGAACAGGAACAACTGCTCGCCGAGGCTCGCTTCCAGAGCGTCGACCATCGCCTCGAAATGGCGCAACAGCACCGGCATGACCGCCGGATTGGCGCCGCCCAGCGCCGCGCGCACCCTCTGCTGGCGCGTCGTGAACCGGGCCATGCCGGCTTCGAGCTCCGCCTCGCCGACGGCGCCCAGCCAGCCCTGCATCTGCCGCCGCGCGCAGAAGGCCACGTCCTCGTCCGATGTCCAGCGGAACGCCATCAGCGGCACCGGCAGCCATTCGTCGGCGAAGTCCTCGATCAGCCGGGCGAGGAAGCGTTCGGCGGGCGAGGGCGGCAGCACCGAGCGGAAGCCCGGCGCCTCGGCCTCGAGTTCGTGGATGATCGGCGTCGAATCGGCCCACGCCTTGCCGTCGGGGAACTGCACGATGGGGAACATCGACTTGCCGAAGACGCGGATCTTCTCGGTCTGCCCGGTGCCGTCGAAGCCGCCCAGGATGATCGACCAATCGTGCGGGATCCTGCGGTAGCGCATCACCGCGCGGACCTTGTGCGAGTAGGGCGAGCCGGGGCCCGCGATGATCCGGTAGCGTTTGGTCGAGGTTGGCGTCACGCCGCCGTGCTTACGTGATCGGCTGGCTCGAGTCACCGGGCAGGATGAGCTGCGGCACCTGGGTGAAGGTCCAGGGCTGGCCGGCCGACGCCGGAGCATCGAACACCCAGACGAGGTCGAAGCGCTTGCCCGGCCACTTCTGTGGGATGCCGCCCGCGGGCGGATTGGCGCCGACGAGGCGGTTGGAGATGTCGGGGATGCGCTCGTGCTGCCAGGAGATCAGCACCGGGCCAGCCTGCTTCAGCACTGCGTCGACGAGCTGCTTCTCGTCGCCCTTGCCGAAGTCGAGGTTGATCGCGTGGCCCAGGCGCTGGGAAAGCGGCGTGATCGTCTCGAGCGGCCGCTTGCTCTTGCTGCCTTCCTTGTCGCCGTCGGAATCGGCGTCGGCCGAATCGCGCGGCTTCGACGCGTAGAGCTGCGCCGGCGTCGCGAGCGCGGCCGGCAGCGCCCAGCCGGCCCGCGGATCGAACAGCAGGGCGAGCCCGCCCGCGCGCAGCCAGCCGGGATTGATCAGGGATTCCCAATCCTGCTCGCCATCGACCGTCGTGCCGAACGGCGGCTGATGCTTCACCGGCGGCTTCTCGCCGTGCCGTACGATCATCACCTTCAGTGCCATGGCTCATGCTCCCTGCGGTGGCGGCGACCATTCCATCTGGATGAAGGGCAGGTCGCGGTCGATCTCCACGAAGCCCAGCGCCGCGCACATGCGTTGCGAGGGCTCGTTGTGATAGAGGATCTTGAGCCGCACCTTGCGCCCGATCCGGACGTAGCGCGCCAGCACCGCGTTGATGATGGCGCGGCCCAGCCCGCCGTTGCGCACTTCGGGCAGAAGGACGAAGTCGACGAGGCAGGCGGGCTCGGTCTCGCTTCCCGGCTCGTCGATCAGCCGGCCGATCGGCCGTCCGTCCTGCTCGATAATGTCGAAGCGCGCGGCGGGATAGCGCGCGCGATAGGTCATGGTCTGGCCGGCGAACTGGAAGCGTACGAGATTTTCCTTGGTCGCCTCGTCGGCCTGCATCAGCGCAAGGTCGTCATAGGCCCAGCTGTGGAACAGCCGGTAGAGCAGCGCCTCGTCGTCGACGCGCTCGGGCCGCAGGATCACGGCGCCCTTCGCGGTCTCCAGGTGCAGCACCTCGCTCAGGTCGCTCAACGGCGTGCTTCCTTTCCCGCTCCGGTTGAGCCGAGTATAACCCTCGCGAGGGGACACGCTGCAGGGGAGAATTCGCCGCCATGGCCGGACCGCCGACCCACGAGGCTTTCGAGCCCTATATCGACCAGGAGTTCCGGTTCGGCGATCATCCGCAGCCGCTTCGCCTTTCACAGATCGATGTTAAGGATCGGCCGCCGCTGCCGGGCCTCGACTACAAGGCCTTCATGCTGATCTTCTCCGGACCGCGCAGCGGCGTCATGCCGGAAGGCACTTATTCCGTCGAAGCGCCGGGCGGCGGACGCTTCGAGCTCTATGTCATCCCCATCCACACGCCGGCGAACGACCGCCAGGACTACCAGGTGGTCTTCAACTGAGGCTCAGTTGCGCGACGGGAAGATGCCCTGCAGCGCGATGGAGAAGTTGACCGCCAGATAGGGCATTCGATTCTCGTGCGGCTGGCTGCCGCCGGTCTGCGAGATCGCGCTGGAGTGCAGCGTGGCGGTCGGGCTCGAGTCCGCAACATATATCGGCACGGAGAGCGTGGCCGGCTGGCCGACGGTCACGCCCAGGACCACGCTGGTCGACGGTGTATCGACGTTGTTGCTCGTCACCGTGCTGTTCGAGGCGATGAGCTGGTGGCTGTGGATCGGTCCCTGGTTCTGGTTGAGGGTCACGGTCTCCTGGCCGCCCGTCTGGCCGATTTGCCAGGTCGCCCCGGCCCCGGTGCCCATACCGACCGGCACCCGGCTGCGCAGGTCGGGAAGCATGAAGGTCGTGACGCCGTTGCCGCCATAGTAGGTGCCGAGCAGCGAGAACAGCGCCTGGTTCTGATTGATGGGCAGCGTCTGGCCCTGGCACAGCTGCCAGTATTTCGG
>Ga0335083_10003753_pt1 | contig 19523 bp, 16 predicted proteins | sample Lox_Sample_42_FD_206716 | JGI IMG/M metagenome (GOLD analysis project Ga0335083, IMG submission 206716) | Soil microbial communities from Loxahatchee National Wildlife Refuge, Florida, United States - Lox_Sample_4.2 | ecosystem: Environmental > Terrestrial > Soil > Wetlands | place: USA...
TTACCAGATGGGATGAGAAGGCCGGTCTCCGCGGGATGCATTAAGCTCCCAAGGATCGACGTGCTCAAGGCACAATTAAAAGGAGACCGGCTTGAAAAAGACTAGCACTGTTCGGGTAAATGGAAACAGGATTTTCAAAGGACACAAGCTCACGATTGGTTTGGACCTCGGCGATCGCTGGTCGAACTACTGCGTTTTGGATGAAGCGGGCGAAGTTCTTCTGGAACAGAAACTGGCGACGACACCGGAAGCGATGAAGCAGACATTTGAAAGGATACCGCGAAGTCTCGTGGCCCTGGAGACCGGAACACATTCCCCGTGGCTAAGCCGGCTGTTAAAGGAGTTGGGACACGAGGTGCTCGTAGCGCACGCGCAAAAGGTGGAATTGATCAGCAAGAGCAATCGAAAAGACGATCGACACGACGCGCGGACACTGGCACGGCTAGCAAGAATCGATCCTGAACTGTTGGGGCCGGTACGACATCGCAGCGCGAAAGCACAAATTCATCTGACGGTGATCCGGGCACGTGCGGAATTGGTGAGTGCCCGAACCGCGCTGGTGAATGCAGCGCGAGGATTGGCGAAGTCTTATGGTGAACGGCTGCCGAAGTGTGGCACGGAGCAAGTGAGCCGGGAGCTGGGCGCGGAATTGAGCGCGGAGTTGCGCGAGGTTCTGGAACCGTTGCTGAAAGAAATTGAATCGTTGAACGAGCGCATCAAGGAATACGACGCGCGGATGGAGAAGATCGCCAGGGAGAGCTACCCGCAAGTGGCGCTGCTCAAACAGGTGAAGGGGGTAGGAACACAGATCGCGCTGACGTATGTCCTAACCCTAGACGACCCGCATCGGTTCGCGAAGAGCCGCGAGGTCGGCTGTTTTCTCGGGTTAAAACCTGGGCGCAGAGACTCCGGAGAGAGCCAGCCGCAGATGCATATCAGCAAAGAAGGAGACCGCTATTTGAGAACGATGTTGGTGCAGGGAGCGCACTACATCCTGGGACCGTTTGGGGAAGATAGTGATCTGCGGCGATGGGGACTGCGACTTGCCGAACGAGGAGGGAAAAATGCCAAGAAACGAGCGGTTGTTGCGGTGGCCCGAAAGTTGGCGGTACTCCTGCATCGGTTGTGGGTGAGTGGAGAGGTGTACGAACCACTGCGCAATAGCCACAAAGCGATGCGCGCTGTGGCTTAGAGTAAAGAGGTCCCCACAAATATTTCTCTGTGGAAAACTGGGAAAGGCAAAAAGAAAGAAAAGGAGCATACAGGAAAGAAAGAAGATCCGAACAGCCGAGCTCAACCGCCGAGATCAGGTGACTGCGACAAGTCCTGGACCAGTTCCTTCGAAAGAGGAACAAGGTCGATTACCAGGTAGCAGCACCTACTGAAACGAGTACACCCACCATGCACCGAGCGAGAATCGCTCAACAAAGAGTGCGGATGGAAGGGTGGCGACAGGAGCGGCTTGGCTCAAGGGCAGGAACTCACAGAGAGGAAGAGAAAAACAAAAACATCCTTACAAGAAAGAAAAACATACTTGACACTCACCAGCCTTCTCATGGAAGGACCTGGGTCTTGTTAGGCCCCGCAGTATGTCCAGCCTGTTGGCGGGAGCATTTGGCGAAAGAAAATCAGGGATTGTATTTTGTGTCCGTCGAGGGCGAGTAAGGAACTCGACTGGCCATTCAGTGATGCGCTCTTGCTTAACGTGAAGATACTCGCCAGGAGTAGGCTCGGCTATGTACTCCCGTTGTCGAATCAGAGCAAGCGGTGCTTCGGCTCCTTCAGTCCTTTCGGAAAATGCAAGTGCCTCGGCGTAGGTCGCGAACGGATAATAATAGTCACTGCCGTCCTCTAGGTCGAGTGAACCACCCTCTGGGTGGCACCAAACGCGATATTCCAGAACGTCGTCCCACACAAAGCCCCCGCCGGCCTTGGCAACAGCTGAGTACTTGCCCACGAGACATGGGTCCACCGCATCCGGATAAGCAACTGAGTCCACGGCGATATTTAATACAAGGACGGTGGTTGGCGGCAAGCCAATTAATGTCTGGGGCAAAATCCGCTTCTCCGGTAACCGCGTTTATCAAGCACGAGCGCCTTGGGTGTAGCATTGTCACAACTTGCCACAGGAAGAGGAATCTATGGGCAGTAGCTCGTGGATTTGGTGGTTTTTCTTGCCAGTCGTGGGGTGGTTGCTGTTCAGGCAAATCTGGCACTTGGCCCAGCAACACGGCAGTGTTCGCTGGCCTGCTGCAGACGCCACAATTCAGAGAGGCCCGACGGGGCTCGTGCCCGTGGTCGGACGCGGTCCGACGTCTGCGTGCTTCATCGGATACTGCTTCTCGGTAGAAGGCAAAAGATATACTGGCTTGTTCGCCCTGTACGGTCCTGAGGACAACGTTGAGAGGGTGCATAAGAACTTTTCTTCTGGTTCAATCCGGGTACGCTATAATCCAGCCGACCCGAGCGTCTCAAGTCTGGTCGATCTGCGTGACCCACGTTTCGAGGACCTAGAGGCGACTCAGAATCCAGCACATCTGGTGAACGCACCGTTATTTGATTTGGAGGACGCTATTGGGCGATAGGTGTGGGCGTCCCGTCCAACTCGGTTAATCGGAATCTTGGAAGGCGAGAAGCGCCGAGGGACTCGGCCCTTTTGGCGGGCAGGCCAGGCAGAATCCCTCGTCGCTCAGATTTCCTCGGGGACGACGTAGGGGGCGCGGTAAGTGCCGCGAAGCATGACGTTGGCTTCGTCGTCGCCGATGACTTGCTGCGTGGCGGGATCGAAGGTGAGGGTGCGGCCGAGGCGATAGGAGGCGTTGGCCAAGTGCACGAGGGTGCAGGAAATGTGGGCTTCCTCGATGGGCGAGTGGATGTCCTCGGCGCGGCGGCTACGAATGCAATCGACGAAATTCGCATAGTGATCGCCGGACTTTTTGCCGGATGGGCCGGGCGTGACTTCATCGGTGAGCCACGTTTTGTAGGCGTCGTAGCCATCGATGGCGAGATAGCCTTTTGAACCATAGAAAATGTTGCCGATGGTATTGGTCTTGGCGTCCTTTGGGCCCAGGGTTTGCCCGCTTGCAGATTTCTTGCCGGCGGTGGGTGTGAGTCCCGCGGGAGGCACGGCGCTAGCTCCATAGGCACCAGTGCCAATCTCCGCCTCGTGATTCGTGATCCAGTGGCGGACTTCGAGTTCCATCATCTTGCGCTTTCCGTTGGCATGATCGAAATAGTAGACAGCGTTCAGGACGTTGGGGGTTTGCTGGTCGTCATCGAACATGAAATGGCCGCCCATGGCCGAGACGGAAACCGGGAAGCCGACGCCGAGGCCCCACCGCGCGATATCGATTTCGTGGATGGCCTGGTTGCCGCATTCGCCGTTGCCGGTGTCCCAAATCCAATGCCAGTTGTAGTGAAAACGGTTGCGCGTGAAGGGTTTCATCGGAGCGGGGCCGGTCCAAAGATCGTAATGAACGCCGGCGGGAACGGGTTCTTCTTTGGCGTGGCCGATCGTCCCGCGCCACTTGTAACAAATGGCGCGACTCAGGTAGACATCGCCAATGGTGCCGTCGCTCAGGTGGCCAATCGCTTCCAACATGCCAGGATTCGAGCGCGACTGGCTGCCGTGCTGGCAAATGCGATTGTACTTCTTGACGGCGCGGACGAGCTGGCGGCCTTCAAACCAGTTATGCGAGCAGGGCTTCTCCACGTAGACGTCTTTGCCTGACTGGCAGCCCCAGATGGCGATCAGCGAATGCCAGTGATTTGGGGTGGCGATGGAGATGGCGTCGATTTCTTTGTCTTCGAGGAGCTTGCGAACATCGACATAGGTTTTGGGCTTCGGCTGGCCCATTTTCTCGATGGTTCCGAGGCGCATGGCCAGGACGTTCTCGTCCACGTCGCAAATGGCGGCGAGCTCGACACCCTTGACGTGCGAAAAGCCATGGATGTGATCGTTGCCCCGGCCCCGCACGCCGCAAACGGCGACGCGCACGCGATCGTTTGCGCCGAGAATTTTGCCGCCAAGCGCAAGCGCAGCTGCGCCCGCCGTGATGGCTTTCCCGGTGGTTTTCAGAAAGTCACGCCGCTCGATTTCCATGGTTGCCGCCTTTGTGTCGGAAGTGCTTTTTGTCGCCGCCCAGTATAACCCTCCAAGGGCGAACCCGCCGAGGCTCGACCTGCTTGGCGAGCAATTGTTACCATAGCCTCTGACTCCATGACCATGCAGGTTTCCTTAAACATGAGTTCTCGGCGCAAGAACGGCGAGATTGCGGTCCGATTGCTGCAAAACGTAAGACGCGCGGAGATGTTGCGTGCAGGGGAAAGCGTGGCCGTAGCCGTCTCTGGAGGCGCGGATTCGGTGGCGCTCTTGCTGCTTTTGCTCGAGTTGAGAGATGAGCTGGGCATTGTGCTGAGCGTGGTGCATTTGAATCACAAGCTACGGGGCAAGGCTTCGGATGCAGATGAAAAGTTTGTGGCGAGGCTAGCGGCGAACCTTGGACTCCCGTTTCATACGGAAAGCGCGGACGTTGCCCGGAAAGCTCGGCGCGAAAAAGCGAACCTCGAGGATGCGGCGAGGCGGGCGCGCTACGATTTTTTTTCGCGGGTAGTGGCGCAAGCGCAAGCGGATTTGGTGGCCGTTGCTCAGACAATGGATGATCAGGCGGAGACCGTGCTGGCGCACATCTTACGCGGGACGGGGCTGGCGGGACTCGCCGGAATCCATCCTCGTACGATGTGGGTGGTGCGGCCGCTGCTGGGAGTCCGGCGAACCGAGCTGCGGGAGTACCTGCGCGCGAAAAAGCAGAAGTGGCGCGAGGATGCAACGAATCAAGATACGACTCGCACGCGTGCACGTATCAGAAAGAAATTGCTGCCGCTTCTGGCACGACAATTTCAGCCTGCCGTCGTGGAACATCTGGTTTCACTCGCCGAATTCGCCCGCGAAGACGAAGAGTTTTTGGAACAGCTTGCCCGGGAACGTTGCGAGGCCCTTGCAAAAAAGGGGCTCGGAGGGAAACGAATCGCCGTAGCAGATTTGTTGTTTCCCATGGCGAAGAGTGATTTCAACGCAGAGTTCGCAGAGGACGCGGTAAAAGAAGAAAAATCCTGCGCGCTGACAAAGAGAATGTTACTTCGTCTAATTGATGAGTGCAAAAGCGGAACAGGGCAAATCACGGCGCGGCACATCGCAGCGGTTCTGGACTTGGCGCGGCGCGGGCAGAATGGAAAATCACTGCAATTGTCGGGAGGCGCGGAAGTTCGCCGGGAACATCATGAATTGGTCTTCCTCACACAGACATTCACTCGAATCAACGGAAGAAACCGCGCGCAAAAAATCTCGGCGGCGGATTACGAGCACAAAATCGATTTTAGAAATGGCGATGTTTCCTTGCGCGTTCCCCAAGCGGGGTGCGTATTCCGCCTCAGGGTGATTGACTGGCTCGCCAAGAGGGTGGACACTAAGGAATCAGGGGCGGTCCTGGACCGAGACCGGCTGCGTTCGCCGCTCGTTCTGCGCAACTGGCGTCCAGGAGACAAGCTGCAGCCCGTCGGTCATCAAAAGCCGCACAAGCTGAAACGCTTGTTGAACGAAAAGCGCGTCAGTCGGTGGGAACGAGCCGGCTGGCCGGTGGTGACGAGCGGAGGCGTGCTTGTTTGGGCGCGCGGTTTTCCGGCTGCGGCTGGATTTGCGGCGAATGACGAGACCCGGACAGGAATTTTGATCGCCGAGGAAAATACTTGATGCGTGACCGCCCAGCGGTCAAGTCGAATACCACAGGCCGTGCGACATATTCCGCCGCGCGAATCGGCGCGAGGGTCGCGGCGCTGGGACGGGAAATTACGCGGGAGTACAAGGGACGGCGTGTGGATGTGGTTGTAACGCTGGACCGCGGATTCGTTTTCGCCGCTGACCTGATCCGCGAGATTGGCACCGCAGTGGTTTGTCATTTCGTCCGCGAAGATGTGCGAGACGTGGATGACGCGGGGCGTGAGCGCCGCGAAGTTTATTTCGGATCGAGGCCGGAATTGAAGGGCCGCGACGTGCTGCTTCTCGATGCGGTGCTCGAGAGCGGCGTAACGCAAGAGTTTCTTCTGCGGCGGCTGGGAGAAAGTCAGCCCCGATCCCTGCGGCTGGCAGTGCTGCTGGACAAGCCCGCGCGGCGGCGCGTGGGCCTGGAGCCTGATTACTTCGGGTTCCGGACGGCATCTAATCAAGTGTGGGTCGGTTACGGCCTGGCTGCGGACAATGGAACGGGGCGCAATCATCGGGCTCTGTCCAATGGACCGGCGCCGGTGAAGCGACGGCAGGGACGTCCGAAGTAAGATCGAAAAGTTCGCGCGTCGCTTCCTCGCAGAGAGATTCGCTGCGGGGGCAAGGACAAAGGTGAGGGCAACGTGAATTCAAGTTCCACGGCTAAAACAATTCTCTTCTGGATCTCCATCGTCTTTCTCGGCGTAATGCTGTGGAAGCTGGTGTCCGCGAATGGCAGCCAGCAACACGACCAGACGCCTGGCTACAGTGAGTTCATGACTAAGGTGGAAGCAGGAGAAATCAAGGAAGTCACGATGTATCTCTCCCCCAATAGCTACGAACTTGAGGGGGAATACCGCACTCCCCCGAACACAAAGTTCACCGTGACGATTTTCAAAGAAGCGGCGCCCGACCTCATCAAGGAATTGAAGGACAAAGGAACGATGATCAAGGGGATGAAAGAGGTTCACAGCGGCGATTGGATCCTGATCCTGCTGAACGCGCTGCCCTTGATATTACTCGTCGGCTTCTGCCTGTTCCTGATGCGACAGATGCAAGCTGGTGGCAACAAAGCCTTGAGCTTTGGGAAATCGCGCGCGCGCTTGCTTTCAGCGCAGCAAAAGAAAGCTACCTTCAAGGATGTCGCGGGCACCGACGAAGCGAAAGAAGAGCTCCAGGAAATCATTGAGTTTTTGAAAGACCCGCAGAAATTCCAAAAACTCGGCGGACGGATCCCCAAGGGCGTGCTGCTCGTCGGGCCTCCTGGAACGGGCAAGACTTTGCTCGCGAGAGCGATCGCCGGCGAGGCCAATGTTCCGTTCTTCTCGATTTCGGGTTCGGATTTCGTGGAAATGTTTGTCGGCGTCGGCGCTAGTCGTGTCCGCGATTTATTTGAACAGGGTAAGAAGAACGCTCCGTGCATCATTTTCATCGATGAAATCGATGCGGTCGGCCGCCATCGCGGCGCGGGGCTAGGCGGCGGGCACGATGAGCGCGAACAGACTTTGAATGCGCTGCTTGTGGAGATGGATGGATTCGAATCCAACGAAGGCGTGATCTTGATTGCCGCGACGAATCGGCCCGATGTGCTCGACCCGGCGCTGCTGCGTCCCGGCCGCTTTGACCGCCGCGTGGTCGTCGCCCGCCCGGACGTGAAAGGCCGCGAAGAAATTCTCCGCGTTCACACGCGGAAAGTCCCTCTTTCTGATGACGTCGAGTTGTCTATCATCGCGCGTGGCACACCGGGCTTTTCCGGCGCCGACCTGGCCAATCTGGTGAATGAAGCCGCTCTTTGGGCCGCGCGCCAGAACCGCAAGTTCGTGATGATGGTTGACTTCGAGATGTCCAAAGACAAGGTGTTGATGGGCGTCGAACGCAAATCCATGATTCTTTCCGACGAAGAGAAAAAGAACACCGCGTATCACGAAGCTGGCCACGCTTTGGTCGCGGCCATGACCCCGGGAGCCGATCCGGTCCACAAAGTGACGATTATTCCACGAGGAATGGCGCTCGGACTCACCATGCAATTGCCGGAGGATGACAAGCACACCTACACACGCGATCATCTGGACGCCATGCTAGCCGTGCTGATGGGCGGCCGCTCTGCCGAAGAAATTTTCCTCGGACACATTACCACCGGAGCCGGCAACGACATCGAACGCGCCACGGAAATCGCCCGCAATATGGTTTGCGAATGGGGCATGAGCGATCTGGGGCCGCTGGCTTTTGGCAAGAAGGATGAAGCGATCTTCCTCGGCCGTGAGATTACCCAGCATCGCGACTACTCCGAAGACACTGCCATTCAAATCGACAAGGAAGTGCGGAGAATCGTCAACGGTGGGTATGAAAGCGCGAAGCGAATTCTTTCGAACAACCGGGAAACGCTCGAGCGCATCGCGCAGGCCTTGCTCGAACGCGAAGTGATTGACGCCAACGAAGTAAAGCTGCTGATGGAAGGCAAGCCGCTGCCGGAAAAGCCGCGCACGCCGCCTCCGCAGGCTCCTCCGGCGCCCAGTGCCGATCCCAAAGTGGTACGGCCTGAGTTGCGGCCTGCTCCGGGATTAGCGCGCGGCGAAAATCCCGCGAAAGCGTAGACCTCAATCAAAACTGATGTCGGGGCACGATGAATCGTGCCCTTTTTTTGCAGGTCCCGATTGCAACCGCGGCCCTTGACCCGTAGACCCGTGACCATTGCCGGCGAAATGGCGTAGAATGGCGGTATGGGTAAGAAAGAACCGGACAATTTGCAGGTCACCTGCCCGTGCTGCCAGGCGAAGTTGGTGGTGGACGCGGTGTTTGGAGCAGTGCTCTCTCATGAGGCTCCCGTTAAGGCTGGGCCTAATGTCGACCTCGAAAATGCGCATGGAATTCTTGCCGAGCAGCGCCGTCAGCGCGAGGATAAATTCGCCGATTCATTTTTCCAGGAAACGCACAAGGAGGACATCCTCGCCAAGAAATTTGAGGAAGCAATGAAGAAAGCCAAGGACGCTCCCGCCGGAAAACCGATCCGCAACTTCGATTTGGATTAGTTGGCAGAACAGGCCTTCCTGCCTGTCCCTTTGTTCAGTCGGCCAAAACGGCGCGACAGACAAGCATCTCCCTTGCATTGAGCTACACTCCTGATTCAACTGCTCTATGACACTCCGCAAGAAATTCCGGCTGAAGCTACGTTCGCAAACGCTGGCGCTCGGCGAGCGCACACTCGTCATGGGCGTGCTGAACGTCACGCCGGATAGTTTCTCGGACGGCGGGAAGTTCATTGAACCGGAGCCTGCCATGGAACAGGCTCTCGCGATGGAGCTGGCGGGCGCCGACATGATTGACATCGGCGGCGAATCCACGCGGCCAGGTTCTGAAGCAACTTCCGCTTCGGTAGAGTTGGATCGCATTCTCCCCGTTCTGGAAGGGCTGCGGGTGCGCTTGAAAATTCCGATTTCAGTGGATACGCGGCGCGCTGCTATCGCGGAGCTTGCCATTCGTGCCGGCGCGGAAATCATCAATGATATTTCTGGATTGAGAAGCGACGCGCGAATCGCGGATATTGCCGCCAAGCATGGCGTCGCGCTCGTGCTGATGCATATGCGAGGCGAGGCCCGCACGATGCAGAAGGGACCATTTGCGCGCGACGTAATGCGCGACGTAACTCGGGGCCTGCGAGAATCCGTCGCGAGGGCACGGAAGGCCGGCGTCTCCAAATCTCAAATCATCCTCGATCCGGGAATTGGCTTTGGCAAGAGCCATCCGCAGAACTACGAGTTGCTCCAGAAATTGCCGCAGCTTGCCGTGCTTGGCTATCCGCTGCTCGTAGGCACTTCACGCAAAGGATTTCTCGGCGAAACGCTCGCCCGCGAGGGCAAACCAGCGCCACCTGAAGAACGCATCTGGGGCAGTGCTGCGACCGTTGCAGCGAGCATAATGAATGGCGCGCACATCGTGCGAGTGCACGACGTCGCGGAGATGGTGCAAGTAGCGCGCGTCGCAGATTGTGTGGCGAATCCAGCGTTGCGCGTGCACTAGCCCCCGTGGGAAGTGCACTATCATTCTTAAGGTTTGAGTTCGAGCACGTCCGTTGTTTCGCGGTCGACGGCCTGCTTGCTGTAGCTCAACGGGAAGTATTGGCCGTGCAGCCATAGCGGCAGCAAATCGTCGTAATGAACGCTGCCGGGCTGGCCACTCTGCCCTGGAACATTGACACTCACACCCTTGTCCCAGTCGCTCAAATCGAAAATCTCGCGATAGCTTGCTCCGGCAAGTTGGTCAAATGAGCCTCTCCCAAAATAGGTGGCATCCACGGTCGTGTTGCCACCAGGCCGCGGATAAGGACCTCGATCGAATAGCTTGCCTGCGCTGGGCACCACGGCTTCTAAGGGATGAACGAACGAAACCTGGTGAAGCTTACCCCACTCCCACTCTCTCGGATCCTGACCGAACTTGCTCACAACTTTGGTTTGAGCCCTGCGTAGTGTGTCTCGCAGGAGCTTGTTCCGGGAGTCCTCCGCGTGCTCCCCGAAGGTTTCCGGTGACGCGTGCTCCAACTCCTCAATTACCTCGCTGAGAGAGAGTTCTCCTGTCGTACTTCGTACTCCTTCGGGAACCACGAGCTGCGTAACGGCATCCCGAAGTTCCTTAACCCAGTACTCGAAAAGAGTCGCCGGTGCAGAATCAATCCCAATCGCGCAGTCCCAGGGCAAAATCAATTGCGCCCCTCCGCTAGGCGGAGTACCGGCGGCGTTCGTCAAAAGGCCTTGAAGGTATCGCGCCGGCAATGAAACGACATCGTTCTGCAGGCTTTCCATGTCCGCCATGCTCAGCTTGTGGCCCGTTGCTGCGGCATTGTCCAGCACTTCCGATATGCGCTGAAACCGTTCCGGCGGAGCCCACTGAAAACCGACCGCGTAAGGATATTTTGCCGGAATCATCTTGTGATTCGCCGTCGCCACAAATCCCGCCGTGGGATTGAAAGAGTGCGGCAGCTCGCCATTCGGCACAAACCCGTCCCATTCGTACCCACCGTCTTCCGGAACGGGCAGCAACCCCGTCCATTTTTTCCGCAGCGGCGCGAGACCGGTGGAATGCTCGCCGATGTTACCGGACCTATCGGCATACACGATGTTTTCCGAAGGCACTTTCCACCGCGCCATCGCTTGCTCGAACTCCTGCCAATTTTCTGCTCGGTCCACCGAGAGAGAGCCAAGATACCCAGCAGTTCCCGGCTCTGCACCAACCCACCGCAAGATCAGCGCACGCTTGCCATCCTCCCAAAGCACGGGACCGTGCCGCGTGAATCTTAGCTTCAAAGTGACCGGCGCGCCGCCTCGCACGCCGATCGTTTCCGTTTTCACTTCCATGCGTTTCCAGCCATCTTCGGTTTTGTATTCCGCCGGATCGGCGGGATTTAGTTGTGCAAGATAGAGGTCTTGCTGGTCGAGTCCGAAAATCGTGAATCCCCAGGCGATATTTTCATTGTGGCCAACGGCCACGCCGGGCAAGCCGGGCTCGCCCGCGCCGATAACGTCCCACCCCGGCGCGACAAGGTGAACGATGTACCGTAAGGAAGGTTCGGCAATGACGCGATGCGGATCGTTGGCCAGTAACGGCTTGCCGCTTGCCGTAAGCGACCCGGAAACCGTCCAGTCGTTGCTGCCCTGAACGGGCGTCTCTGGAAAATGTAGCGGCACGTCGCTCCCCACCAGATTTTTCAGCAATGTTGGCGACAGCCCGGAAAAATCGATTTCAGGAGCCGGGTCAAGTTTCACCGGTGGATCGAGGTCCAGAATCGCCGTGGCTTTCGCGGCTCCCAGCAGCGCCACCAGGCGCGCGTTGTACAGTTCGCTCTCGCCATTTCCAGTCATCGAGTAAGCCGCCAGGCGGTTCAGACAATCCTCCGGCTTCCACGGTTCGGGCTTAAAGCCGGCAAGTTGGAATTCCAGTGGCAATCCAATCCCACCGGGCTTTTGAATTTCTTCGAGGTACGCATTAATGCCCGCCGCAAAGGCTTCGAGAATTTCCTTCGTGTCGGGCGCGTAGCTCTGATATTCGGCTTCCATGTCGCCGCGATAGCGCAGCAACCGGGCATTCACGTCGCGCTGCACGTAGGAGGGCCCAAGAATTTCCGCAAGCCTGCCTTCGCCCGAACGCTTCCAAATCTCCATCTGGAAAAGCCGATCCTGCGCGACGACGAAACCCTGCGCAAAAAACAGGTCGTGCTCATTCTGTGCATAAATGTGAGCGACACCCCAGCGGTCCCGCTGTACGCGAACGGTTTGCTGAAGGCCCGGCGCTTGGAGCGTTCCTTTAATTTGCGCCAGCGCGGCCTTTGCGCGCGTTTGCAGATCGGACGGCGCTTCTTGTACTGAATTCTGCGGGAGACTTGAAGTTGCAACCGCCAGGCTCAAAGCAAACACCGAAATGAATTTTCTCATGGCAGATTCTCTCGACCGGATGGTTCGTTCTGTCTACTTTCTCGCCAAAGCGCCGCGAGCTTATAATACTCCCCGCCAGGATGCACGGGCTTGCCGCAGCAACATTGAGCGCAGCAACGCCTCTGTATGTGGGAGACCAGACCGATGCCAGGACTTGCGGTTTTCTCTGCGTCTTTAGCTCTTTTCTTCGTAACATCGGTTCCCGCGTTCGCGCAATTTCCCCCCTCGAAGGACTCTCTGAATCCCGCGCAATCCAGCCAGTCCACGGCTGCGTGTTCTGCCACCGATTCCTCGAATTGCGCGGAAGCCGCCGCAAAAATAATTCCACAGGTTCTTGGCCCATCGCCGATGGAGGAAAACCTTCGCCGCTTAACGGATGAAATCGGCGGCCGCGTCACCGGCTCACCCCAAATGGCCAAAGCCGTCGATTGGGCCGTCGCCGCGTTTCGCGCGGAGGGCGTAGAAGTTCACACCGAGAGTTACACGCTGCCGGCAACCTGGAGTGAAGGCAACACGCGGCTGACAATTCTTGGCCCGGCAAAATTCCCCTTACGGCTCGTCGCGGAGGGCTGGTCTCCCCCGACGCCCGCTGGCGGCATCGAGGCAGCTCTCGTCGATGTCGGTTACGGCAGCGAAAACGATTTTGCGCGGGCTGGCTCGGCGGTAAAAGGCGCGATTCTGCTGGTTCGCACCGACATCGGCTCGACCTGGGCGGACCTCGACAACGAATATATGCGCCCGCCGCCAATCATCCAGCAGGCGCTCCAGGGCGGCGCTACAGCGATCCTCTGGATGGGCGCGCGCGAACGCCTGCTCCTTTACCGACACACAAACGCGCTTAACGGCGTAGTCGACAAAATCCCGCAAGCCATAGTCGCGCGCGAAGACGCAATGCGTTTGGCGCGGGCGGCTGCAGCGTACCCCGGAAAAGTCCGCGTGCACTTCGACATGCCCAACAATGTCGGCGGTCCCATCGAGCAGCAAAATGTCATTGGCGAAATTCGCGGCTACGAAAAACCGGATGAATCCGTCATCCTCGCCGCGCATCTCGATTCCTGGGACCTTGGCACGGGCGCACTCGACGATGGCTGCAACGCCGCTTTGGTGATTGAGGCGGCGCGAGCGATCAAAGCCACGGGGCTTCTGCCTCGCAGGACAATCCGCTTTGTGCTTTTCACTGGCGAAGAACAGGGCACGCTCGGCTCGCACGCCTATGTGCTGGCCCATCGCTCCGAGCTGGACAAAATCCGCGCCATGATCGCATTTGACGCCGGCAGCGGCCGTGTAACCGGCTATTCTCTTGGCGGCCGTCGCGACATCGAGCCTGCGCTTCATCAGATTCTCATGCCGCTCGAATCCTGGGGCGCCAACCATGACACCTTTGACGCTTTCTTCGGCACGGACAATCTCGATTTCCTGCTGGAAGGCGTTCCGACTCTCGTCGCCAATCAGGTCGAAGCCAACTACCTGCCGAATTACCACGCGGCGTCAGATACCTTCGACAAAGTGGATATCCGCGAGCTAAAGCTGAACACCGCGCTCGCCGCTCTGACAACCTGGGGCATTGCCGATCGCATCCAGCCCCTCGGCAAGCGCCTCGCGCGCGCCGAACTCGACACCCTCCTCAAAGAAACCGGCCTCGATCAACAAATGAAATTGCTCGGCTACTGGGACGCCTGGCAATCCGGTTCCCGCGGCCGCAACCCCTGAGGCCCACGCCTCCTCGAGCCCGCTCCGTGCTCTAGCAGTTAGTCCATTCTTAGGCAGCACCGCTCATCTTGGGAATTGCTTCCCGGTATACTGGAGGTGTGCGTGAGACCTCTATTGACGTGAAGAATTACAAGCCCGCGCGCATTCTGGCGCTGGATTACGGTCGCGCGCGCATCGGCATCGCGATTGCCGACCGGGATACCGCCCAGGCGCAGCCGCTCGCGACCCTCGTTCGCATCAATCGCAACGAAGATATGCGACGCCTGCGCGAACTGGTCCGCGAGCACGGCGTGAGGCAAATCGTGGTTGGCCTTCCCCTGCGCCTCGATGGCACGCGCGGCGATATGGCCGAAGAAGCGGCGCGCTTCGGGCAGCGCGTCCACAAACAACTGGGGCTGCCCGTCGAAATGGTGGACGAGCGCCTAACCAGCTGGGAAGCGGAGCGTTTGCTCGAAGAGCAGCAAGGAAGGACCTTTCATCCGGCTTCGAGCAAGCAACGCAAAAAGGAAAGTACAAAGCCCGGCGTAGACGCCATGGCCGCAGCCTTGATCTTGAAGGAATATCTGGACCGGTGCATAGCGCCGCAACCAACGCAAGAGGCAAAGTGAAACTCGTACGCGCGAAATTCGCGAGGTTGATTTGAAGAAAGTCTTCCTTCTGATCGTGCTCGTGGTTCTGGCCGCCGCCGCGGCTGGCGCCTGGATGTGGTATGGGCTGACCCATCCCTATCAGGGCTTTTCTGCCGGGGGCATTTTCGTAACGGTGCCGCATGGCGCCTCCCGGCGCGGCGTGGCGCAATTGCTCGCCCGCAACGGCGTGGTTCGCAGCTCGATCGCCTTCGAGATTTACGCTCGCCGCCATCCAAAGCGCACTCTGGAAGCCGGTGAATATCTCTTTAACAAGCCTGCCACCGGCCGCGACGTTTTCTGGAAGCTCGCCAAAGGAGAAGTCTACGAAGTTCCTTTCACCGTTCGCGAAGGCGAAACGCTTTACGATATCGCGCACGACCTCGAAGCCGGACATTTTCTCTCCGCCAACGAATTCATAAAAGCTGCCAGCGATCCCACGCTGGTTCGTGACATCTCCCCGCAAGCGCTGACTCTCGAAGGCTTCCTATTCCCCGCCACCTATCAACTGCCGCGTCATCCCCTACCCAACGAGCTCACCGCGAAAATGGTAAAAAAATTCAAGGAAGAATGGACGCGCATCGCTCCTCCCATGGCTGACGGCGACAAAACGCGCCTCGCCTCTGGCTACCCGCTCTCTTCCATCGTCACCCTGGCCTCGCTCGTCGAGCGCGAAACGCCCAAGAGAGACGAACGCCCGCTCGTCGCCGGCGTCTTCGAAAATCGGCTTCGCAAGGGCATGATGCTGCAATGCGATCCCACCGTCATCTATGCTCTCGAACAAGAGGGACGCTACACCGGCAGTCTTTCAAGCGCAGACCTGCACGTCTATTCGCCCTACAACACCTATGAGCACACCGGCCTGCCTCCAGGTCCAATCGGCAATCCCGGTGAAGCCTCCCTCCGCGCCGCTCTCCAGCCCGCGCAGACCGACTACCTCTATTTCGTCGCCAATACCGAGGGCGGACATTTTTTTGGCGCGACACTGGCAGAACACAATAAAAATGTGACAAAGTACCGCCGTCTCCTGGCGGGACTCCCGGCCGATCCTCCGCCGCCTCCGCCCCGGAAGCACACGCACATTAAAAAGAAGGCGCACACGAAGGCACATTCAGCATCGCGCAGAAGCAGAGCTTGATGACGGATTCGCAAAAATCGAAAAAAGACTTGATCCTCGAGACCGCCCGAGAGATCGGCGCTTCCCGATGGACTCTCGCGGAAATCGATCAGTTGCGCCGCCGTCTCCACGCGGAGCACGGCGAGCCAGGAAAAATGAGCTCCGAGTACATCGCCGACGTCCTCAAATCCGCAGGCTGGAAAGTGCTATTAACTCTTCAAGAAGAAGCCGAAGAGCAGTATGAAGAAGAATTCGAAGACCTGCTGCACTTCAAAACGCTTGAGGACGCTGAAGTCAGCATCATGCGTCTCGACGAGCTGATGCGTAAGTTCCAGGCCCACGGCGAACACGCCGCGGTCGAACGCGTTCTCGGCATAGCCCGCCTCGGCAAGCGCCGCGCCGAAATGATCTCCCACAATCACAAAGTCGAACCGCACAAGCGCGCCGAAAAAGAGGAAATCGCCAGCTGGTTCCGCATTTGGCTGGAAACCCCCGATGCGTTTTTCGATTGGCTCGATGTGCGCAAACAAACACCGGATTTTCGCAGCAAATTTCCCGAAGTGGAGTCCCTCGAATGAGTGCTCCTCCGGGCGTGCCTCCAGGAGCGCTCGACCTGCCGCCTTTTTCTCTCGACGTGGAATCCCTGGACCTCGGCCCTGGAGTGAAAGCGGTCGGCCTCGAACTGGTCGAAACTGAAAATCGCGAGCCCGTTCGCGGCAAACAGGCTGCCGAGATTTGGTCATCGCTTTTCCCTGCACTGGCACTCGAAGATTCTTGCTCGGTGGACTTCTTCAGTCACATCGATCGCGTCCAGGAATTCTGCAAAGCGCGAAAAATTGAATTTCGCGAAGCCGCCGCCCGTTGCCTCATCCTTCCGCAGCCCCGCCAAAGCCAGATCTTCCAGCTTTTCGAACGTTTCGAAGGCGAAACTTTTGGCATCCGCGCTGGCGTCGCCACGGAATCCCCCGACACCGCTCTTGAAGGGGACCTCTCAAAACGCGGCGTCGATGCCTACCAATCCGCGTACGAACGTTACACCTTCTGCGCCATCTGCGAACCAGAAGACGGCTGGGTCACCCTTCTCAGCCCAACGCTTTGGACCAGCGAAGTCATCCGCCGCATCCGCCCCGCCGTCCAGCCCTTCGACATCTACATCGCCCGCCCGCAATAGGCGGTCCAGTCCAAGTCTGAATCTCCCGTGGGAATCTCTGCTTTTCGAGTATCGGATTCGGTGCTTGCGATGGAATCTCTCAAGGTTAAGAGGAAGACCATTTCTTGCGCGTCGCATGTCCAACCCCCTGCATCTATTAAGTGCCTGAGCCATGCGGAGTCCGTGACGGGAGGAATTCAAAATGAACCTGCGACGATTTCTTGGGGGCCCCTTGCATCGGTCGGGTTGCCCCACCGCGATTATCTTTCTGATGATTTTCGCTTTCTTGCCGTCTGCCTCCGCGCAATCCTGCGGCGCCCAAGGTGTTGCTCTCCAAGTTCTCGGCTCCGGCGGCCCGGAGTTGCAAGACAAGCGCGCCTCGAGCAGCTATCTCATCTGGGAAAACGGCCGAGCGCGTGTGCTGGTTGACGCCGGCGGCGGGAGCGCTCTCCGCTTCGGTGAGAGCGGCGCGCGAATGTCCCAGCTTGATGTGCTTTTATTCTCTCACTTCCATGTGGATCACAGCGCCGACTTTTCCGCGCTCATCAAGTCTTCCTGGTTTGAGGACCGCAAGCGTCCTCTCCCTATCTACGGCCCGCCTGGGAATGACTTCATGCCCTCCACTGCCGAATTCGTTTCCGATCTTTTCGGTGAAGAGCGCGGCGCGTACCGCTATCTTAGTGAATTGCTGGTACCTGGTGAAGACGGCAGCTACAAAATGCAACCCCACAATGTCGTCGCGGATTCAACTCCGGTGGCCGCCTTCCGTAGCGGCGATCTCGCCATCTACGCCGTGCGTGTCATCCACGGAGCTGTTCCGGCGCTAGCATGGCGCGCGGAGGTGGCCGGCAAGGTCATCGTCTTCAGCGGCGACACCAACGGCGATGGCCAAAGCCTTCCGCGATTGGCAAAAGATGCTGATCTCTTCATCGCCCACAATTCCGTTCCCGAGGGCGCCACAGGAATCGAACGGCGTCTGCACATGCCTCCATCAGTAATCGGTCAGATTGCCGCGGAAGCACAGGTCAAGCATCTCATTTTGTCTCATCGCATGCTGCGCACTCTGGGTAAGGAAGAGCAAACCCAATCCGAAATCAGAAAGCGCTACTCCGGCCCGCTGGATTTTGCCAACGACCTCGACTGCTTCCCTTTGCGATGATCCACCCAATGAGTAAAACTCGACTTCCTTCCCGCTCAGTCGAGCCCAAGTACCTCGACGGGATGCCGATTGCAAGGCGTCTCAATCGGGTCCGCCTTACCGTTGGGCTCTTTGCAAACGTCGTGGCTGACGTTTCCCGTCTGGCCGAATTCGTTGTCGCCCCAGCAAAACACGTGGTTATCTCGCGTCAAAGCGCAGCTGTAACCCGGTCCCACAGCAATCTGATTCGCATTCTCGATGCCGCTTACTTCCACAACGTCGCCTAGGGCTTCTGGCTTCTTGTCCCCAAGCTCTCCCAGAAAATTGAACCCGCCCCAGCAATAAACTCTTCCTTCTTTGATCGCGCAGGAATGGTTCAGCTCAGTAGACACCGTTGTCACCCCTGTTTCGAGGCCAGGAATAGGCGCCGGAGGCAGATTGCGCACGCCTCCAGCCCGGCTTCCCATTGGGCGGGCAAAATTGTTTCCCCAACATTTCAGGCCTTCGTCATCAACCGCACAGGCAAAGTGCTGCTCGTCGAAACCTGCGGCGGAGATCGAGCGAATTTCACGATTCAATCCGGAAACCTCCTGCACCACCAATTTGTTGCGCTTCTCTTGCTGGTCATATTCTATGGACCAGCATTTCACGCCACCGGCGGATATGACGGCACACTGCGGATTGCCCGATGAGAGTCGATCAACATGGGAATGAATGATCTCCGTTACGCTGTCCGCCGACAGCGAACTCCCATCCCAGCACTTGAGTGCCTCGCCCACGACTCCGCAGGCATAGCGTACGTTGCTGCCAATCATGCTCACGTCGTGCTCGAAACCTGGGATGGGCGTCAACTCTTGCAATGGGAGTTTCGGATCGTAAGGTTGTGCGCAGCGCATGGCTGCGGATTGCAGCACGCAAAGCCTTCGCGACCCGGTGGTTACTGCGAGTATCGTATCGTCGATCAAGAGGTCCGGCAGCGCGCGATGCGCTACCATGCCGGGGCCTCGCGTCGCCAGGCTGGGCATTAGGGGAATTTCTCCCCAGCACGACGCGCCCAGCGTCCTCTTCACGCACGAGTGATCCTCTCCAATGGTCAGAACTGCAATTTGTGGTTTGGACTCCCACATTTCGTGCAGCAGTTCGTGTTGCTTCGGAGTGATTTCGCCCAGGACCACCGGCAACTTTTGCCTTCCGTTCGCGCCCTCCCACGTTCCAGTAGAATGGCCGGGCGCGTCCAGGTCGCTCAGTTTGAATTGGGCGCTAACGGTGCCGTCCGGGCTAAGTTCATCGATCTCGTAGACGGATGCCGCCATTTTTCTGCCGTGCAAGATGATGGCTTTTAGGTGACGAGCGTACATATAAATCCCATCAACCTGGTTCCCGGCTCTCGTGAGAGTCATTTCTACTTCGAGAATCTGATTGATGGTGCCGTGAAAATAAAATGTGCCATTTTCGTCCTTGGAAGAAAGCTGGGGCGCCCTGCCCTTCAGGCTGACCGCCCCAAGGGACACCAGGAGCACCAGCATCGGCACGGTGGCTAATTGAACTCCGTTCCGATTTTTCATAAACCTCCGGCGAAGGCCGCTTCTCGACCTCAAGTGC
>Ga0335083_10003754_pt1 | contig 19523 bp, 20 predicted proteins | sample Lox_Sample_42_FD_206716 | JGI IMG/M metagenome (GOLD analysis project Ga0335083, IMG submission 206716) | Soil microbial communities from Loxahatchee National Wildlife Refuge, Florida, United States - Lox_Sample_4.2 | ecosystem: Environmental > Terrestrial > Soil > Wetlands | place: USA...
GGCGCAGATGGACGACCTTGCGCTCCACCGCGGTCATCGGCTCGAGCTCCTCGCGCTCGCCCGACTCGCGCACGCGATCGGCCACCCGCAGGGCGAGCGTCTCGAGCGTGGCCTGCCGCCGAGCCCGATAGCCGGCCGCGTCGACGACGACGTCCTTCTTCTCCTCGCCGTAGGCGCGATAGGCGATCACGTTGAGGAGGTACTGAATCGAGTCGATCGTCTGGCCGTGACGTCCGATGAGCAGGCCGACGTCTGGGCCCGAGCACGTGACGACGATCGCGTCGGCGTCTTCGCCGGCGGCGACCTCCGCGTCGACGTCGAGTGTGTCCACGATCCGCGCGACGAGCGTCCGGGCCTCGGCGGCCTGGCCGGTCTCGTCCTCCAGGGCGACGACGGCCGCCGGCGCTGCGGCCGCCGGCAGATGCGCGATCACCCGTGCGGGCGCGTAACCCACGCCGAGGATGCCGCGCTCACCCTCCGCCAGGACTTCGAACTGGACCGCAGCCTTGTCGAGCCCGGGATGCCTGCGCTCGAGCTCGCGCAACGCCGCCCACTTGGCCTCGCCGACAGTTTCCCCGCTCGCCTCGGCAGTGAGATCCGCAACCTCGTTCATCTACGGCTCGTGCGCTTCTTCTTACGCCGCACCTGGCGAGGCTGCTGCGAGGCCGAGGGCGCCGGCTTCGGCGGCGGCGACTCGCGCCGCGCGCCGTTGCCGCTCGAGCCGTCGTCTTTCGGCGGCGTCCGTGAGCTCCGTCTTTCGAGAACCGGCGTCGGCGTTCGGGCGACGAGTCGTCGCGTGATCAGCCCCTGGCCCACGGTCCAGAGGTTCGTGGTCACCCAGTACAGGACGAGCCCGGCCGGGAAGCGCGCGATGATGAAGACGAAGAAGAGCGGCATCACCATGAACAGCACGCGCTGCGTCTTGTCGGTCGTCGTCATCATGAAAAACGACGAGGCCATCTGGCTCGCGACGTAGACGACGAGGAGCACGTAGCCGCCCCAGAACGACGTCGTGTGCGCCGTGATGTCCGGAATGAGGGGATGGAGCCACGACAGGTTCTGGTGCGCCGACTCGGGGAAGTTCGTGCTGAAGTGCTTGAGCGTGTAGTAGAGGGAGATGAAGACCGGCAGTTGCAGGAGCATCGGCAAGCACGAGGCGGCCGGGTTGATGTTGTTCTCCCGGTAGAACTTCATCAATTCCTCGTTCTGCTTCTGCCTGTCGCCCTTGTACTTCTTCTGGATCTCCTTCATCTGCGGCGCATGGCGTTGCAGGTTCTGCATGGAGTGGATCTGCCGGATCGTCAGTGGGACGAGCAGCATCCGCACCACGACCGTCGTAGCCACGATCGCCCAGGCCCACGTCAGCCCGAGGTTCGAGTGGAACCAGTTGAGGACGTGACGCATCACGGCCTCGAGCTGACTGATGATCGGGATCGCGTAGAGGATCATCGGACCGGGTCGAAGCCGCCGCGGCTCCACGGGTTACAGCGGAGCAGCCGCCAGCCGGCGAGGGCGCTGCCGCGGACGAGGCCGTGGCGGCGGAGCGCCTGCACCGCGTACTCCGAGCAGGACGGGTGGTACTTGCAGGTGGTCGGGAAGAGCGTGCCGAGCGTAAGCCGGTAGAACCAGACCAGGCCGACTCCGAGCAGCGAAGGCACACGCAGGACGGCCCTCATGCCGCGAGGACTCCGGTCTGCTCGAGGAGCTCGTCGACGCGGGCGCCGAGCCACTCGAAACCGTTCGTCTCGGCAGCCTCCACCAGGCCGGGACGCACGATCAACACGTAGTCGTGCCCCTCCGGGACGCGCTCGAGGCGCTTGCCCCAGACCTCGCGCAGACGTCGCTTGATCCGGTTCCGCTCGACTGCGCCGCCGGCCGCCCGGGGCACGGCGAAGCCGATACGAGGTTCCGCCGGCTCCTCCTGCGGCAGCCAGTAGAGGACGAGAAAGCGCGACGAGACCGAGCGGCCGCGGCGATGCACCGCATCGAAGTCCCGGGAGCGGGACAGGCGGTTGGCGCGCTTCACGGATGCAGCTTAGTGCCGGGCGCAGCTACGCCGAGAGGCGAGCCCGACCCTTGCCGCGGCGGCGCTTCAGGATGGCCCGGCCGGCCTTCGTCGACATCCGCGCACGGAAACCGTGCTTGCGCTTGCGACGACGGACGTTGGGCTGGTAGGTGCGCTTCATACGGTGAAAAGGCTCGTCTTTGCCAGAAAAATCCCCGCGGATCGCGGGGCGCGGCGGTCAGTATAGACGAGCGTCGTCCACCGGTTTCTCCACAGCCGCAGACGGCGCAGGCATGCCGCCGGAGCGAGTTGCCCCCACGCCTGTCCACAGCTGTGGAGGGATTGCGGCGGCCCGGAAACCGCCTGCAAAACCGGTCATTTTGCCCCTGCTGGAGCCGCTGTTATGCTGGCCGCCGGGTCGGAGACGGGAGGGTTGGGGCGTCGGTGGAACACCAAGTCGAGCTGTCTGCAGAGAACCTTTGGGAGGAGATCTCGGGGCGGCTCAAGGAGGCGCTCAGCGACGGGACGTACAGCAAGTGGTTCGGTGACGTCCACGATCTCTCCGTCGAGGGGGAGACGCTCGTCCTCACCGTCCCGAGCGAGTTCACCCGCGACTGGATCGAGGGGCATTTCCTCGGTCTGATCGGCGCGGCGGTGCGCGACATCGTCGGCATCGAGCGGCCGCTCGAGCTTCGAGTCTCGGGTGACGCGGCGGCGTCGCAGGAGGGCCGTGTGGGGTCGGAAGACGTCGTTCCCATGGTCCAGCGCATGTCCGGCCGGCCGGAGAGCGGCGGATTCAACGCGAAGTACACATTCGACTCGTTCGTGATCGGCTCGTCGAATCGTTTCGCACACGCCGCCGCACTTGCTGTCGCCGAGGCGCCGGCGCAGGCGTACAACCCGCTCTTCATCTACGGCGGAACCGGTCTCGGGAAGACACACCTCCTCCAGGCCGTCGCGCAATACGTCGCGGAGCACTCGTCGGCACTGTCCGTGCGGTACATGACGAGCGAGGCCTTCGTCAACGACTTCATCAACTCGCTGCGGGACAAGCGGATCGAGGGCTTCAAGCAGCGCTACCGCGCGTACGACGTCCTGCTCATCGACGACGTCCAGTTCTTCGAGGGCAAGGAGCGCTTCCAGGAGGAGTTCTTTCACACCTTCAACTCGCTGTACGAGGCCGGCTCGCAGATCGTGCTCTCGTCGGACAGGCCTCCGCGCGACATCGCGACCCTCGAGGAGCGGCTGCGCAGCCGGTTCGAGTGGGGGCTGATCACCGACATCCAGCCGCCGGACCTCGAGACGCGCATCGCGATCCTGCGCAAGAAGGTCAAGGTCGACGGGATCCACGTGCACGACGAGCAAGTGCTGACGTTCATCGCCGGGCGCGTCTCGTCGAACATCCGCGAGCTCGAGGGAGCTCTCACCCGCGTCGTCGCGTTCTCGTCGCTCACGGGGCGGCCGATGACGGTCGAGCTCGCCCAGGACGTGCTGCGCGACGTCTTCCCTCAGGGGGAGGCCGCCGAGGTTTCGATCAAGCGGATCCAGGACCTCGTCGCCGAGCGGTTCGAGCTCTCACTCGACGAGCTCTGCGGCGACAAGCGCTCGCAGAACATCGTCTATCCACGGCAGGTTGCGATGTACCTGTCGCGCGAGCTCACCGATTCCTCGCTGCCCAAGATCGGCAAGGAGTTCGGCGGCCGCGACCACACGACGGTCATCCACGCGACGTCCAAGATCGCCCGCCTGATCCGTGAGGACAGGTCTGTGTACAACCTCGTGCAGGAACTCACCGCACGTGTGAAACAGGTCCGCTGACGCTTACCGCCTGTGGGAACCTCTCCATCGTCCACAATGGAGCTCCACATGCCGAACGTAGGAAGAGAGCGCGCGGAAGCACGTCTTCCCCGTTGTCCACACTCCCTATGGCTTCTATGAGAATCCCTAGATGATCGAGAGTGACATCGCAGTCGGTTCCGGCCTGAGGATCACCTGCGCGACGGACGAGCTCGTGCAGGGTCTCACGCTCGTCGGCCGCGCCGTGTCGAGCCGCACGGCGATCCAGATCCTGTCGGGGATCCTGCTCGAGGCACGGGACGGCGAGCTGCGCCTCGCCGCGACCGACATGGAGCTGTCGCTGCGCGCCACGGTCACGGCACGGGTGGAAGGAGACGGAGCGGTTGTGCTGCCGGGCCGAACGCTCGTCGACATCGCCCGGCTGCTGCCGGGAGAAGAGGTGACGATCGAGCATCGCGCAGCGGAGTCGGTCGTCCACGTCAGCTCGGGAAGCGCGAGCTACAGGCTGCACACCTACAACGCCGAGGACTTCCCGCGGCTGCCCGAGTTCACCGGGACCGCGACCTTCGCTGTCGACAGGGAGGCGCTGCTCGAGACGATCGCTCGGGTCGCGCGCGCTGCTTCCCGCGACGAGGCGCGCCCCGTACTCACCGGCGTTCTCGTCCAGTTCGCCGGCGACAAGCTCGTGATGGCGGCCACCGACTCCTACCGTCTCGCGGTCAAGGAGACGTCGCTGGCTTCGCCGGCGCCCGAGCTCGAGGCCATCGTTCCGAGCCGCGCTCTGCAGGAGTTGTCGCGCATTCCGGGCGATGGGGACGAGATCGCGGTCGGCGTGCAGGAGAATCAGGTGCTCTTCTCGGTCGGGGGCGTCTGGCTCACGACGCGGCGCATCGACGGCCAGTTCCCGAACGTCCGGCAGCTGCTGCCGGAGGCGTTCGAGCACGAGCTGATGGTGTCCCGGGTGGAGCTTCTCGACGTGGTACGGCGAGCGGCGGTCATGATCCAGCGCGCGACGCCGCTGCAGCTGCGCTTCGCCGAGGGCGAGGTCACGGTGGTGGCGCGCACGCACGAAGTCGGCGAGTCGAAAGAGTCGATGCCCGTCGCCTACAGCGGCGAGCCGCTCGACATCGGCTTCAACGCCGAGTTCCTGCGCGAGGGACTCGAGTCCGTCGACGGCGTCGACGTGCGGTTCAAGCTCATCAGTCCGCTCCGCCCGGCGATCCTCGCCGACGAGGCCGACGACTTCACGTACCTCATCATGCCGATCCGTCTCCCCGGCTGAAAGCCGGGCAAAGGCAAGCACGACCTGATCGTCGACACCGCCTCGCTCCGGGACTTTCGCTCCTACGAGCGGCTCGAGCTGAAACTGCAACCGGGACTCGTGCTCGTAGTCGGCGCGAACGGTGTGGGCAAGACCAACCTGCTCGAGGCTGTGCATGTCGCCACGCAGGGGTTCTCACCGCGCACCCGCACCGATTCCCAGGTCGTGCGTTTCGGTGCGGAGGGAGCGCGCGCGGCGGTCGCAGGCCGGCGCGGTCTCGTCGGGCTGGAGCTCGAGGTGACGGTCCGCCGCGGCGAGGGGAAGCGCGCCCGACTGAACGGCGCCGCGCTGCGGGCGGCGGAGCAGCTTCGCACGATGGTCTCCACGCTCGTCTTCACGCCGGACCGGCTAGGCGTCGTGAAGGGCCCGCCCGCCTCCCGCCGGGCGTACTTCGACCGTGTTCTGGGCCGGTTCGCCCCGTCGAAGGCGCCGCTCCCCGCGGAGTACGGGGCCGCGGTTGCGCAGAGGAACGCAGCGCTGCGGCGTGCCGCAGCGGACCTCTCGAGCCGCGACGCGATCGAGCCGTGGAGCGAGCGCGTTGCAACACTCGGCGCCGAGCTGGTCGCGGCCCGCCTCGAGACGCTTGCCCTGCTCGAGTCTCCGTTCAGCGCGCGAGCGGCCGAGCTCGGTCTCGGCGATGCCTCGCTCCGCTACGAGGGCGAGCCGCCGACGGTCGAAGAGCTCGCGGCGGTACTCGAGCGCGACCTCGCCCGCGGCGCGACCTCGCTCGGCCCGCATCTCGACGACGTCTTGCTCGTAGCCGACGGACGCGACCTGCGCAGCTTCGGCTCCCAGGGCGAGCAGCGGCTCGCCCTCCTCGCCCTTCTCCTGGGCGAGGCCGAGACGATCGCGGACCGGACGGGGGTGCCGCCGCTCCTCCTGCTCGACGACGTTCTCTCGGAGCTCGATCCGGCGCGGCGGCAGATCCTCGCGGCGCGGGTGCGAAGTGCCGGTCAGGCGCTCGTCACCGCGACGGATGCCGCCATGCTGCCGGCGGCTCCTGACCAGCTGCTGGAAGTGGCGCCGGGGACGGTGCTCGAGGCCGCCGCGTAAGTGGAGCCCCTTGGAGATCAGATCCGTGCGGAGTTGCACCGCGTCGGGGCTGACAGCGGGGCCGGCGACGCCGTCGCAGCCTGGCCCGCCGCCGTGGGCGAGGAGGTCGCACGGCAGGCATGGCCCGCGCGGACGCAGCCGGACGGGACCCTCGTCGTGCATGTCCGCGACGCCATCTGGGGCTTCGAGCTGACCCAGCGCGCAGCCGAGATCTCGGCGCGGCTACCCGGCCGCCCGAGGCTCCGCTTCACGCCGGGACCGCTTCCGGACCTGCCTCCCCGGCCGGCGCCGGCACCGCCGCTCGAGGCCTCTCCCGAGCACGCTCGGGAGGCCGCTGTGCTCACTGTCGGGATCGAGGATCAAACCCTGCGCGAATCTGTCGCGAAAGTCATAAAAGCAGCGCTTGCCCGCGCCCCGGACGACCGCTCGGTCTGATACACTTCCACGTGCCCGCAAATGCGGAATTTGCAGGGCTTTTTTCATGGCTGAAACAGACTACACCGCTAGGGACATCACGGTCCTCGAAGGACTCGAGCCGGTCCGGCTCCGGCCGGGCATGTACATCGGCTCGACGGGCCTCCGTGGTCTCCACCACCTCATCACCGAGGTCGTGGACAACTCGGTCGACGAGGCCCTGGCGGACCGGAACGACCGGATCGAGGTCACGCTTCATCCCGACCATTCCGTGACCGTTCAGGACTGGGGCTCGGGCATCCCGGTCGACGTGATGCCGGAGCAGGGTCTGCCGGCGCTGACGGTCGTCCTCACCAAGCTCCACGCCGGCGGGAAGTTCGGCGGGGAGGGCTACAAGGTCTCGGGCGGCCTGCACGGCGTCGGAGTCTCGGTCGTGAACGCGCTCTCCGAGCATCTCGTCGCCGAGGTGCGGCGCGACGGCAACGTCTACCGGCAGGAGTTCGAGCGTGGTGATCCCACCGGTGAAATGGAGGTCGTCGGGAAGATGGCGAAGGGCGATCCGACCGGGACGACGATCACCTTCCTGCCCGACTCCGAGATCTTCGAGGAGCTCGACGTCGACGCGGCAACGATCACGCAGCGTCTGCGTGAGACCGCGTTTCTCACCTCGGGACTGCACATCAAGCTCGTCGACGAGCGCGCGGACGGAAAGACGGTCGAATTCCACTACGAGAACGGCATCCGCGACTTCGTCGCGTACATCAACGAGGCCAAGGATCCGATCCACAAGCGCCTCGTCTACTTCGAGGGCGAGACCGACCAGGGCGCCGTCGAGGTCGCGATGCAGTGGAACTCCTCGTACCAGGAGTCGGTCTTCACCTTTGCCAACAACGTCAACACGATCGAGGGCGGCTCGCATCTCTCGGGCTTCCGCAGCGCACTGACGCGCACGCTCAACGCGAAGGCCCAGGAGCTCAAGCTTTTGAAGGAGAAGGAGAGCCTCGACGGCGAGGACGTGCGCGAGGGGTTGGCCGCGGTCGTCTCGGTCAAGCTGCGCAACCCGCAGTTCGAGGGGCAGACGAAGACGAAGCTCGGTAACCCGGGCATCGAGGGTCTCGTACAGACGACCGTCAATGCCGCCTTCTCGCAGTTCCTCGAGGAGAACCCGCAGGACGGGCGCGCGATCTGCACGAAGGCGATCGCGGCGATGCGCGCGCGGCTCGCGGCCCGGCAGGCGCGTGAGCTGACGCGGCGCAAGTCGGCGCTCGACGGTTCCTCGCTGCCGGGCAAGCTCGCCGACTGCTCCATTCGTGATCCGGCCGCCGCGGAGCTCTTCATCGTCGAGGGCGATTCGGCCGGCGGCTCGGCGAAGACCGGCCGCGACCGGACGTATCAGGCGATCCTGCCCCTGCGCGGGAAGATCATCAACAGCGAGAAGAACCGGATCAACAAGGTGCTCTCGAACAACGAGATCCAGGCGATGATCACCGCGATCGGCACCGGGATCGGCGACGAGTTCGACATCGAGGGCCTGCGCTACCACCGGATCATCGTCATGACCGACGCCGACGTCGACGGGTCGCACATCCGGACGCTCGTCCTCACCTTCCTCTACCGGCACATGCGTGAGCTGTTCGAATACGGCCACGTCTACATCGCCGTGCCGCCGCTCTACAAGGTGAAGCTCGGCAACCGGGAGTTCTACTTCGAGAAGGAATCGCAGCTCGAGGAGCTGCTCGTGCGCGAGCGCTTCGGCGAGCTCGAGGTGCGCGACCGCGGCGGCGCCGACGTGAAGCTGACGGAGGCCCGCTGGAAGCGGTTCACGGGCGCGCTCGCGGAGTTCGAGGGCTGGTCGGCCCGGCTGCGCGCCGACTTCGGGCCGCACCCCTCCGATCTCGTCGTGTCGCACCGGCTCGTCGAGCTCGACATCACGACGCCGGCGGCCGCCGAGAAGGCGATCGCCGCGCTCCCACCGAACGGCTACAAGCTCTCCGTCCTCGAGCGCGACGAGAGCGGCCTGCAGGTGAAGGTCGTCGAGGAGGAGACGTCGGCCGCCCAGACGATCGGACTTTCCGCCGAGCTGCTGGCCTCGCCGATCTACGCAAACCTCCGCCGCGCCTACGAGAAGCTCGTGGACGTCGTCGGGCCGCCGCCGTTCTCGGTCGCGCTCGGCAAGCACACGGCCGCGCCGGAGACGTTCTCCGAACTGCGGCACGACGCGCTCGAGCTCGCGAAGGAGGTCGGAACCCAGCTCTCCCGCTACAAGGGCCTAGGGGAGATGAACCCCGAGCAGCTGTGGGAGACGACGATGGATCCCGCGAAGCGCCTGCTCGTTCGCGTCGACGTCGAGGACGCAAGCGCCGCCGACCAGCTCTTCTCGATGCTGATGGGCGACCAGGTCGAGCCGCGCCGCGTGTTCATCGAGGAGAACGCGAAGGACGCGTTCCTCGATGTCTGAGGTAGACACGGGGGCTTTGGGGCCGGGCCGCATCGAGCCGCGCGAGCTCGAGCAGGAGATGCGCTCGAGCTTCCTCGACTACGCGATGTCGGTCATCGTCTCGCGTGCGCTGCCCGACGTGCGCGACGGCCTGAAGCCGGTCCACCGCCGCGTCCTCTACGGGATGCACGAGGCCGGCCTGCAGCCCAACCGGCCGTACAAGAAGTCGGCCTCGACGGTCGGCGCCGTGATGGCGAACTACCATCCGCACGGCGACTCGGCGATCTACGACACGTTGGTCCGCATGGCGCAGCCGTTCTCGCTGCGCTACCCGCTCGTCGACGGGCAGGGCAACTTCGGCTCGGTCGACGACGATCCGGCCGCCGCGATGCGCTACACCGAGGCGCGGCTCTCACGGATCGCCACCGAGCTGCTGCGCGACATCGACGCGAACACCGTCGACTTCGAGCTCAACTACGACGAGTCGCGACGGCAGCCGTCCGTGCTGCCGTCCCGCTTCCCGAACCTGCTCGTCAACGGCTCCACCGGGATCGCGGTCGGGATGGCGACGAACATGCCGCCGCACCACCTCGGCGAGACGATCGACGCGGTCGTCGCGATGATCGACGACCCCAACATCTCCGTCGAGGGTCTGATGAAGCACGTCAAAGGTCCCGACTTCCCGACCGGCGCATTCGTCGTGGGTCGCAGCGGTATTCGCGACGCCTACCGCACGGGTCGCGGCAGGATCGTGATGCGCGCCCGCGCCCATATCGAGGAGCTGCGCGGCGGCCGCTCGGCGGTCGTCGTCACCGAGCTTCCCTACGGCGTGAAGAAGGGCGGCGACACGGGCGTCATCCTGAAGATCGCCGACCTTGTCCGCGACAAGGTGCTCACGGAGGTCTCGGATCTCGCCGACCACTCCGACCGCACCGGCATGCGGATCCAGATCGAGCTCAAGCGCGACGCCGTGCCGCAGGTCGCGCTCAACAAGCTCTTCAAGCACACGCCGCTGCAGTCGACGTTCGGCTACAACGCCGTCGCGCTCGTCGACGGCGTCCCGCGGACGCTGTCGCTGCTCGAGCTCGTCCGCCACTACCTCGAGTTCCAGCGCGAGGTCGTGACCCGCCGCTCGAAGGACGAGCTGCGCAAGGCGGAAGCCCGCGCGCACGTCCTCCAGGGCTACCTCATCGCGCTCGACAACATCGACGCGATCGTCGCGCTCATCCGCGCTGCCGCCGACAGGGACGAGGCGCGTGAGCAGCTGATCGCGCAGTTTTCGCTCAGCGAGATCCAGGCCGAAGCGATCCTCGAGATGCGGCTGTCGCGGCTCACCGGGCTCGCGCGCAAGGAGGTCGAGGCCGAGCACAGGGACCTGCAGGAGAGAATCGCCGAGCTGCGGACCATCCTCGGCGACCCGGCGAAGATCGACGGTCTCATCCGCGACGAGCTGCTCGAGATCAAGCAGATCTACGGGCGCAACGACGACCGTCGCACCGAGATCGTCGCGGCGGAGGAGGAGCTCGAGCTCGAGGACCTGATCGCGGAAGAGGACATGGTCATCGCGATCACGCGCTCCGGCTACATCAAGCGGCTACCCGTGACGACCTACCGCGAGCAGCGCCGCGGCGGCATCGGCGTGATGGGGATGGACATGAAGGAGGACGACTACATCGAGCACCTCTTCGTCGCCTCGACGCACGACTACATCCTCTTCTTCACGAACGTCGGCAAGGTCTACCGGCTCAAGGTGCACGAGCTACCGCTCGGCTCCAGGCAGTCGAAGGGGCGTGCGATCGTCAACCTCCTCCCGTTTCGGCAGGAGGAGCAGGTGCGGGCCGTGATCCAGACGCGCGATTTCGAGGAGGCGAAGTTCCTCGTCTTCGCGACGAAGAACGGTGTCGTCAAGAAGACCGAGCTGGCGGCCTACAACACGCCGCTGAGGGCGGACGGGATCATCGCCATCAAGATGCGCGAGGGCGACGAGCTCGTCGGCGTCCGCCACTCGTCGGGCGAGGACGACATCCTCATCGTCTCGACGAAGGGGCAGGCGATCCGCTTCCACGAGACCGACGTCCGGCCGATGGGCCGCGACACGTCGGGCGTTGCCGGAATGCGGCTCCGCAAGGGCGACGAGGTGATCTCCATCAACATCGCCGAGGACGACGCGGATCTTCTCGTCGTGACCGAGAACGGCTACGGCAAGCGCACCCGCGTCTCCGAGTACCCGGTCAAAGGACGCGGCGGCATGGGCGTCAAGACCGTGCAGCTGACCGAGGCGCGCGGGCATCTCGTCGGCTCGCGTGTCGTGCGCGACGGCTACCAGGTGATGCTCATCTCCACCGCCGGAACCGTGATCCGCATGCCGGTCGAAGAGGTCAAGCGGCTCGGCCGCTCGACGCAGGGCGTGATCGTGATGCGGCTCCGGGGCGACGACGAGACGGTCTCGGCGCTCGCACCCGTCGTGGAGTCGGACGAGGCGAACGGCGACCCGGAGCGCGAGGACGCACAGCCCGCGGCCGAGTAGGCGCCGCCCCTTCCAAAAGCCGCGCTCGACCTTTATAACTCTCAAAGGGGGAGCACGGCGAAGCGGTGAGGGCGCGCGATGGCAGTGAGCCGGCAGGTCGATCTACTCGAACCCGTCAATCTGGCGGACCATCTCGACAAGGTCGAGCTCTACCTCGGCCAGGTCTGCCAGATCGCCGGCATCTCGAAAATGCAGCTCGACTACTGGACGAACAAGGCGCAGATCCCGACCAAGGGCAAGAAGCAGCGGATCTACGACATCGATGCGCTCGAGACCGTGATGCTGATCAAGCAGGCGAAGGACAAGGGTCTGAACCTCGGCGCTGCGATCGAGGCTGCCCGGAGCTTTCGCGAGCAGCGCCCCGACGAGGGCTAGCCGAGAGCCCGGCCCTCAGCGGTTCGTGTGGAGTCGCTGCCACTCGTCGTAGCGGTGCTCGAGCTCGAGCAGGATTGCGCCGAGCAGCGGCGCTCGTGGCCACTCGCGCCCGGTCTCGACCCGCAGAGAGGTCGACGGCTTGGCCGTCTCCGCGGGAAGCTCCTCGGTCGTTTGGTTGACGTTCACGCCGATCCCCAGGACGACTCGCCCCACGCTCGCCTCCGGCAGGATGCCCGCGACCTTCCGCCCCTCGATCAGGACGTCGTTCGGATGGCTCAGCTTCGCTGCGACGCCCGTCTGTTCGCACAGCGCTGCCTCGACGGCGGCCCCGGTGACGAGCGAGAGCTCCGGCCAGAGCACCATCGGCGGGCTCGGGCGGAGCAGGACCGACAAGAGCAGTGCGCGGCCCGCCGGCGCCTCCCACGTCCGCCCGAGGCGCCCGCGTCCGTGCGTCTGCAGGTCGGTCGCCGCCGTCGTCCCTTCGGCTTCGTCCGGCTCGAGCAGGCGCTGCGTCGAGGCGCATTCCTCCACGAAGCGGTACGGGCGTCCGAGCCGCCCCTGCAGCAACGGCTCGACAGAGGCGGGGGTTAGATCCGACACCCGCATCTAGACTACTGCGGCCGTGGGGAGGATCAGCCAACCGCTGCGCGAGCGCAGCCTCGACTACGCGAGCCTCAGCGACCCGATTCTCGTGACTCGCGCGAAGGCCGGCGACGCGCGTGCGCTGGAAGCGCTGTGCGTCAGGCATGCGCCGCGTGTGGAGCGCCTCGCGCGGCATCTCCTGCGAGACCCGGAGGATGCGCAGGATGCTGCGCAGGAGGCACTGGCGAAGCTCTGCGTCCGGCTACGGCAGTTCCGCGGCGAGTCGCAGTTCTCGACCTGGCTGCACCGGCTGGTCGTCAACACCTGCCGGGACGTGGCCGAGCGGCAGCGGACGCGTGTGCACGATCCCCTGCCCGACGAGCTGGGCGCGGACGTCGAGCACGATCCCACCCGCGGCGTGCGGATCACCGAGCTGCGGCGGGAGCTTTGTGACTCGCTCGCCGGGATCTCGCCGGAGCAGGCGCAGGTGATCGTCCTCAAGGACGCACTCGGCTACACGTTCGAAGAGATTGCTGCCGCCGCCGGCATGCCGGTCGGGACGGCCAAGTGCCACGCACACCGGGGCCGCAACCGGTTGCGCGATCGCCTGGAAGATCGAGACGTCGCGTGAAATGAGCGTGCCGGCTGCGCCCTTCGGCCGGGAGACGATCGAGTCGATCATCCCGCATCGGCCGCCCTTTCTGCTCGTCGACGAGGTGGTCGAGCTCGAGCCCGGCCGCAGCGCGCGCGGGCTCTACCGCGTGCCGGAGGACGGGTGGTGGTTCCAGGGCCACTTCCCCGACCGCCCCGTGATGCCGGGGGTGCTGACGGTCGAGGCGATCGCCCAGTGCGGAGCCGTCGCGGTGCTCGCGGACGAGGCGAACCGGGGCAAGATTCCCTTCTTCGCCGGCATCGACGACTGTCGCTTCAAGCGCGTGGTCGGCCCCGGGGACGTGCTCGAGCTCGAGTGCGACTTTGTCCGCGTGCACGGGCCGATCGCCAAGGGCCAGGGCCGAGCGAGCGTGGACGGGGAGACCGCCGTCGAGGCCATGCTGACGGTCTTCGTCGGGAGCGAGAGCGGATGATCGGCGACGCTCGCCGCGACATGCACGTCACGATCACGGGTCTCGGCGCCTACGTACCCGACCGCGTGGTCACGAACGACGAGCTCTCAAAGCTTGTCGACACGTCGGACGAGTGGATCATGGAGCGCACGGGCATCCGCGAGCGGCGGATCGCAGCCGATTCGCAGGCGCTCTCCGACCTTTCGCTGCCGGCCGCGCAACAGGCCCTCGAGCAGGCGGGTATTGAAGGAGCGGACATCGACCTCCTCATCGTCGCCACCGTCACGCCCGACATGATGTTCCCTTCGACCTCGGCGATTCTCGCCGACCAGCTGGGCGCGAAGGACGCGGCTGCGTACGACCTCTCCGCCGGCTGCACCGGCTTCATGTACGCGATCGCGCAGGCGTACGGGATGGTTGCCGCGGGCCTCTCGCAGCGCGCGCTCGTGGTGGGCGGCGACGTGCTCTCCCGCATCCTCGACTGGAGCGACCGCTCGACCGTGGTGCTCTTCGGCGACGGCGCCGGGGCAGTCGTGCTCGAGCCCGGGGCCGAGGCGGGCTTCCTCGCCTTCGAGCTCGGAGCCGACGGCGGGGGCGGCGAGCATCTCTGGCTGCCGGGCAGCGGCTCGCGCCGCTTCGAGGATCCCGACACGTTCGTGAAGATGAACGGACGCGAGGTGTTCAAGTTCGCGACGCGTGTGCTGGTCCAGTCGGCCCAGGCCGTGCTCGAGCAGTGTGGGTCGAGCATCGAGGACGTCGACGTCTACGTTCCCCACCAGGCCAACGTTCGCATCATCGATCACGCAACCAAGAAGCTCGGGATTCCGTCCGAACGGGTGGTGATCAATGTCGACCGCTATGGCAACACGTCCTCCGGCTCGATTCCGCTTGCGCTCGCAGATGCCCAGGAGGATGGAAGACTTCGGCGGGGAAGCCTCGTACTCATGACGGGAATGGGCGCCGGGCTCACGTGGGGTAGCGCGCTGATGCGCTGGACGATGGGAGCCAAGACATGAGCAAGGTCGCGTTCTGCTTCCCGGGTCAGGGCTCGTTCGAGGCCGGCATGGGCCGTGACTTTGCCGAAGCCGTCCCGGCCGCGATGGAGGTGTTCCGGCGCGGGAGCGAGGCCAGCGGCCTCGATCTCGAGCGCCTGTGCTTCCACTCCGACGCCGAGGAGCTGCTCGACACCGCGGTCCAGCAACCGGCCCTTGTCGCGACTTCGCTCGCGGTGCTCGCCGCGCTGCGCGAGCGAGGCGTGCAGGCCGACTTCGTCATCGGCCACTCGGTAGGGGAGTTCGCCGCGCTTGCTGCCGCCGAAGCGATGACCCTCGAGGAGGCGATCGCGCTCGTGCGCGAGCGCGGTCTCGCGATGGCCGACGCAGCCGCCCGCAATCCCGGCTCGATGGCCGCCATCCTCGGCCTGGCCGACGAGGTGGTCGAAGGCCTCTGCCGCAGGATCCTCGGGGTGTGGCCGGCGAACTACAACTGCCCCGGGCAGATCGTCGTCTCCGGCGAGCACCTCGCCGTCGAGGAGTGCATCGAGCAGGCGCAGAGCGAGGGTGCCCGCCGGGCGGTGAAGCTCAAGGTCTCGGGCGCCTTCCACTCGCCGCTCGTCGCACGCGCCGCCGACCGGCTGCGGCCCGCGATCGAAAAGGTCCGCTTCCAGGAGCCGGCCGCTCCGTTCATGTCGACGGTGACTGCCCGCGTCGAGTCGGCGCACCGCATCGGCCCGCTTCTCGTCGACCAGCTCACCGCGCCGGTGCGCTTTACGCAGTCGGCCACCGAGCTGATGCGCGACGGCGTCCGCACCTTCGTCGAGGTCGGACCGGGCAACGTGCTCTCCGGGCTCGTCAAGCGGATCGATCGCAGCGTCAAGGCCGTCTCGGTGAACAGCATCGAGGCCCTCGAGCGGCTTCCCGAGCTGCTCGCCGAGAACTAGAGGCCGCTGGTGACCTTCGCGAGCCTCGAGGGCAAGCGCGCCCTCGTGACGGGCGCATCGAAGGGAATCGGGCGGGCGATTGCGGAGGAGCTCGCTGCTGCCGGCGCGGAGGTCGTGATCGGCTACCGGACCGGAGCCGAGGACGCGGAGGCGCTCGCCGGTGAGATCGGAGGCCACGCCGTCCAGGCGGACGTCTCGAGCCCCGGCGAGGCCGCGCGCCTCGTCGCGGAAGCCGGCGACCTCGACATCCTCGTCAACAACGCCGGCCTCACGCGCGACGGCCTCCTCGCGCGGATGCCCGACGACGACTGGCGCGCCGTGATCGAGACGAACCTCTCGTCCGTCTTCTACACATGCCGCGCGGTCTGCCGGCCGATGATGAAGAAGCGGGCCGGCGCGATCGTCAACGTCTCCTCGATCGTCGGCGTCCACGGCAACTGGGGCCAGACGAACTATGCGGCGTCGAAGGCCGGGATCATCGGCTTTACGAAGTCGCTCGCGCGCGAGCTGGGCAGCCGCGGCGTCCGGGCCAACGTCGTCGCGCCGGGCTACGTCCGCACACAGCTCACCGACGTTCTGCCGGAGGACGCGACGTCCGCGATGCTCGGCAACACGCCGCTCGGGCGGCTCGGGGAGCCGGACGACGTCGCGGGCGCGGTACGCTTCCTCTGCTCCGACGAGGCATCGTTCATCACAGGGGACGTGCTGCTCGTCGACGGCGGACTCGGGATGTAGTGACTACAGCGAACGGTTCTCTCAACGGACGCAGACGCGTCGTCGTCACCGGGCTGGGCGCGGTGACCCCACTGGGACTCGACGTCGAGTCGACCTGGTCGAGCCTGCTCGCGGGCGAATCCGGCGCCGGCGAGATCACGGCTTTCGACCACAGCAACTACCCCGTGCACTTCGCCTGCGAGGTGAAGGACTTCGAACCGACGGAATGGATCGACCGCAAGGCTGCGCGGCGGATGGATCGCTTCACGCACCTGATCCTCGCCGCGGCGCGGCAAGCCGTTGCCGACGCCGGGCTCGAGGTCGAGAAGGAAGCCGAGCGGATCGGCGCCGCGGTCGCGACGGGAATCGGGGGCCTGCAATCGTTCCAGGACTGTTACGACGTTCTCGTCGAGCGCGGGCCGGACCGCGTCAACCCCTTCTCGATCCCGGCGATCATCCCGAACCTCGGGGCGGGCTGGGTTTCGATCGAGCTCGGCACCCGAGGGCCTCTTCTCTCCGAATGCACGGCGTGCGCCGCTTCGAACATGGCCATCGGCGACGGCGCCGACGAGATCAGGCTCGGCCGCGCCGACGTGATGCTCTGCGGCGGCACGGAGGCGGCAGTGTGCGAGGTGGGGATCGCCGGCTTCGGCGCAATGCGTGCTCTGTCGCGGCGCAACGACGATCCCGTGCGGGCGTCCCGTCCATTCGACGGCGAGCGCGACGGCTTCGTGATGGGCGAGGCGGGCGCGCTGCTCGTGCTCGAGGAGCTCGAGCACGCGAAGGCACGCGGCGCGAAGATCTACGCCGAGGTCTCCGGCTACGGCCTCTCGTCCGACGCGAAGCACATCACCGATCCCGACCCGACCGGGCCCGTGACCGCGTTGAAGATGGCGCTCGGCGACGCGGGCGTCGGCGTGGACGAGATCGACTACGTCAACGCGCACGCGACCTCCACTCCGATCGGCGACTCGTCCGAGACGCAGATGCTCAAGTACGCCCTCGGCGAGGAGAACGCCTACAAGACGCCGGTCTCCGGCACGAAGGGCGCTACGGGCCACTGCCTCGGAGCCGCCGGGGCGATCGAGGCGATGTTCACGATTCTCTCGATTCGCGACGGCAAGCTTCCGCCGACGATCAACTACGAGGTCGAGGATCCCACCTGCGATCTCGACTACGTGCCGAATGAAGCACGCGACGCCGACGTCAAGGTCGCCGTCTCGAACAGCTTCGGCTTCGGCGGCCACAACGCCTGCGTCGTCTTCGAGCGGTTCGAAGAGTAAGCCGCCGCCGAGGTAGGTTCCCAGCGGATGGACCGGTGGGCGACCTTCGACTGCTACGGCACCCTGATCGACTGGAACGGCGGCATCGGGCGCGAGCTCGAGCGGCTGTTCGGCGCCGCGCGGAGCGGCGAGTCCCTGCATGCGTATCACGAGGTCGAGCCGCAGATACAGCGGGAGGATCCGAGCAGGAGCTATCGCGAGGTGATGGCCGTCGCGCTCGCGCGCCTCGGCGCTCCGGCCGGCGAGCAGGACGCGCTCGGACGATCACTGCCCGAGTGGGATCCGTTCCCCGAGGTGCCGGCGGCCCTCGAAGACGCCCGCGTCCGCGGCTGGCGGCTCGCCGTCCTCTCGAATACGGATCGCGACCTCCTCGACGCCTCGCTGGAGCGGATCGGCATCGACTTCGATTTCACCGTCGTCGCCTCGGAGATCGGCTCGTACAAGCCGGACCGCGCGCACTGGGACGAATTCTTCGCCCGCAGCGGCGCTGACCGGGAAGGCCACGTCCACGTGGCGGCCAGCCTCTTCCACGACATCGCACCCGCCTCGGCGCTCGGCCTCCGCACGATCTGGATCAACCGGGTCGGCGAGGAGGCCGACCCGCAGCCCGACGTCGAGCTGCACAGCATGACCGGGCTTTCGGAGAGCCTCGACTCGCTCGTATCGTGACCGTTCGCCCGATCACGCCCGACGACCTCCCGGCAATCGCCGCCTTCCTCGCGGAGGACGAGACGCATCTCTTCGGCCGGCCGTCTCGCCTCGGTGTGCCGGACGTCACGGCCTGGCTGTCGGGCGTGGAGCTCGTGGACGACACGTGGCTGTTCGAGGAAGGAGGCGGCCTTGTCGCGCTGGGCTGGGTCGAGCTCCTGAAAGAGGACGACGCAGGCGTCTCGGTTGGTGTCGTCCATCATGAGTGGCGCGGGCGTGGTCTGGGTTCGAACCTGGTCGATCGTGGCGAGGACCGGCTTCGGACGCTCGGCGCTGCGCGAGTTCACAACGTGACCCTCGCTCCGGACCTTGCAGCGCGGCCGATGTTGGAAGCTCGCGGCTACCGCGAGGTGCGCCGGTTCTGGGAGATGACGATCGAGCTCGGCGAGGAGCCGCCGCCGGATCCCGTGCTCCCGGACGGTCTCCAGATCGAGCCGTTCTCCTCGGGGTTCGGGTCCGCGTTTCACGCGGCCCTCGAGGCGGCGTTTGCGGAGCACTGGGAGTATCGGTCTGTGTCGTTCGAGGACTGGTGGCAACGGCAGCTTGCGAGGCCGGATCACGATCCGTCGCTCTGGTTCCTGGTTCGGGCGGACGAGGAAGTCGTGGCCGCTACCCGGAACGATCCGGAGCGCTCCGGCGGCGGCTGGATCGGGGCGCTGGGCGTTCGTCCTGCGTGGCGCGGTCGCGGCCTTGCGAAGGGCCTGTTGCAGCACAGCTTCCGTGAGTTCCACCGGCGCGGACAGCGGCGGGTCGGCCTCGGGGTCGACTCCGAGAATGCAACCGGCGCTACGAAGCTGTATGAGAGCGTCGGCATGGTCGTCGACACCGAGCAGGTGGTCTGGGAGAAGGTGCTCGCATGAACGTCCGCCCGTTCGTCGAGGAAGACGCGCCCGCCGTCGCGGCGCTCATCTCCGCCGAGGAGGAGCGGCTCTACGGCCGCCCCGGACGCCTCACCGGCCAGGACATCCTCATGTTCCTGCAGTTCGCCAAGGAAATGTGGGTCTGGGAGGAGGACGGCCGGATCGCCGCGAGCGCGATGTTCGGTGTGCACGGCGAGTCGGCCGACATCCGCGGCGTCGTCGGAAAGAGGGGGCAGGGCATCGGGGCGGAGATCGTCGAGCGAGGTGAGGCGTTCGCGAGCGCGGAGGGGGTGAAGAAGATCCATGTCGGGGCGGCCGAGCCCGACACCGCGGCGCGTGCCCTCTTCGAGTCGCGCGGCTACCGCGAGGTGCGCCGCTTCTACGCGATGGCGATCGAGCTGACCGAGGAGCCATTCGTCCCTGTCCTACCCGCCGGACTCGTTC
>Ga0335083_10003755_pt1 | contig 19523 bp, 17 predicted proteins | sample Lox_Sample_42_FD_206716 | JGI IMG/M metagenome (GOLD analysis project Ga0335083, IMG submission 206716) | Soil microbial communities from Loxahatchee National Wildlife Refuge, Florida, United States - Lox_Sample_4.2 | ecosystem: Environmental > Terrestrial > Soil > Wetlands | place: USA...
ACTCGCCGTACAATGTCCTCATGCTGTGCCCGGGAGGGCACAAAAGAAAGTCAATTACAGGGAACGGTAGGTGTCAAAACTCCAGGCTGTCTCAAAAAAGGGCGCAGGCCACGCTGTGTCAAAAACTAAAGATTTCGACACACCCGAAGAAGTTGCCAATACAGGGACGGTTCCTCCGGTGCGCCTCCGCTGCACCAGCGGTCGATGTGCGAAGGGGCGAGTCCACATACCGTCAAAAATGTGCCGATGATCTTCATTTTGTCCTTTACTGTTCTTACCTACTCACCTACCGCTCTCGCGCCGAGTACTTATTCAGGAGAGCCATCAACGGAGCGGCCGACTTCGGCGCGGGCCTGCCGTCTGTCACGATTTCCCGGTTCTCCAGTTTCTTGCCGTAGAGGGTGGCGTTGTCATCCAGATCCTGCCGTAGGGTGGCGCCCTCCAGGGCGAGGCCCGCAAATAGGCCCTGGGACCGTGACCAGGACAGAATCTCCGCGTGCATTTGTGCATCGGTCTGAGCTTTAGCTGTTCGGCCTACGGGACCCGCAGCGACTGAGCCTTCAGCGCCCAGCGTGAACTTGCTCGCAAGCAGTTTATCCGCCCCGCGTTCCGACATGACCAGCATAATCAGATCCGTCGTGGAGCCGCCGATCTGAAAACCAACGCTGCCGCCTTCGATGCGAACCGTGGCTGGCGCCGACCAGCCCAAGCCGCTCTTGTTCCTGCAGGAAAGATATCCCTTTCCGTACTCACCGCCGACTATGAAAGCCCCCGTTTTGAGGCTTGGCACAATGACGATGCAGTGGGCTTTCTCGAGCAGGTCTTGCGGAATTCCCTTGTCAGGTGTTGCCATTATTTCGGAGAAGACCGACGCCGCCTCGCCCAAGCGATTGGCAGGTTCTTTGTCGATCGCCAGCAACGACGTTGTGATGGCCAACCCGGCCACGATCATTAATCTCATTCTTGTTGCCTCTTCTGTCGCATGCATTCCTAGCGACTGCTTTGGTAGTGCACGGTGGGCACCACCTTCACCGTGGGGCTACGGACGACGCCGCGATTGTGCAGGCAAAGGTGTTGTGCGGCAACCTAGGAGACGCGACGGCTTTGCGCGTGCCGAGAGAACACCGCGTAGGCCATAGCAAATGCAGGTTTCGCCGCAGAAAGTGCAGGTTTTGCTGTTGGTTGTGCCCCCTATACCGTCCGGTCAGGGACGTGCCGCCGGCGGTGTGCCCGCACGGGCACTGCGGTTCTCGACATTGTTGTGGCTCTCTCCATCGCATTCAGGACTTGCTCGAGCAGCAGGATCACGAACGCGTGGTAGCGTAATCGGATATTCGGTAGGGAATACCGGCGATACGAATTAAATTCCGGCGGCCTGTCGTTACCGATCTGGAAGGGCGGGGCTGCAGTTCGATCACAGTTATCCGGCGGAGCGCGCATCGCCATCCAGGGTGTCGCGCACTTTCTGCGCGAGGCCGGCAGGCGTAAAAGGCTTTTGCAGAAACGCAGTTCCCTTCTGGACGCCTTCCTTGAGCACGACGTCCTGAGTGTGTCCGGACATAAACATGACTTTCATGCCGGGCCGCAGCTTGAGGGCGCCTTCCGCGAGATCGCGTCCGCCGAGTTCGGGCATTACCACGTCGGTCATCAGCAAATCGATGGGGCCCTCGTGTGCTTCGCATAGCGCCAGACCCTCACGCCCGTTGCGGGCCTCCAGAACTTTGTACCCGCTCGCCTGCAGGACCAGGCAGGCAAGCTTGCGGACGGCATCCTCGTCCTCCACCAGCAAAATGACTCCGGAGCCTTTAGGCGACTCGGCGAGACCTCCGGCCGGACGCGCTCCGTGGTTCACCGCCTCGGCTACTGCCGGCAAGAAGATTCTGAAGGTCGTTCCCTCTCCCAGTCGCGACTCGCAACGGATGACACCGCCGCTTTGCTCGACAATTCCGAAAACGGTCGCGAGGCCCAGGCCGGTTCCTTTGCCAGTCTCTTTCGTCGTGAAGAACGGCTCGAAGATGTGGGCGTGCATTTCCGCGTCCATGCCAACGCCGGTGTCGCGTACGGTCAGCGTCACGTAGCGCCCCGGCGCAGGCGCCGGTCCGCTGGCATCGGCTTCAGCCAAGGCGAGGTTGGCCGTCTCAATGGTTAGCGTGCCACCGGCTGGCATGGCGTCCCTGGAATTCAGGGAAAGGTTCATGATCGCGCGGCCGATCTCTCCGGGGTCGGCCCTGACTTGCCAGAGCCCGGGATCGCAATCGACGACCACTTTGATGTGCTCGCCGACCAGGCGGCGCAGCATTCGCTCGAACTCCGCCACGATGACATTCAGATCGAGAACCTTGGGTTGCAAGACCTGCCGCCGGCTGAAGGCCAGCAACTGTTGCGTAAGTGAGGCCGCCCTATCGCCGGCGCTCCTGATCTCGAGCACCTGCTGGACGGCTGGTTCGTTGCGAGACAGCGTATCGATAAGAAGATCACTGTAGCCGATGATTGCCGTGAGCAGGTTGTTGAAATGAAATCGTGAGCGATGCCGCCGGCGAGCCTGCCAACCGCCTCCATTTTCTGAGATTGGCGAAGATGCTCCTCGCTCCTGCGTAAGGCCTGCTGGGCAAGTTTGTGTTCGGTGATGTCGTCGATCGCCAACAGAATCATCCTGAGATGATTGATGCGGCAGCCCCCGACCACCAGGCTCCTGCGTCCCACATTCGAAAACTCCCGCTCGATTTCGAAATCCGGGAAGGAGTTGGCTCCCTGGCAAAGACCATCTAACTTATCCCGCAGGCCGGGAAGGTCCCAACGGCCACGCGAAAGCGAATAAATAACTTGGCCCTCGGCTTCGAGTGGCGATACTTGGAAAGTCCGATAGAAGGCCCGGTTCGCCATCCTGATGCGCAAATCGGCATCGAGCACCAATAACGGCTGGCGAACGGTTTCCACGATTGACATGGCAAAGTCGCGCGCCTGCGCGAGCGCCGTGTTCTTGGCCTGCAATTCATCGTTGACCGTGACCAATTCTTCGTTGGTTGACTGCAATTCTTCCTTGGCGGTCTCCAGTTCCTCGTTGAGACTCTGCAACTCTTCGTTGGCCGACAGCACCTCCTCAGTCGTGTTCTGGCTTTCTTCCCTGGATGACTGGTGCTCTTCCATCGCCGAAAGAAGCCTCTCTTTCGCATCGGCGAGTTGTTGTTGGAGGCGTGAGATCTGGCGGTCCCTGGCGTCGCTTTCGGAAAGCGAGTCCGGTAATGGGGGATCGCCGCCGACGGCGTCCGGTATGGGTTCGAAGAGAATCAGGTTCGAGCGTTTCTGACTGGAGTCCAGCGGCACCACCTCCACGTTCAAAGCGCCGGGCCTTCCGTCCTGTTCGTAAGGCATGCGCTCGCGCCGCGCCGGCTCGCCGCTTTTCCGCGCCTGCTGGATCAGTTTTTCGACTTCCAGGAGCAATCCAGTGTCAGGAATCAGCTTCATAAGGTTGAAGCTCACCCTACCGACCGGCAGCGTATGGTAGGGGCTGGCCTTGCCTCGTATCTCGAGCACCTCCAGATCGTCGTCTACCACGACACCGGCTGGACTGTACTTCGACAGGAGTATGCGATCGACCTCTTTCCGCCCATCGATGCCACCCCACAATTCCGGATTTGGCGCCCTGTTGGCACTGTCACCGGCCGGGGGGTTCCGCCGTGAACCGCCGCCGCCCGTGGGAAACAAGTGTGGCCTTCTCGCCGTCTCCCGCTTGGCGTAAATCCGGTGCTCGCGATCGGCCACTGTGAATAGGTCGCCAGACGCTACCGCCTCCGAGGCGCCCAGCATGAGAAACCCAGTGGGCTTGAGGGCGTAATGGAACAGGGGGATGATATCCTTCTGCACGCTTCCCAGGTAGATCAAAACGTTGCGGCAACTGATTAAGTCCAACTTCGAAAACGGCGGATCCTCAAGCAGGTTGTGTCTGGTGAAGACGCACATCTCGCGAAGGCTCTTGGCGATCTGGTAGCCGCCCTCGACCTTTGTGAAATAGCGGTTCAGGCGTTCATGGGAAATGTCCGCCGCAATGTTCTCGATGAACTTGCCGCTGCGGGCCTTTTCAACTGCCGCCAGGCTGATGTCGGAAGCAAAGATCTGCACCGGAAAGGCGGCGCCCGTCTCGGTCAGGTGTTCCTGTACCGATATGGCAATGGAGAATGCTTCTTCTCCCGTGGCGCAACCCGCTACCCAGACGCGAATCGTCTCGTTCGCGGGCCGCCCTTCGAGAATGCGGGGGAACACGATTTTCTTCAAGCACTCGAACGATTCCCGATCGCGGAAGAAGCTAGTTACGCCGATGAGCAAGTCCCGCTGAAGAGCCATCAGTTCACCGGGATCGTTCTCGATCCGTTTGCTGTATTCGGCGAGCCCGTCGATATTGCGCAGGGCAAGCCGCCGGAGGATGCGGCGTTTGATCATCTTTTCGCGGTAGCGTGAAAAGTCGATGCCGGTAGCCCCGTGCAGAATACCAGGATGGCGGCAAACCGCTCTTCGTCGTCGGCCGGCGTTGGCTCCTGATGCGCGCGGTGGGCATTCGCAATATACGGGTGGCGGCCAATCCTTACAATTTCGGCGGCAATGCCCTCTGGCGGGAGGACGAAATCTACGCAACCGGTGGCCACCGCGGCTTGCGGCATCGTGGCGAACTTCGCCGTGGCCGCGTCCTGTGCAAACGTCACGCCACCCGCGGCTTTGATGGCGTCTACCCCCGCCGAACCATCCGAACCCGTGCCGGACAGGATGACCCCGATGGCCCTGTTTCCGCACTCGTCAGCCAAGGATCGAAAGAACCGGTCAATGGGCATGTGCGACCCCGGCGTTTGCGTGCGGGGAGTCAGATTCAGCACGCCGTGAGCGATGATCAGATCGACGTTTGCCGGTATGACGTATACGTGGTTGGCTTCCACCGCCATGCCATCCGCAGCCTCACTGACAGGCATGGTGGTGGCTCGAGCCAAAATCTCGGACAGCATGCTGTGATGATTTGGATCGAGATGTTGAATGAATACGATGCCAAAACCCGTGTCGCCCGGCAGGAGGCCCAGCAGGCGCTTGAAAATTTCCAATCCGCCCGCGGACGCGCCGATTCCGACCACCGGAATGGCAGCCCGAGTGGCAGTGTCGAGTTCGGGTACTCCTCCGGTGAGAGCGTGCGCTTGCGATTCGTCCATAGCGGCCTTTTTGAAGTCTCCGGATGCGGCAATTAGACCCTGATTTTATGCTGACTTACCATTATCACCCTAAAGCCTGAACAACCGCCGGGACGAAACAATTCTGAGGAGATCAACCGACGGGGAGCACGTTTCAGACCACAAGGTCCCGAATTTCTCCGGCGGGGTGGCAAAACCTGCATCTGAAGTGCGGAATCTGCCGCTTCCGAGGTTCGACCGCGGTTTCCGGGTTAACACTCCGCCCGGCAATTGACAAAGATGCGCGCGTGGGCCATCGATACGGACGTTCGCCATCCTGCGGCTGGCATCGTTAGAGCGTTTCTCTCGAAATGAGACCTCCACTTAGGCCATATGCGTGCTCTCCTCTATCCCATGAACACCTTTGAAGGCCGTTTCCTAACTTTGATGGCCGCTACTGTTCTGGTCGTGCCAATATGCGCCCAAACCGCGGAACGCCGGGCGACCATCACAGGTGGCGGCAACGACGCCGGCAAGTGCACCATCGAGGTCTACGTAGACGGCTCCGCGGATGTTGAGATCCGCGGCGACCGAGGCTCCCTGCGAACGCTGTCCGGGCAACCGGCGCAATGGCGGCGGTTTGAGTGTTCTGAGCCGATGCCGACCAATCCGGGTGAGTTCCGGTTCAGTGGCGTTGATGGCCGCGGGAAACAAGAGTTGGTCCAGGACCCGAGCCGCGGCCGCGGGTCGGCGATCGTAAGGATTCAGGATCCCAATGGCGGCGCTGAGGGCTACACCTTCGACTTGGTGTGGCGCGGGGCAGGGTTCGTTTCCAATCCCACCGGCCAGCCCTTGGACGGCAGGGATCGCCACGATTCTCCGAACGGCGCTGCTGACGCCTGCCAGCAAGCCGTCAGGGATAGTGCGAATCAGCAGTACGGCCTCCGCGATATCGACTTCAGGGACCTGAATGCCGGCGACAAGCCAGGCCGCAATGACAGAATCATGGGCTCGTTCGATGCGCGCGGCAACGATCGGGATACATACCGATTCTCGTGTTCGGTAGACTTGGCCAATGGCAGAGTTCGGGGCGTCGAGATCTCCCGAGGAAGGGATGCGGAGAGGACCGATCGCTCCGCTGGCAGCGACGATGCGATCTCCGCATGCCAGCGGGCGGCCGAGTTGCGGATCCAGCGCGATGGATACCGGAACGTGCAATTCGGGTTGTTGAACGCCGATAATCGCCGGGACGGCGGGATTACCGGGACTGCTACCGGCCAACAGGGCAACAACGGGCGCGCCTATAATTTCGAGATCCGCTGCTCGGTCAATCCGGATAACGGAAAATTTGGATCGTTGCAAGTAAGTCGCCGGTAGCCGGCCCGGCAGGGGACCGAATTCCCAACCCGTTCAGCGCTCAACCCGGTATGCGCCAGTCCCTCTTCTTCTGTTGCGATTTCGGCACGTTGCTTGCGCAAGTCCAGTCGAATTCTGCCGAACAGGCCCATGTCTACGTTCCCTGTTCAATCGACGGGCGGCAGGGTGAAATAGAATGTCGATCCAGCTCCTGTTGTCGATTCCATCCACATTCGACCGCCATGCCACTCGACTGCCTTCTTGGAAAATGCGAGTCCCAGCCCGTTCCCGGGGTGCTCATTCCCGTGCAGGCGCTTGAACACCTCGAAGATCCGCCCTTGGAACGTAGGATCTATACCAGGGCCGTTGTCCTCTACGGAGAACACCCAATCGAGATCCAACCGTTTGGACGAAATGTGAACCCGCGGAGAAGGTCTGTCGCAGTATTCGATGGCGTTTCTAATCAGATGGTGCAGGACTTTTGTGAGGATATCGAAGTCCCCGCACACCGGCGGCAAAGCATCATGCGTAACCACGGCGCTACGTTCTTCTATCTGCCTTTCGGTGCAAAGAAGCGCCTGGCGAAGCACCGCCTCCATGTCCGTCCGGGAGGACTGCCGGTCGCCGCCATCCGTGGCCCAGTAGTCCACTGCGTCGGCGAGCAGCGACTGCATCTTTGCTGCCCCCTGCTGGATTCGCTCGAAAAAGACGTCAGCATCGACATCCAGCCGGCCCGCATAAGTCTCGGCCAGCAATTGACTAAATGAGGCCACCTCCCGGAGAGACTCGCGCAGGTTGTGAGCCGCCATCGAGACAAACCGCTCGAATTCTGCGTTCACCCGGTCCAATTGCCCCTGGACCTCAAGGCATCGCCGCGTTTCCGCGTCGAGCGCCTGGCGCAAGCGCTCGTTTTCGACCTCGATGCGCTTTTGGTTCGAGTTGGCCATTTTCACTCCGCGCGCGCGGTTCCGGGCGTCTTATGGCCCCTTGGAATTGTGAATTTGAACGTAGAACCGCGCCCAGGTTCCGACTCTACCCAAATTCGTCCACCCTGGCGCTCGACAACCTTCTTACAAATCGCAAGACCGATGCCGGTACCTGGAATTTCGCCGCCATGCAGACGCTTAAATAGGCCAAACACCCGGTCGGCGTCTTGCGGATCGATCCCAATTCCGTTATCCCGAATCGCGAACAGCCACACTTCCGTTGCTCTTTCCGCCGAGACATGGATCCTCGGTGTTTCTTCGCCCCTGTACTTGATCGAATTCGAAATAAGGTTCTGGAAAAGCTGCATCAGCAAGATCTCTTCGGCCACCACCGTTGGCAAAGGATCGTAGGTTACCACGGCACCGCTTTCCGCGATGGCCGCCTGGAGATTCAACAGCGCTTTCGCGAGAACAGCGCCGCAATCGATCGAGGCGGAGGCGTCCCTGTCCCGCTCAGCGACCTCCCAATAGGCAAGAAGGGCTTTCAGCAGGTCCTCTATTCTGTGAGCGCCTTCCACCGAATAGGAAATGAATTTGTCCGCATCTTCGCCCAGCTTTCCCGCATACTCACTCCGCAGGAGCTCAGTAAAGTTCACCACCATCCGTAAAGGTTCCTGCAAGTCGTGCGTGAGCGCATAGGCGAAATGCTGTAATTCGGTATTGGTTGTTCGAAGTGCTTCTTCAGCCCGCTTTCGATCTGTTGCGTCCTCGATCGCCAGGAGGATGGTCCGCGCTTGCGCATTCGGATTGAAGACCTCGCTCGCGTTGAGCAGCATCACTTTTCGACCCACATGTTCAAATTCATGTGTCACTTCAAAATCCCGGAAGGTCGAGTGCGCGGGAAGAATGTTCTCCAGTAACTCGCGCAGTTTCGGGATATTCCATTGTCGGTTCCCGAGGTCGTAGACCAGACGGCCCTCGGTTTCCTCCCGCGCCGTTTGGAAGGTTTGGTAGAACGTCCTGTTCGCTTTGAGAACTTGCAGGTTCTGGTTCAGGATCAACAGAGGCTCGCGGACCGTTTCCACAATAGCTTCGGCGAAGTCAAGGCCGCGCTTCGCGGCATCAATATCGATCAGCATCATCACGGCGCCATCGATATTGCCGTCCGGTCCCACGGACGGAAGGATCCGCAGCGAATACCAGCGCCCATTCGCGTCGCGGATATCAAGCGGTTTCCGATTGCCGCCCTCCATCGCGTCCAACAGCAAGCGCCGCAAGTCTGGTAGTTCCATTTGAGGTTGAAGATCGGTTATCGAACGCCCGATATCGGAAGGGATCAGATTCAATACTGGTTCCATAGCGCGAGTGAAGCGGTGAATGCGGAGATCCCGCCCAACCATGACAAGGGGTATGCTGATGCTCTCTAGAAGATTGGTCAGGTCGTGGTTGACCTGGCCCAATTCCATGTTGCTGATCCTTAAGCTGTCGTTCAGCGTGTTTAGTTCTTCATTGGCCGACTCCAGTTCCTCCTGCGCGGTTTCCAGTTCCTCGTTGCCTGCCTGCGCCTTTTCGTTTGCTGCTCGAAGCTCTTCCAGCGTGGTTGCATTGTCTTCGACGATCGAATTCAGATGCTCTTTGGTTGCAGCGAGCTCGCGCCGCAGCAGGGCGCTCTCCCGGTGGTCGGGTGTCAAGGGCCTGTGCGTCCGTGCCCGGACGCCGTTCGGTTCTACGTCCTCGAACAGGAGCAGAAAATAGCGTTTCTTGGAAGAAGATGAGCCTCTGAGCGGAACGGCCTCGATTGCAACCTCCTTTACCTGGCCACTGCCTTCGAAACGAAACCCGTTTTCTTTGGCTGCGGTGTTCTTTTGTCTGGCAGTTCGGATCGCCTTACCCAGGCCCGCTACCAAACCTTCGCGCGCCATCTTCAGAAGGTTACGGGTCGGCTCACCCGGCGAAAGCTCGATGTATGGAGCTGTGTGGCCCCGGACCTGAACGATATTCATATCATCGTCAATGATGGCGCCGGCGGGGCCATGTTTCGCCAGCACGAGCCGGTCGGCTTCTCTTTGCACGTCCAAGCCTGCTCGGTTCTCGGCAATCTTCTCCGGGTAATTCACCCGGGCTTCGGCGCGATGGCCTTCGCTGAGGAGCGGCGCCGGCGTGCCCACAGCCGGCCGCAAGGAGTAGATCCTATGAGTCTTCTCTACTTGATGAAAAGCCTCCGAAAGTGTGCCGATGCTTTCCGATGGACCGAGCATCAGGAAGCCCGTCGGTTTGAGGGCGTAGTGCAGGATCGCCAACACCTTGCGCTGTAACACCCCTCCAAGGTAGATGAGCACGTTGCAGCAACTGATGAGGTCCACCTTGGAGAAAGGCGGGTCCTGCGCCACGTTGTGCCTGGCAAAAACGCAGACGTCGCGGATTACTTTCGTGATCTCGTGCCCGTGTTCCGTTCTGGTGAAGAACCGCGCCAATCGCTGCGGCGAGACATGGGCCAATGCGGCGCCGGTATACGTGCCCGCGCGCGCTTTTTGGATCGCGGTTTCGCTGATATCGGTAGCGAAAACCTCGAACGGAAATGTCACTCCCGCCTCCTCCAGGAATTCCGTCAGGCAGATGGCGATCGAATAAGCCTCCTCGCCCGTGGAGCACCCAGGCACCCAGATCCGAATTGGATCCTCGCGACCTCTATTCTCAACCAGAGCGGGGAACACCCTCTTTTTCAATTCCTCGAAGACCGCTGGTTCCCGAAAGAACGCAGTGACGGTGATGAAGAAGCTCTCGCACAACGCGTTTGCTTCCTCGCGGTTCCGCTCGAGATCCCGGCTGTACTCTTCCAGCGCTTCGATACCGCGGACGGCCATGCGCCGCTTGATGCGCCGCTTGAGGGTGCTGTGCTTGTAGTACGTGAAATCCACGCCGGTGGCGAGGCGCAGCAGCCGGAATATTTTTCTCAGTTCTGCGTCCCCGGACTGCTCAGCCGCCTCCCCAGGCTCGATCGGGACACGAGAATCTCGCGCAATGGCCACCAATTGCCGCGCGATTCCGGCCGGAGGCAGCACAAAGTCCACCACACCGGCTGCGATCGCGCTTGCCGGCATGCTGTCGAACTTCGCCGTTCTCATTTCCTGAGCAAAAGTGATGCCGCCCGCGACCTTTATCGCCTGGAGGCCCAGCGTCCCATCTGAGCCGGCTCCCGACAGAACCACGCCGAACGCTTCACTGCCGCGGTCTGCCGCCAGGGCGCGGAGAAAAGAATCGATCGGCAGGTTGGGGCCCCTGTCTGGCCTCGGCGGGCTCTGGAGGACCCCATTTGAAATGCCCAGATTGCACCGTGGCGCAATCACGTAAACATGATTGGCCTCGGCGCGAGTCTCGCCTCTCACTTCAGAGACGGGCATCTTACTTGCCTTGGAAAGCAACTCCGTCAGATGGCTCTCGTGGCTCGGATCGAGATGCTGAATCAGGACGAATGCCAAGCCGGTATCGCCTGGCAAATGGCTGAGCAGTTCCGTGAAAGCTTCCAGTCCGCCAGCGGATGCACCTACACCGACAATGAGCGGGGTATCGCATTCGGCACGCTCCTCGCAGGCGAGCGGCGCGATAGCCGCACCTGCGGTGGAGGTCATGCGAATCTGGGCCGTTCGTCGCTTTGGTTGAGCCGAGTCGCCCGGCCGGGGCTTGCGGATCTTCTTCCTCACGCGCCACCATTACCTTTCTCAGCTGGGACAGACGCACGGCCGACTGGAACCAACCAGCACGGCACGCAGAATGCCAGTCCGGCGTAGGTATCTGCGCCGGCACGAAGTCCGAGCGGCTGGTGGCCACCCACACTGGATTGTAGCTCTGACGCGAAGCCAACCACCGGTCAGCGGAATCCGCGCGCTGCGAGCAGATCCGCGATGATCTTACCGATCCTCATGAATTGATCCAGACCGGAAGGCTTGTTGATGAATTCGGAAACTCCCAGATCCTGGAGCAGAGCCTCGTCTCGCCGGGAGCGCGAAGAACTCCAAACGCACACTGGAACGCCCCCCAGATGGCTGGCGCTTCGGACCTCGCGCAAGATGTCTTCGCCGGTATACTTGGACAGGTTCAAGTCCACAAGGATCAAATCTGGAATTGCCACTGCCGCATAGGCGCCCTGCCGGCGAATGAAGGCGAGGGCTTCGCTCCCGTTCAGCAGGTGAACCAGTTCAAACCGAAAACCCTGCTTCTTCATCGCACGATCGAGAAGGAAGACGTCGGAGCGGTTGTCTTCAATGACCAGAATCCGGGCTGCGGGAACAACCGACGCGCGTTTCACGCTACCTCCACCGCCATCCGCTCTTCATCATTCCACAGTTGACCTCGCCAGCGCCTGCGCCGGCATTTGCCGGGCTTTTACGACGAATCGCTTGGGCGCAGCTCCGAGATAGAAAAAGGGATAACAAGTCACCAGCGTCAGCAGGTTTTCAGCTGAGGGTGCGAGTACCCCTACGTTATTCGGATCGACGACGGTGAGCGATTGGACTACATATCTGAAATCCCCATTCAACGTCGAGAATTGAATTTCGTCTTTGATCTTCAAATCCTTCAGCGGACGAAAAAATGTGTCCCGGTGTCCGGAGATCCCGACATTGCCGGGCTGGCCCGGCAGCGCGGTGCCGGGAATATGTCCTGCCGCGCGCCGGAGAGTGGTTTTGCCGATCCCTTCGACGACGACCACGGAAAGGCGGAGACGCGGGATCTCGATGCGACCGATCGTGCCGCCTTTCGCGGCGGAGGGCACGTCATGGCTCACTCCGCGCCGGTCACCCAGCAGGCGGTCAAGGTCAATGCTCTCCCTCCGCTGAAAACTCCAGGCGTCCACCACGGCAAATCCGCAATAACCCAGAAACAGGGCGGCGCAGGCAAACAGTGCACGTTCGGTCCATTTCAGAATTCGCCCGAGTCGTTCCATCCGCATTACAAGCCTCATTTCGCGCCCTTATTGTCAAGCCGTGGTTCGCCGCCCCCAGTGAAGTAGCCCGTACGTGTGCGTACGGATAGTCTGTCATGCTCCTTCCCTCGCGCCAAGACCCGAATGGCTCGATAGGTACCGTCACGAGCCGGGTTGCTGGGAACATATCCGATCGTGTATTGATGCCGAATGTCCCGGGCGATGCGCTCGCAGATGGCCGTCACTTCCCTGAGCTCCTTGGGAAGATAGGCTTCGCCGCCCGTCGTTGCTGCCAGCCGTTTGAGCACACCCGGGTTCCGGTCAGGATCTTCTTCGTCGAATATGCCCACGGTGTAAATGGCGGCGCTGGATTGTCCGGCGAGTTTCATGACCTGGGTCAGGCTGCGCGCACTGGCATTGTCACCGCCATCACTGGCAACAATCAGCACTTTCCGGTCCCGATTGCCTACTCGCAATTCCTCCAGCCCCCTGGCAATCGCATCGTAGAGAGCCGTCTCGCCGCCAGCAGGCGCGCTCGTAATCGCGCGTTCCAGTTCGGCAGGACTATTGGTGAATCGCATCGAGGCCGGCAAGCCCAACGATACCCGCTCGTTAAAATTGACGACGAACATTTCGTCTTCCGGATTACTGGACCGCACAAAGGTCCGCGCCGCAGCGGACACCTCCACAAGTTTCCGACGCATGGTTGAGCTATGGTCAACCACCAGTCCTACGGTAACCGGAATGTCTTCATTCTTGAAAAGCGTGATGCGTTGTCGTACACCGTCCTCGTAAACTTCGAAATTCTGTTCGCCCAGGCTATGGACGAGGCCACCTTGCCGGTCGGTCACGGTGGCGTGCAACACCACCAGGGCGACGTCCACAGAGAGCCGAAAGGAGTCCGCGTCGCGAGCCTGTTTTGCTAGTGGAGCCTGACCGCCGGCGGAACACACCAGGACAGTCAAGAGTAGGACAGGGAGAGCGATCGCTTTCGCAACGCTGTGCTCTCCCGGCCCCGACTGTTCCCTCCTCATAGCGGCTCTCCTTCGTTCGTCACGTGCGAGCCGATCCGCATCGCGAATGGTCGCCCACCGGCGCGGCGGCAACAAGGCGCGTCGGGTGGATGACCCGGCTGTTTACAGAGCGCGCCTTTGCGCCAACCGGAGCGTCCAGGCCCCGCCCAGCGCCAGAAATCCGAGCAGCGCGATCAGCGGCAGCGGACTCGCCGTGGCCGGAAGCGCTTTTTCGGGCACGCTCTCAACTGCTGCTGCCAGCTGCGCCGGCGGCGGAGTAACCACCTCGGCCAGTTGCACCTCTTCTCCAGTCGGTTTGATGGCCATAATGGGCGCACGTTTCAGTTCCAGTACCACAGGCGCATCCGCCGACTTGATCGGGTCGGCCACTTCAACAGGCATCTCGACCGGAGTGAAAAGGACGGGCGTATTGGTGGCCTTGGCCAGCGCGATCGCTTTCGTCTTCGGATAGACGAATTCCTCGCCCCAGTTTCTGCCGGGATAGAACCACGCGCGAAGCGCTTCCGGCTCGCCGGCCGGTCTTTCACGGAACGTGATTACGGTCTTGTCGGTGGCTCTCAGGCGATAGTTCGGAATGGCCAGGATTGTCGCATAAATCGTCGTTTCGTCCGCATTGAAGATCTGGACGATGTGACGGTCCGACTGCGAATCCAGGATCTTGAACACATAGGTACCGGCGGGCAACACACCCCACCCGACGAGGTGGACCCCCGGGATCTCCACAGGGCCGCTAAAGGTGATTGTGGTCTTCCTGTTCCAATCGTCGGCGTTGGCTTTGGGCGCAAGTACCACGCCCATTAGTCCAAGACAGAATACGGATGCTGCTACTGCTTTCAAGACACTCATCTGCTTTTCTCCTTTGAAATTTTGCAACCGGCTCTCCGCTTCGCCGCAACACACACTGCGGACATCAGCTCACTGGTCGCATACGCTGGAGACGAGAAGCACTCCGAGGTCCATCGGCACGTGGGTGCTCCAGGCATGCGCCCGCAACTCGTTTCTAGAGGCCGTGCTTGCTGCTCCTTCGAGAGACACCGTCGGAGCGCGAAAGCTGAAACGCTCAGAGGGTCTCGCCACTCGAGCTATCGGCAGATGCAGCGATTGCCGCTTTTCATGCAGAATCTGCTTTTAGTAACTCCCATAGGACTCTGCCACTAAAGTTGTACAACCGCGCGGGAGCGACTCATTCGCCAGCAGGAGCTCTCGATACGGTTCGCCCAGCGTTCCGCAGGGGGAGCCATACCTTGCCTGTTTCGACTGGGAAAGACAGTTCGCGTATTCCGATCATGATATCTTCCCTGGCCGGTACGTCATTCCCGTTCCGTTCCTCAGGAATGGCACGTCTGCCGCCGTTTGTGTCGAGAGGGATGCTCGGCTGAGGCCGCTGCGGGCTACCACATCGGGCCTCTTCGCTCAGCTGAATGTGCATGTCCAAATGCAGATTCTGCATCTGCGCCTGCGGTCTCACCGGGTATCTCTACATTAGCGGCGGTGGCCGGCTTGCGGCCCCGCTCGTGCACAGACACAAATACGAAATTTCCCAAAGGAAGGAACCTACATGGCAAAGAATATATCGGCGATGGGAATCTATACGGATCGCACAACCGTTTCGGATGCCATCAACGTACTGCATAAGGCCGGATATCGGACAACGGACATCTCCGTCCTCGCGTCAGACAACCAAGGTTCAAAGGATTTCGCTCATGAGAAACGCACCAAGGCGTCGAAGGGCGCTGCGATTGGCGCAGCCGTAGGCGCTGTAATTGGCTTCGTACTGGCTTGGTTCCTCTCCATTCAGAGTGTGACCATCGCCGTTGTAGGGCCGCTGGTCGCTGCCGGACCGGTGCTGGCTGCTGTGGCTGGAGCCGGCGTGGGCGGGGCGCTGGGTTGGATCGCCGGATTGCTGGTCGGCCTGCGCGGGACTGAATATGTCGCAACGCGGTACGCGGGCCGGATCAGGCGCGGCGGCATCCTGGTGTCGGTTCACTGCGACAGCCAGGAGTGGTGTGACCGCGCAAAGAAGACCCTAAAAGAGACTGGCGCCCGGAATATTTCTTCTGCCGCGGAGGCCGCTGCCGACTACGGGACCGCCGACATACCTACGGAAAGAGCGCCCGCGGCCGTCGCGGGCCGTGTCGAAGCGCCCGCCCAACAGTCGGCAGAATACGTCGCTCAAGAAGTCAAGAAATAGAAGGCTAAGGCCATGTTTGCGTACGTCCTTGGTTTGCGAATTGCCAAGGCGGCCTCCTGTGCCGGCCGGCAGTGTCGTCGCCGGCGCGCTCGTGCCTCTCGGCGTCGCTGCCGTAGCCCCGCAGGATGGACTCATTCCCATTGTCACTGGAGCGTCTCAGTTGCTCCTGGCGTTTCCGGGAGGACCGCAGCTTAGCTGTGGCCGCCTTTCTTCGGCTTTGACGAAGCAATCTTGGGATCCTTGGCACTTTTGCCGGAATGCTCCCGGTTGTGGCGTGCCACGGCTTTTGCTATGTCTTCCGCGGAGAGTTTGCTGTGATTATCAGAATGCAAAACCTCAGTTGCTGAATTCTTCTCTGTGTCCATGGCCTTTATAAGCTCCTTACTTTCTGAACAGGCACGTACATAACCAGCCTGCCTGTGGGAACCGCCGTTTCGGATGGTTCAGAGAATCCCTGCTTCACGCGATGGGGCTTTTGCGGCCGGCACTTGACACTCCGGGCACCCGCCTACGGTTGGAGCACTGCCCTATTGCCGGCGCCTTTGCACACGTGCACGGGCCGGATGGCAGCGCAGAAGCCGTACCGCACGGCTTGTCAAAGCAACGCATGCCGGTGATAGAACCTGCGTGGCGAGCTCCGGAACGGTTGGGAAGTGCAGGGACAGCCTCGTTCGGTGCAGATCCTGCACTTTGAGTACGGGTGACCTCCGCTTCTGCGGCCGTTGAATGCCTGGTGTAGCCCCATGTAACTCAACGCGCCGCTTTGGACCTGCACCTGCACTCTCGCATTGCGTAAGGAGCAAACGATGCTTTGGACAATCTGCGTGATTCTGCTGGTGTTGTGGGCATTGGGACTCGCCACGTCCTATACCGCCGGCGGACTGATTCACATTCTGTTGGTCGTCGGTTTGGTAGTGCTCGTAATCCGCCTGATTCAGGGGCGCAGGATCCTGGGTTAGCAGGCGGATAAAAATATCGCGATCTGCAAGGATAGAAACCCGTGGTCAAGGAACTGTACTTGGACTTCAGGAGAGTAAACAACATGCCTTTAATAAACGTCGTGATTGCGCTGATTGTCGTCGGCGTCGCCCTGTGGCTGGTCAACAACTACATCCCGATGGCTTCCGGCATCAAGACCATTCTGAATATAGTGGTTGTGGTTGCCGTCGGCGTTTGGGTCTTGCGGGCTTTCGGATTATGGGGCCAGGTAACTAGCTATCGAGTGCACTGAGTCAATGCGATTCACCCGTCACCGCCAAGTGACAAACATTTATCTTAGTTTTCTGTGCGCGGTTTCGATTGTAGGCATGGTAGGCCATGAGTCTGCACATTGAGGAGCGGGAGAACGAGGGCATCATTATTCTCGATCTGAAAGGCCCGCTCACTCTAGGCCACGGAGATTTGGAACTGCGCGACAGGCTTCCTGCACTGCATCAATCCGGCAAGGTCAACATGATATTGAATCTCAAGGATGTCAGCGAGATTGACAGCACTGGACTGGGGACGTTGGTATTTGGACTTGCCAGGCTGCGCAAGGCGGGTGGAAGACTGGCGCTGGTGAATCTCGATCGGGCGCATCTGGAACTGTTCTTATTGACCAAGATGGCGATCGCATTCGAGTTCTTCGATGATGAGCAGGATGCGGTGAACAGCTTTTTTCCGGATCGAGCACTGGAGCGCTTCGACCTCCTCAAGTTCGTTCAGCAGAAAGCCGGCAGTGGTTCGGATCGCTGAACCCAGTCTCCGAGGCGCTAGAATGGGAGGCGATGCCGCGTCTACCTGCGGTTCCGGGCCGGATCCTCATCGTCGATGACGATGAAGGGCAGCGCTCCGCGTTGGTTGCCATGCTTGCCGATTGTGACTTTGAGACGCAGGTCGCGGCCGACGGGCAGGAAGCGCTGGAACGGCTCAGTGCCTTCAACGCAGACGTCATTGTTGCGGATTTGGTCATGCCGCGCATGGACGGTTTCGAGCTGCTCCGGCGCCTAAAGGAACGTGGCGACCTCACCCCGACAATCACGCTCACCGGCTTTGGCAGCATGGAGAAGGCGCTCTCTGCGGTACATGACCTCAAGGCCTTCTGGTTCCTGGAGAAGCCAGTGGAACGGCGCGCTTTGAAGACTCTTGTGGAACGCGCCATTCGCTACAAAAGAAGTCTGCAGAAGACTGCCGAGCTTAAACGCGACCTGAGCCTTCGCGGTGTACTTGGCGACTTGGTCGGCACTTCCCCCGCGATACAGCAGATTTTTTCCTTCATCAGGCAGGTAGCGCCGACCTCAGCACCCGTCTTGATCCGTGGTGAGAGCGGCACAGGGAAGGAATTGGTTGCGCGGGAGATCCATAAGTCCAGCCCGCGCAGCGATGGGCCTTTCGTCGCGATCAACGCGGCCGCTTTGCCGGAGACTCTGATTGAGAGCGAATTGTTCGGTCACGAGAAAGGTGCGTTTACGGGAGCCATGGAGCGTTCGGCCGGTTGCTTCGAGCAGGCCCAGGGAGGGACCTTATTCCTCGACGAGATCGGCGAGATGCCCCTGTCCACTCAACCGAAGCTCCTGCGCGTTCTCGAGGACCTGCGCGTGCGCCGCCTTGGCGGTAAGCACGAAATCGCTGTAGACGCCCGGGTGCTTGCAGCGACAAGCCAGGAACTCGGAACGCATCTGCGCGAAGAGCTTTATTACCGGCTGAGTGTATTCCAAATCGTAATTCCTCCGCTGCGTGAACGTAAGGAAGACATCCCCCCGATCGCGGATGTCATGCTGCAGAATCTGAACAAGAAGTACGGCACGCGCGTTACAGGCGTCGATGCCGAGGTGCTGGACCTGATGCATCGGTATGACTGGCCCGGCAATGTGCGGGAGTTACGCAATATTCTCGAACGAGCGACCATCGTCGCGGGTGAGGGTTTGATCCGGCTCACGCACCTTCCTTCGCCTTCGCTCGGTGCAGGCCCGGATCCCTATGCGCGCCCATCACCCGAGTACGAGGGTCCCATAATGCTCCAGCCTGGCCAGCCACTCACGAAGATCGAGGAGGCCTACATCCGACTCACCCTCGAGCACGTGCACGGCAATCGCAAACGCGCTGCCGAGATGTTGGGGATTAGCCTGAGGACACTCCAGAAGCGGATCGCCGAACTGCGCGAAGCGGCGGATACGGCAACTTCCGTTTGATGGGCGGCTCACCATGGTGCGGTTCCGATCCTGTTCTGCCGGCCCCCGCGCATCTTGATTGGACCGTTATCCCTCTGATTTGAAGCTGAGATGAGCGGAGAGTCTCAACCACCGCGGCCGAACGCCTCTGGCCACAGCAGCAGACCTTCATGGCTTCTGCTCAAGGCTTTGCCGGGAATGTTCGGGCGGGCATCGAGCGAATGGATGAACGACAATGCTCCGCGTCTCGGCGCCGCCCTCGCATTTTATGCTCTGCTGTCGCTGGCTCCGATTATTGTTATTGCTGTTGCAGTGGCGGCCGTTGTTTATGGGCAAGCAGCGGCCCAAGGCCGCCTCGCATTGGAAATCGGTGGCCTCGCCGGACCTGATGTAGCACGGACGGTGGAGGACATCATCAAGGGAGCCCACCAACCCCGAACCGGCTTGATTGCTACTTTGCTCGGCTTGGCAACGTTGGCATTTAGCGCATCTTCCATGTTCATAGAGTTGCACGATGCGATGAACACAATCTGGGATGTTCCGCTTCCGCAAGAGCGAACCAATGCCGCCACCGTCATTCGGATGATCAGGAGTCGCTTCTATTCCTTCGTGGCGGTGTTAGCCATAGGTTTCCTTCTGCTGCTCTCTCTGGTGTTGAACGCCTGTGTTACGGCCATGCGAATCGCTGTGCCCCGGGGCACCACGTTCACGATCATATTTCTGCTAGTGTAGTGTCCCACAAATAGCTGGACAATGATCTAGGCACGGAGCATAATCAGTTATGCCCCGCGTCCTTGAT
>Ga0335083_10003756_pt1 | contig 19521 bp, 21 predicted proteins | sample Lox_Sample_42_FD_206716 | JGI IMG/M metagenome (GOLD analysis project Ga0335083, IMG submission 206716) | Soil microbial communities from Loxahatchee National Wildlife Refuge, Florida, United States - Lox_Sample_4.2 | ecosystem: Environmental > Terrestrial > Soil > Wetlands | place: USA...
GTCGCGTTCGACGGCGATGACGCGGGAAGCACCTTCGGCGAGCAGTGCACGCGTCAAACCACCCGGGCCAGGGCCGACTTCGTAAAAGGTTTCGCCTTCGAGCGGACCGGCAGCGCGCGCGATGCGGCGCGTGAGATTGAGATCGAGAAGGAAGTTCTGGCCGAGCGATTTTTTTGCGGCCAACCCGTGTGCGGCAATGACCTCGCGAAGCGGCGGAAGACCGTCATCCACGCGCGTCGGCCATCTGGGCGGCGCGTTTGATCGCGGCGATCATGCTGCGGACGTCGGCTTTGCCGGAGCCCGCGATGTCGAGTGCTGTGCCGTGATCGGGCGAGGTGCGCACGATGGGAAGGCCGAGCGTGACGTTCACGCCATCCCAGAAGGCAAGCGTTTTCGACGGGATCAGCGCCTGATCGTGGAACATGCAGAGTGCTGCATCGTAAAGCGCGCGGGCTTCGTCGTGGAACATCGTGTCGGCGGAATGCGGGCCCGTGACGGCGTGGCCTTTGGCCGAAAGTTCTTCGATGGCGGGGCAGATGATCGTGTCTTCTTCCATGCCGATGGTGCCGGCTTCGCCTGCGTGCGGATTGAGACCGGCGATGGCGAGGCGCGGTTTGGCAATCGCGAAATCGCTTTTGAGCGAGGCGAGGATGATCTCGCCGGTTTCGACGATGGACTCCTTGGAAAGACGCGAGGGGACTTCGCGTACCGGAATGTGGATGGTGAGCGGCACGACTTTGAGCTTGTCGCTCGCCATCATCATCACCGCATGTCTGGCGCCGGTGAGATGGGCAAGGAATTCGGTGTGGCCGGGAAAACCGAATCCGGATTCCGTGAGCACCGATTTGTGGATGGGTGCCGTGACGACGGCGGCGGCTTCGCCCGCCATTGCAGCCTTGACGGCAAGTTCGATGGCTTCGATCACCGCGCGGGCGGAAGCGACGTTGAGCGTGCCCGGAACGCGTTTGGCTTTGGCTTTTGTCGCGATCAGCGCATCGCCGGGGACGTTGCCGCAGGCTCGGAAGACATTCGGATCTCCGACCAGTTTCAGCTTGTGCGCGCCGATATGTCCGTCGAGCGCGATATAGGCCGCCACCGCCACTTCGGGACCGATGCCCGAGGGCTCGCCCATGGTGATGTGAAGGGGCGCGTCCCTAGTTGAGCTTGGTTTCGACATTGGCGGTGCGCCGCAGGTTGCGCATGTATTGCCGCGACAGCGTCGTGATCTGTTCTTCGAAAAGCTGCTGCTCCACCTGATCGCGGCTGGGCATCTTGAAGACGGACATCTTCGGCGGGGCCTTGTCGCACCGCACGATCAGTTCGATGCCGGCCTGGCTTTGGAAGGGAGCGGTTACTTCGCCGGGGCCTGTCTTGGCGAGCGCGTCCTGCATCTGCTGGCTCAGGTCGGCGAGCTTCATCACGCCGAGATCCATGAACACCGCGCCCTGGACGGCTTGCGGAACCTTTCTCGCCATCTCGCAGCTTTCGATGCGATCGTGCAGCACGCTTGCCGCCTTCATGGCGTTTTCGAGAAGCTGCTTGTCGGGCTTGTCGCCGGTCGGCAACAGGATGCGCGAGAGCGGCAGCGTGCCGGGGGGCGTGGTATTGGTCACCAGCGTCTTGGGATCGGGCAGTTTGGTGCCCATGCCTTCCTGGCGTTCGCGCAGGAGTAGAATGTAATAGCCGCCGGTCGAGCGGATGGGCGGCGAAATTTCGCCGGCCTTCAGTTTCAACAGCGCGTTGTTCAGTTCCGGCGTGAGCTGGCCTTCATGCACCACGCCGATGTCGCCGCCCTGGGCGGCAGTCGGGTTCTGGCTGAACTGGCGGGCCACGGCGGTGAAGGGCGCGCCCTGCTGGATCTGCTGAATCAGGCCTTCGGCATCCTTCTTCACCTTCTCGTCCTGTTCCGGACTGTCGACGGCGAGGAAGATTTCAGCGACGAGGAAGTGCGGTTTGTTCGCGCCCTGCGCGATGCGCTTCATCTCGTCGTTCACGTCTTCGGGCGTGATGTTGATGCGGTCGCCATACTGGTCCTGCACGGTCTTGGACCATGCGATGCCGACGGCGATCTGCGAACGCAATGTCGCCATCGCGACGCCGCCGCGGGTGAGCATTTCCTCAAGCTGTTCCTTCTTGAGGTTGTTCTCTTTCAGGATGTTGTCCACCGCCTTGTCCACGTCGGCGGCGGAGACGGAGATGTTCTTCTTCTGCGCTTCGAGCAGTTGCAGGCGTTCGGTTTCGAGCTGCTTCAGCACCTGAACGCGGATCTGCTGCAGCTTGTCCGGCGGCGGCTGTTGGCCGGAGGTCGCCATGAAGAGCGCGATGCGCTGGTTCAGGTCGTAATCGGAGATGACCGAGTCGTTGACGATTGCCGCAACCCCATCGCCCGGATGAACGACCACGGTTTCCTTGACGTTTTTGTCCGGTTGCTCGGTTGTGGCGAGTTGGGTGGGCCTGGGCTGCGCAAGCGCCGTTCCGGCCACCAGGGTGCCGAAAAGAGTCAATAATACCAGGGATTTGCGCAAGGGACTGTTCTTCGGCCTGTGTTTCAAAGTCGGTAGCTCCAAGCCCCGTCCCCGGAAGGAGCGACGATTGCGCGAGATAAAGCAATTCCCTGTTCGGTTCAAGGAGATGGCTGGTCGCGGGCCTGTCGCTATTGGTGCAGTGCGAAGACATCCGCCGGGAACAGATCGAACGAGCCGATGGGCTGATCGCCCGTCTTCAGGTTGAAGCGCAGGATGATGGAGGTTGAGGGCGGAACGTCGCGGTCGGATGTGTAACGGCGCCGATAGGCAATGGAAATGTTCAGGCACTCGTCTTCGTAGCCGCCGCCCAGTTCGGTATCGAGCAGCTTGCCTGCCTTCAGGTCGCGGTCGGCGGCGGCGAGCAGCGCCCAATGATCGAAGAGGCCCACGATGGCCTGGGCGTTCACTTCCTCGCGCGCGGCGAGGCCGAGAGAGGCATCCTGCGGCAGGCGCACATAGGAAACGCGCACCGACGAGCGGTTATAGGTGCCGGTGAAATAGACTTCGTTGCGCTTGATGGAACCGGTGGATTCGTCGATCTGGAACCGCTCGGTGAGATCGAGATAAGGCGGCAGCTTGACGTCGAACCGGCCGACGAGATCGGAGATCGTGCGGTTGAGGCCCGATTGTGTGGTGAACTGATCGTCGCGTTTGGGCTGGAAGGACTGGCCCATCAGCGCCTCGACTTCGCCGCCGTCGAACACCGCCGCCGCGCGCACGCCGGCATTCAGGCGCGGACCGGATTCCACGATGTCGTAACCCGGCGTGCGGTCGAAGCTGAAAAGATTGGCGTCGGAGAATTCGAACGAGGTGGAGTCTTCGTTCGGGATGCCTGTGGGATTGCCGCCATAGGGCTGCAGGATTCCCTGCACGATGGGTTCGATGACGAACGAGGTCGATCGGTTGACACCGGAGATGAAGGGCCAGCGCCAGTCGAGCGCCGCATAGGGAATGCCGCGCGAGATGAATTTCGGGCTGCCCGGCAATCCGGAAATGCCGAGCGGATTGGCGGGATCGGTATGATAGACATCGCCGCGCGCATCCACCGTGAAGGAGATCACCTGTCCGTTGCCGGTGATGTAAGGCACGCGGTAGCGCACTTCCGCGGTCATGCGCTGGTCGTTGGTGCCGAGCACGTCGGTCGGGTCTTCGCGGGCGAGCGAGACGGTGTTGAAATCGAAACGGAACTGGCCGCCCAGAAGATCGCGCTCCGGGATGAAGGTGTATTCGACGAGCGGCAGCACGAAGGGGATGGTGCGGCTGTTGTCGGTGGCGCGCAGGCCTTCGAAGAAATAGCCGGTGACGGCGAAACGCGAACGTCCCGAATAGCTTTCGACATAGATGTCGTTGGTGAGCCGGTCTTCGGTCGAGATGTCGTAGCGTTTGAGATAGGTATCGTTGGCGGCAAGCTGCGCGTCGAAGCCCACATCCCAGTGATCGTTCAGTTGCAGGCGCCCCGAACCGAAGATGTGGCCGTAGGTTTGCGACTGCGTGCCCGAAAGGCCGCCGTTGGGATTTTGCGCCACCGACGCCTGCAGCCAGAAGCCGCCATTGTCGAACCGCTGACGGTATTCGCCTTCCAGCACCTCGCCGTTGCGCGCGGTGAACCACGGCTCGATGGTGAGGTCCTGCGAGTCCGACAGCGAGACGTAGATCGGCACTTTGAGGAACGATCCCAGCGTTGTGGACGTGCCGACGACGGGCGCGAGCACGCCGGAGGAATGCTTCACGGTGGGATCGGGCTGCGAATAGTAGGGCGTGTACATGATCGGCACGCCGAAGAATTCGATGGTGGCGTCGCGGAATTCGATCTTGTGGCGTTCCTGATCGTAGATCACGCGGTAGGATTTGACCTGCCAGAGCGGCGTGCGCTCGCCCTTCTTCGCGCAGACCTTGCACGGCGTGTAGGCCGCACGCATCGCCTCGGTGAAGCGCCCGGCGGTGCGTTTGGCGCTGGCCGCCACCATGCGGCCGTTCTTGCCGATGAGAGCGGCGAACCCCTGCAACGCGCCGTCGCGCATCTTGTCGTGCAGAACGACGTAATTGGCGAACGCAACGTCGCCGTTCTCGGCGGTGATGCTCACATGGCCGCGGGCGATGACAGTATCGGTTTTCTGGTTGTACGAAACGCTGTCGGCCAAAAGAATGCGTCCGCCATAGTCGATCTCGACCTTGCCGTGCGCGGTGACCTGCTGCTGCTGGATGTCGTAGACGACTTCATTGGCTTGCAGAAGCACGTTGTCGTTTGGCGCCATACGCAGGGATTGCGCGCCCTCGGCGGACGTCGCCAGGAGCGCAACGAACGCGGCCAGTGCGCCCCATCGCACTTTCATCCGTCCTCCTGATGGAAGACGAGCGTCATGCCGATGAGAATGGCGGCGGCGGCGGGAACGGTGGCGGCGAGCGGCAATGGCAGCACGCCGGACTGGCCGAGCGCCTGGGTGAGGTCGCCAAAGAAATAGACGCCGAAACCGGCAAGCGCACTATAGAGGATGATGCGGGGGATGCCGCCGTAACGCGCAAGCCGCAGCGAAAAGCTCGCGCTCATGAACACCATTGCGGCGAACAGTGCGGGCAGCGCGAGCAGAGTATAGAGATAGAGTTCATAACGCGTGGCGGCGAAGCCTGCGGCCTGGGCGGCGCGGATGAAGCTTGGCAAATCCCAGAACGACAGCGTGTCGGGCGAGGCGAAACTTTCCTGGATGCGCGCGGGCGTGAGCGTGGTCGGCAGTTGATAGACGGCGTGTTTCTTCGGCAGCCCGTCGGCGCCGCTGACCCACGCATCGGTCAGCCGCCAGGAATGGTTTTCGAGTTTGGCTTCTTTCGCATCGATGCGGCCGAGGAATTTGTCATGCGGGCCGTAGAGGAAGATGATGACCTCTTCGAGCTTCGAGCCTTGTTCGGCGACGCGCAGTGCGTGGATCACCGATTGATGTTGTGCGTCGCCCTGCCTCAGCCACAGACCGTTTATGGAGACGGCAAGCTGGGAGGCTTCGCCGTGAACATATTTCGCTTCAAGCGCTGCAAAGCGGGACAGGAAACGCGCGGAGACGGGTGTTCCAATGGTCACGGCGATCACGCCCAACGCCACGGCAACGACAAGCGGCGGCGCAAGGAAATCCCAGGCGGAAACACCGGCTGCGCGCGTGGCGACCAGTTCCTGCGAACGCGACAGGCGCACGAAGGTGAAGACGCCGCCGAGCAGCACCGCGAAAGGCAGAAGTTTCTGTCCCAGATCTGGCAGGTGCAGAAAGCCCATGCCGATGATGACGCCGGTGGGAACGCCTTTGCCGGCTGTGCGGCCCAGCAGATCGACGAGCGAGATCGAATAGGCGAGCGCGATGAAGGTGGCGAAGATCACGCCGACACCGGCGAGATATTGTTTGCCGAGATAGCGGTAAAGCGTCCACGACCAACTCATGCCGTGGCCTCCGCGACGGTTGTTGCGCGGCGTTTGAACAGGTCTTCCGGATCGAAACCCATCAGCACGGCAAGCGCTGCCGCAGCGCCCAGCAGCGGCACGAGATAGAGCAGGATGTTCCAGAACGGATGATTGGCGGCGAAGCCCTGTAATCCGTAACCGGCGATACGCAATCCCACCGCCAGCAGCGAGGCGATGGTCAGGCGTAGCGCATTGGAGCCGCGCGACCGGCGGCCGCGCGTGACGGCGGCCAGAACGATCAGTGCGAAGGTCAGGCAATAGAGAGGCGAAGCGAGCCGGTTGTGGCCTTCGGCGATGTAGATCGCGCGGGCCTTGTCGGACAGATGCGTGGAATTGGGCCAGAACAATTCGGGAAGATAGCGTTCGCTGGCCGCGCGCTCGGTGTAACGCTGTGGGCTTGCGAACTGGTCGAGGTCGAAAACGTAGCGGTCGAATTTCAGCATCGACAACCGTGCGCCGCCCGCATCGCTCTGTTCGATGGTGCCTTTGTCCATGATGAGGCGCGCGCCGACCGGCGTCTGCACGAGTTGCCCACCTTGCGCGAGATAGGTGACTGGGTGCTTGGCGTTGCGGTTGTCGTGCACCAGCACGCCCTTGATGTCGCCTTCCGAGGTGATGTCGCGGATGAAGACGGTGAGGCCCTTGACCGGCGTGTTGAACTCGCCGGGATTGAAGATGGCGGTGCCGATGTCGGCGCGGATGTCGAGCACCTTGTCCTTCATCAGCCGCTGGCCGAGTGGCATGAGGTAGAGCCCGCAAAGATAGGTGAGCGCCATGGTGACGACCGCCGCCACGAACACGGGCACGGCAAGCTGCGCGCGGCTGAAGCCGCTGGCCCACATGACGACGAGTTCACTATCGGCGTTAAGGCGCGACAGCGCGTAAAGCGCGCCCGCGAAGAAGGCGACCGGCAACAGGATCACCAACAGGCTCGGGAGCAGCAGCAGCGTCAGGTAGAGGAAGGTGGGCGCGGACTGGCCGCGGTTGATCACAAGATCGAGAAGATGGAGCGATTGGGTGAGCCATATCACCGCCGTCAACAACAGCGTGAACAGGGCGACGGGCCCTGCAAGCTGCCTCAGGATGTAAAACGACAGACGCGGCATGGCCGGGCTTTTACGCTCACGCTGATTCGACCTAAACTAGCACTTAGGCCCCGCCGCCCCGCAATCGGCAAAAGGCTTGAAAACAGAAACACATGCGGGCTATCCGCACCCGTCAGCCCTTAACAGGTTTGGAGAAATTGTGATGCAGCTTTCTTTTGCCGCGCCCGCCGTCGAAACCTCCGGCGTCTGGGTTGTGGGTGCGCTCGCGGGCGGGGGACTGACCCATGCCGCCCAGCGTGCCGACAAGGCCGCGGGCGGGGTGCTGACCCGCGCGCTCAAGACCAGCCGTTTCAAGGGCAAGCCCAACGAGATTCTGGAGGTCATCGCGCCCGATGGCCTGAAGGCCACACGTCTGTTGCTGGTGGGCCTCGGCAAGGCCGAAGAGTTCAGTGCGACCAGGGCCGAGGTGCTGGCGGCGATGGTGACGGGGCGTCTGCTTTCCAGCGGCGAGACGCAAGCCATGTTCGAGATCGACGTGCCGAAGGGTTCCAAGCTGAGGGCGCCGCAACTGGCCGCGCATCTGGCGTTCGGCGCGCAGCTCAAGAGCTATCAGTTCATCGGTTATCGCCGGAAGAATCTCGAAGACTACGAACAGACATTGAAGACCGTCACGATTGCCACGCCGGATGCGGCGGCCGCACGAAAGAACTGGCAAGCCTTGTCGGCGGTGGCCGACGGCGTGTTCCTCGCGCGCAATCTCGTCAACGAACCGCCGAACGTTCTTTCACCGCCGGAATTCGCGCGGCGCGCAAAGGCGCTGACCAAGCTCGGCGTGAAAGTGACCGTGCTCGACGAAGCGCAGATGAAGAAGCTCGGCATGAATGCGTTGCTCGGCGTCGGCCAGGGCAGCGAGCAGGACAGCCAGGTCGTGGTGATGGAATGGAACGGCTCGCGCAAAGCCAAGGCGCCGATTGCGCTGGTCGGCAAGGGCGTGTGTTTCGATTCCGGCGGCCTGTCGCTCAAGACCGGTGCGGGCATGATGGGCATGAAAGGCGACATGGGCGGTGCCGCCGCTGTCACCGGCGCTATCCATGCGCTGGCTGCGCGCAAAGCGAAGGCGCATGTGGTGGGCATCATCGGGCTCGTCGAGAACATGCCGGATGGAAAAGCGCAACGGCCCGACGATGTGGTGGAATCCATGTCGGGGCAGACGATCGAGATATTGAACACAGATGCGGAAGGCCGCCTCGTTCTGGCGGATGTGCTCTGGTACGTGCAGGAAAAATACAAACCGTCTGCCGTCATCGATCTGGCGACGCTGACGGGCGCGATCATCGCCGCACTGGGCGCGGAATATGCGGGGCTGTTTTCCAACAACGACAAGCTCTCCGAACAGTTGAGCGCCGCCGGCAAGGCGGAAGGCGAACCTGTGTGGCGGTTCCCGATGGGGGCGGGCTACGACAAGCTGATCAAATCCAAGATCGCCGACATGAAGAATATCGGCGGGCCGTTCGCGGGCTCGATCACGGCGGCGCAATTCCTCCAGCGTTTCGTCAAGGACAAGACGCCGTGGGCCCATCTGGATATTGCCGGCGTGGCGTGGCAGGACGGCGAGCAGAAGCCGCTGATCCCGAGCTGGGCGACGGGTTGGGGCGTTCGCATTCTGAACAGATTGATTGCTGACAATTACGAGTCGTGAGCGAAGTTCTTTTTTACCACCTTGAGCGCCGCACGCTCGACGATGTGCTTCCGGGCCTCGTCGAGAAGACGCTCGACCGAGGCTGGCGGGCGCTGATCCGTACGGAGTCGGCGGATCGCGCGCAGGCCATCGACAACCTGCTCTGGACCTATTCCGAAGAATCCTTTCTGCCGCATGCGCAAGAAGGCGATGGCGATCCGGCGCGCCAGCCGGTGCTGGTGACGGTGGAAGAGGGCAATGCGAACGCGGCCAATGTCCTGTTTCTTGTCGGTGGTGCGGCGCCGCCTGCGTGGAACGGCGGGGAAGCGAATGCGCTTGCCCGAATCGTGCTGATGTTCGATGGACGCGATACGGATGCGGTGAGCGGCGCACGCGCGGCGTGGAAGGCGGCGAAGGATGCTGCCCACGACGTCACCTATTGGAAGGAAAGCGCCAGCGGCAAATGGGAGAAGCAGGGTTGATCGAATATCTTCTTCCCATCGCCATCATGCTGGCGGCGGTGGTTCACATCATCAAGACCGGGCGCAATTTCATCTGGGTCTATGTGGTGATCTTCATTCCGCTGTTCGGGGCGCTCGTCTATTTCGCCGTGGAGATCATACCGGAGATGTTCAAGAGCCGCACCGCGCAGAAGATCGGCGCGAATGCGAAAGCAATGGCCGATCCCAACAAATCGTTCCGCGAGGCGCGCCGCGCAGTGGAGATGACGGGATCGGTCGATTCCAAGCGGACGCTGGCGGAGGAATATGCGCGGCGCGGAGATTATGCCGCCTCAATCGAGATCTATCGCGATGCGCTGGTGGGCCATTTCGCGGACGATCCGGCGTTGCTGATGGGATTGGCGAAGGTGCAGTTCGCCAGCGGAGATGGGGCTGGCGCACAAGCGAGCCTCGACCAGTTGCAGGCGGCCGATCCCAATTTCGTTTCGGCAGACGGGCACCTGCTTTATGCCCGCGCGTTGGAATTGCAGGGCAAGGACGAGGAGGCGGCGGCCGAATATGAGCGACTGGTGCGCTATTTCTCCGGCGAGGAAGCGCGCGTAAGATACGCGTTGCTCCTGCAGAAGCTGGGTCGCAACGACGAGGCGCAGCCGCTTTATGCGGAGACCGTGCGGATGCTCGATGGAGCGCCCAAGCGATATCAGGCCATGCAGAAGGAATGGGGGGACATCGCGCGCAGGAACCTGCGGCGCTGATATCTGGGATCGATGGCTGAAACCGTAAACGTCAAATCGCCGATGACGATGGACTTTCTGGAGAAGCTCCATTCGTTGCCGGAAAAGCGCGCGGTGAAGCTGGTGAAGGAATCCTTCAACCCGCAATTCTTCGGCGGCGCGATTGCCTTCCAGATTTCGGTTGGCGACGTGCTGGTGGAAGTGTCGGCGCAGGATCCGGCGGCACCTTTCGACATCGATGTGCGCCGCGCGGATTTCCGGGCCTGGGCGCGTGCGTCTCACCTGCGATGCTTTTTCATGAACCTGGACGATCCGAAATGGTCGGAGCCCGACGCGCAATTGCGCGACTGGTTCTTCGCCAATTTCGAGGAGATTTACGTGCTGCTCTGCGAGCCGGTGTTCGCCGACAAGCTCGCGAAGTACCGAGCGTTTTCGCGAACATTGGAGAAGGCGCGCGAGGGCGGGGCAGTGGACGCTTTCGGCATGAAGCGTCCCGGCCTCAATTAGTCCGCCGCCATCGCGGTTTCGTATTCTTCGTTGGCTCTCATCCAGCGGTCTTCTGCCGCTTTCAGCTTGCGGGCGGCTTCGGCGCGCTTTTTGGAAACGGCGTTGGCCTTCGCTGCGTCCTTTGTGAAGAGCAGCGGGTCGGAGAGTGTGGTGTCGTACTTTTTGACTTCCGCGGCCAGCGCTTCGACCTGGCGTTCTTCCAGCTCCACCTTTTCCTTCAGCGGTTTGAGCACCTTGCGCTTGTCGGCGGCGTCTCTGCGCGCGTTGGCTTTGGAGAATTTGTCCGGTTTGCCGATGGGTGCTTTCTCGTCGTCGCGAGCGAGGAGGAATTGGCGGTAGTCGTCGAGATCGCCTTCGAAGGGGTTCACCGTGCCGTTCGCCACCAGCAACAGGCGGTCGGCGGTGGATTCGATCAGGCGGCGGTCGTGGCTGACGAGGACGACCGCGCCTTCGAAATCGTTGAGCGCGGTCATCAATTCGTTGCGCGCATCGATATCGAGATGATTGGTCGGTTCGTCGAGGATCAGAAGGTTCGGCTTGTCGAGCGTGGCGAGCGCCAGCATCAGACGCGCGCGTTCGCCGCCGGAAAGTTTGGCGACGTCGGTTTTCACCTTGTCTGCGGAAAAGCCGAAACCGCCCAATTGCGTGCGCAACTGCGTTTCGTTGAGTTTCGGACGGACGCGGCCGAGCGTGACCAGCGGCGTGACGGAGCCATCCAGTTCTTCCAACTGGTGCTGCGCGAAATAGCCGGGAATAAGCTTGCGCGCGCGGACGAGTTCGCCGCCCATGGTTTCAAGTTTGGCGACCAGCAGTTTCGCGAGTGTCGATTTGCCGTTGCCGTTCTTGCCCAGCAGCGCGATGCGGTCATCTGGGTCGATACGCAGGGACAGGTTGGTGAGGATGGGCTTGCCGGGTTCGTAGCCGACAGACGCATGATCCATCGTGATCAGCGGCGGGTTGGCGGATTCCGGCTGCGGAATGCGGATGGGCGCAACGTGCTCGTCGAGCGGGATGTTCACCGGGCCCAGGCGTTCCAGCATCTTGATGCGGCTTTGCGCCTGACGCGCTTTCGATGCCTTGGCGCGGAAACGATCCACGAAAGACTGCAAATGTTTGCGCGTGGCCTCCTGTTTCTTCGCGAAGGCGGCATCGAGCATTCTCTTGGCGGCGCGCACTTCGGCGAATTTGTCGTAGCCGCCGGTATAGAGCGTTAGCTTGCCACGTTCGAGATGAAGAATGAATTCGGCCGCGGTGTTCAGAAGATCGCGGTCATGGCTGACGATCAGAACCGTGCCGCGATATTTTTTCAGATAATCCTCGAGCCACAACACGCCTTCGAGATCGAGATAGTTGGTGGGTTCGTCGAGCAGCAAGAGATCGGGCGCGGAGAAAAGGATGGCGGCCAGCGCCACGCGCATGCGCCAACCGCCGGAGAATTCGGCGCAGGGGCGCAATTGGTCTTCGGCCGAGAAGCCGAGGCCGGCGAGAATGGCGGCAGCCCGCGCGGGCGCGGAATAGGCGTCGATCGCATCGAGCCGGGCGTGGATGTCGCCGATGCGGTGCGGGTCGGTCGCGTGTTCGGCTTCGATAAGGAGCGCAGTGCGTTCCCTGTCGGCTTCGAGCACGGTGTTGAGCAGGCTCACCTGGCTGGAAGGAGCTTCCTGCGCCACGCTTCCCATCCGCGCGCCGGAAGGCAGCGTGATGTCGCCCCCATCGGCATGGAGTTCGCCCTGGATCAGCTTGAGCAGCGTCGTCTTGCCCGCGCCGTTGCGGCCGACAAGGCCCACCCGCCGCCCGGTGGGGAGCTGGGCGCTCGCGTTCTTCAGGATTTCGCGGCCCGCGATCCGATAGGTGATGTTGTCGATAACCAGCATGGGGCGGGGCTTTACCCAATGGCTTGCCCTCACGCAAACCGCTCGTTAAAAGGCGCCCGCTTTCACGAATTGGAGTTTCGCCATGGCGCTTGAGCGCACGTTCTCGATCATCAAGCCGGATGCCACGCGCCGGAACCTCACGGGCGCCATCGTCGACCGGCTGGAAAAGGCGGGCCTGCGCGTCGTGGCGTCGCGCCGTATCCGCCTGTCGAAGGAACAGGCCGAGGCGTTTTATGGCGTGCATCGCGAGCGTCCGTTCTTCGGCAGCCTGGTGGCCTTCATGACCTCCGGCCCCGTGGTGGTGCAGGTGCTGGAAGGCGAAAACGCAGTCGCCAGGAATCGCGAAGTGATGGGCGCGACCGACCCGGCGAAAGCCGCTCCCGGCACCATCCGCAAGGATTTCGCCGAATCCATCGAAGCCAATTCGGTGCACGGTTCGGACGCGCCGGAAACCGCGGCGAACGAAATCAAGTTCTTCTTCAGCGATCTCGAAATTCATCCGTAGCGGCTGCTAGTCTGCCGCCAAATGGAGGCAGACATGCAAGGTAAAACCGTCGTCATCACGGGCGCGACTTCGGGTATCGGCGAAGTCGCGGCGATCCGACTTTCGGAAAAGGGAGCGCGCATCGTTCTGGTGGCGCGTGACAAGGCGCGCGCGGATGCGACGCTTAACAAGCTCTCCGGTTCCGAGCACACGGTTCACTTCGCCGATCTGTCGCGCATTTCGGAAATGAAGCGGCTGGCGAACGAACTTGCCGCGGAGCCCCAGATCGACGTGTTGATGAACAATGCGGGCGCGCTGTTCAACATGCGGCAGGTGACGGAAGACGGTCTGGAGAAGACCTTCGCCACCAACCACATGTCGTATTTCGTGGTGACAAATCTACTGTTACCGAAATTGAAACCCGGCGCGCGCATCGTTTCCACCGCGTCGGATGCGCACAAGGGCGCGAAGCTGAATTTCGACGATCTGCAGTCGAGCAAGGGCTATTCGGGGTTTGCGGTCTACGGGAAGTCGAAGCTCGCAAACATCCTGTTCAATCGCGAACTGGCGCGGCGGATCGATGGCACGGGCGTGACGGCCAATTGTCTGCATCCGGGCTTCGTCGCCACGCGGTTCGGCGATCAGTCGGGCGGCATCGTCTCGATCGCCGTGCGAGTGGCCAAACCCATCGGCGCGATTTCGCCGGAAAAGGGCGCGCAAACGATGATCTATCTGGCCTCGTCGCCGGATGTGGCGAATGTCAGCGGCAAGTATTTCTACAAATGCGAAGTCGCGACCCCGACGAAAGAAGCACAGGACGATGCGGCGGCGCGGCGGTTGTGGGAAGAGAGCGCGAAGATTTCGGGCGTGGGCCTATAGACCCGGTTATCCGGCCTTGCGGCGAACTTCCATGTAATGGCGGAGCACGGCGTTCATTCGGGCCTGATAGCCGCGACCCTGGGATTTGAACCATTCGACCACGTCCACGTCGAAATTCGCATTCACGGGCGTCTTGAGCGGCGGCATGCCGGAAAAGCTGTTTGCCCAATCGGCTTTCTGCGTGGAGGGATTTTCGCTGTCGCGTTCGGCCATGCGTTCGATCTCGGCATCGCTCAATTTCGCCACCCGCTTCCAGTCCGTGCGGCCCGCGCGAGGTTTAACGGCGGGTTTGTTTTTTCTTTTCATCGTAAACCTTCCTTTCTTCGCGGTTCGCAGGACGCGCCGATATCAGATGCATTCGCCGGGCCCGCGGCGTGAACGTCACGTTGACGACCCTGCCATGAAAGTCCGCAAGCATGTTGTAGCGCAGTTCTCCGTAATCGAAACGCAAGTCGAGCCGGGTGACGACAAACCGGCCGTCGAACACTTCGGCAAAGTCTGCGAAATCGTATCCGTGCTTTGCGAGGTTACTCTCCCGCTTTGCGTCGTCCCACGAACAGACCTCGTTTTCCCCCATAGCCGAAATCTACATGATTATGTATATTTCGGCAAGCACGAGGCTTCAAACAAACACCGCACGCCCCATCTCCAGCTTCACCTTGCCTTCGGCCACCAGCTTGAGCGCGTTGGGATAGAGCTTGTGTTCTTCTTCCAAAACGCGGGCGGCCAGCGTTGCTTCGGTGTCGCCGGGCAGAACCGGAACGGCGGCTTGCGCGATGATGGGGCCGGAATCGAGTTCGGGAACGATGAAGTGAACGGTGCAGCCGGTGATCTTTACGCCGGCGTCCAACGCCTGTTGGTGAACGCGGATGCCTTTGAAGGCGGGCAATAGTGACGGGTGGATGTTGAGCAGGCGGCCTTCCCACGCCTTTGCAAACCATTCGGAATGGATGCGCATGAAGCCCGCTTCGCAGACGAGCTGGATGCCCGCTTCGCGCAAGGTTGCTTCGACGGCGCGATCGAAATCCTCTCGGCTTTCATAAGCGCGATGGGAAATCACTTTTGTCGCGACGCCGGCCTCTTTTGCGATCTCCAGTCCGCCTGCGGTTACGATGTTGGAGACAACCAGCGCGATTTCGGCGGGATAGTCGGGCCCGCGCGAAGCCGCGATCAGCGATTTCAGGTTGCTGCCGCGCCCCGAAATCAGGACGGCGGTTTTCACGCGCGCCATCAAAGTTTCAGCGTCCCCGTGTACCGCACCTTGGGTTCGCCCGCGCCTTTGATGAGCGTGCCGATGCGCGTGGCTTTTTCGCCCGCGTCGGCGAAGGCTTCAATGATCTGGCCCGCTTTCGCGGCATCGGCGACGACGATCAGTCCGACGCCGCAATTAAAGGTACGCAGCATTTCGGTTTCCGCAATGCCTGCGGATTTGGCGAGCCAACCGAAAAGGGGAAGCGGCGTCCATGTGCCGAGGTCGATCTGCGCGTCCAATCCATCTGGCAACGCACGCGGCAGGTTTTCGGTGATGCCGCCGCCCGTGATGTGCGCCAATCCTTTCACGCCGCCGGTGCGGATCGCGGCGAGCGCGCTTTTCACGTAGAGGCGGGTGGGCGCCATCAATGCCTGGCCGAAAGATTTTCCGGCTTCGAACGGGGCGGCGGTGTGATAGGAGCGGCCGCTGTCAGCCACCACGCGGCGCACCAGCGAATAGCCGTTGGAGTGCACACCCGAAGACGCGACGCCGATCAGCGCGTCGCCTTCGTTCATCTCCGATGTCTTGGGAAGAATTTCGCCGCGTTCGACCGCGCCGACGCTGAAACCTGCGAGATCAAAATCGCCGGGTTTGTAGAGGCCGGGCATTTCCGCCGTCTCGCCGCCGATCAGCGCGCAGCCGCTTTCCTTGCAGGCGCGTGCTATGCCTTCGATCACGCGGGCGGCTTCATCGACGTTCAGTTTTCCCGTCGCGTAGTAGTCGAGGAAGAAGAGGGGTTCCGCGCCCTGCACCACAAGATCGTTGACGCACATCGCCACGAGGTCCTGGCCGATGCCGTCGAACTGGTTGGTCTCGATGGCGACCTTCAGCTTGGTGCCCACGCCATCGGTGGAGGCGACCAGCACCGGGTCTTTGAAGCCCGTTGCCTTGAGGTCGAAGAGACCGCCGAAGCCGCCGAGGTCGGCGTCGGCACCCGAGCGCCGGGTGGCACGGGCGGCAGGGGCGATGCGCTCGACCAGGGCTTCGCCTGCGTCGATATCGACGCCCGCGTCCTTGTAGGTGAGGCCGTTGCGGGTGCCGGGCGGAGTGGTCATGGCCCTGAGAATCCGAAAGTGGGGTGCCGGGCCTCTGTTAAACGAGGGGGCCTTCGGAGTCCAAGCCGCGCTTTCGCCTTTCCGGCCCGGACTCTATATTCGAGGCCTGCTATAGGTCGTTCATGCACCGCTTTGTTCTCTGTTTCGCCTTCCTCGTGGCCGCGGCCCTTCCGGCTCGCGCCGACAGCCTGTTCACCGTCAAGAATGTGCCGGTAGATGCCACCGCCGCGGCTTCGGTGGAGGCCCAGACCATCGCCATCAATGGCGGGCGGCCCAAGGCCTGGACCGTCCTCTATCGCCGTCTGACCCGGCAGGAGGATTGGGGCCGCCAGCCCCAACTCGATGATACGTCGCTCCAGCGGCTAGTCCGCAGCTTCGATGTGACCGACGAACGGCGCTCGACCACCCGCTATGTGGCCAAGGTCACCTATGTGTTCAGCCAGCCCGCAGTGGAGCGCCTGCTTCGGGCCAACAACATCTCCTACGTCGTGGCACAGACCCGGCGCATCCTGGTGATTCCGCTGTCGCCGAAATTCGCACCGGGCGACAGCTGGTCGCTGGCGTGGTCCGATCCGCGCTTTTCGAGCGGCGTGGTGAGTGCCGTGCTGCCGGAGGATAGCGACGCGGGCGCATTGTCGGGCATGACCTTCGATACGGCGAACTGGAATGCCGTTTCGGGATTGGCCGCGCGCACGCACGCAAGCGATGTGGTGGTGGCCGATCTCGCGCCGGGCAACGGGCAGGTGCGGTTGAAGCGGCTGGCCGCGGGCCAGCCGATTGTGCCGAGCGTGGACGTTCCTGCGAAAACGGCTGCGGCTGCTGCGGAGGCGGCGTTCGATGCCATCGCCGATTTCTGGAAGAACCGGTCGGCAGTTGATTTCAGTCAAAAGTCCAAGATCACTGCCGAAGCACAGTTCCGGTCGTTAAGCGAATGGGCCTCGCTGCAGGCGAAACTCGGAACGGTCCAGACCGTTGTCGGTATCGACATGGTGGCCTTCAACATGAACGAGGCGCGGGTGGACATCGCTTATGTCGGATCGTTCGACCAGTTGCGCGGCACGCTTGCCGATGCAGGCATCGCAATGACCTCGCGCGACGGGATGTGGTGGCTTAGCCGCAACGAGGGACAACCGTGATCGCGCTGCTGCGCCAGATCCCGAATTTGCTCACGGCTCTCAGGCTTGCCTGTGCGCCCATCACAGCGTTGCTTCTGCTCGATCATGCCTATCCGGCTGCACTTGCCGTGTTTGCCTTTGCAGGGATCACCGATGCACTGGATGGGTTTCTCGCCAAGCGTTACGGCCTCGACACGCGCGTGGGCGCGTGGCTCGATCCGGCGGCGGACAAATTGCTGATGCTGGCGTCTTTCCTGGCGCTCACCTATGTCGCCGCGGCCCCGCCGTGGCTGACATTGCTGGTGCTCGCGCGCGATGCGGCGATCGTGCTGGCGGTGCTGCTTGCGAAATCGATGGGTTGGCCGTTGCGCGTGCAGCCGCAGCTTTTGGGCAAGATCAGCACCGCGGTGCAGGTGGGATATGTCGGACTGATGCTTGTTCTCCTGGCCGCGAATCTCGACTGGCCGCGGCTTTCCTATTACGCGGCTGTGGCGACCGCGGTGTTCACGCTGGCGTCGTGGCTGTCCTACGGGCAGGTTTTCCTGCGCGCGATTGCGATCCGGCATAGCCGCGCGGCCTGATGTCTCCGCAACTGACTCTTTCCTGGGAAATGTCGCCCGCGCTCGGCCGCGGCGATTTCATCGTGGTCGACGGCAATCGCGCTGCCGTCTCGCTGATCGACAGTTGGCCGAACTGGCAGGGACCGGCTGCGATCTATGGGCCCGCGGGTGCCGGCAAATCGCATCTGGTGACGGCGTGGGCAGCGGCATCGGATGCGAAGGTCCTGACGGCGGCAGCACTCAATCTCGATACTGTCACGCAACTGGGATCGCGCGACGCAATCGCGATCGAAGACGTCGATAGCGCGCTGCCGAGCGACATCCGCGACCGGGCGTTGTTCGCATTGTTCGAACGCGGCGCGCCGTTTCTTCTGACGGGCCGCGAACCGGCCGCTGTGTGGCCCACGGTGTTGCCCGATCTTTCGTCGCGGCTGAACGCGCTTCTGTCGTTCCCGATCTGGGCGCCCGACGATGCGTTGCTCACGCAGTTGGCGCGCAAGCTGTTTACCGACCGCCAGCTTCAGGTGCCCGAAGCGGTGATCTCGCAGATGATCGTGTCGCTCGAACGCTCGCCGGCCGCCATCCGCGATTTCGTGGCGCGGGCCGATGCCAAGGCGCTGGCCGAAAAGCGGCCGGTGACGACGACTTTGATACGGGATTTGTTAAGCGGCTGACGACAGTGTCGCTAATACCTTCTTGGGATCGTGCGCCAGAACGATCAGCAGCGAGCGCGCCGCCGGATCGATGGCATTTCGTCCCTGTTCCCAATTGCGCAAGGTCGCTAAGGGAATCCGCAACGCGCGCGCGAATTGCTCCTGCGTCATGCCGAGCCGTTTGCGGATGACTTGCGGGGAATGACTATCTTCTATGCGAAGGACACGATCGGGGTTCTCGCCGTCCTCGATCATGTGGCGGCGGATGTCTTCTTCCGTCGTCGCTCCGATGCGGGCGGCATCGAATTTGGCCTCGCCAGCCTTGATCTCTTTCAGGGATTTGCGAACGATTGCCATGACTCGACTTCCTTCTTTCGTGCCGAACGCGCCGAGATAATTCGACGAATGCTATTCCGATCCGTGTAGATGACGGTGAGAATTTGACCTTTGACCAAACCCACCGCCATCACTCTTATCTCGCCCCAGTCCTTCCGAATGTCGCACCATTCGATAACAGGACCTTCGAAAATGAGAGCCGCATGCGCATAATCGAATCCGCGCTCCCGGAAATTGCGTTCGCTCTTGGACTCGTCCCATTCGAATTCCATGCGCAGACTACGTTATTCGCGTAGTTCCTTCAATGCAACTTTCGGTAGATTAACCTGAGTTGGTGGTACCTTGGCCGTCATGACAGCTTAATGAAGCTGCGCTAGCGTCCCTTCATGGCCGAACCGAAGATCGTGTTTGAGGAGGGGCAGGAGGTGCTTGCCCCGGAGGTTCTGGGAGCCCCCAGTGGCACCCAACCTATTGATTCGGCTTCACCAAATCGCTTTGTGAACCGGGAACTCTCCTGGCTTGCCTTCAACCGGCGCGTTCTAGAGGAGGCCCAGAACAAGGCCCATCCGCTGCTCGAGCGGATCCGGTTTCTTTCGATTTCCGCCTCCAATCTGGACGAGTTCTACATGGTCCGCGTGGCGGGGCTGAAGGGCATGGTCTCGGCAGGCATCGCCACCCCCAGCGCGGACGGGCTCACCCCGGCCCAACAGCTTGCCAAAGTTGAGCAGGTGGCGGGGCAGTTGATCGCCGACCAGCAAACCATCTGGGTTGGGCTGAAAGCCGAGCTGCGGGCGGCGGGCATTCAGGTGCTGGAGCCGGGCGAACTGACAGCGACCGACCGCGATTGGCTCGAAAATCAATTCCGCGAACAGATTTTTCCGGTGCTGACGCCGCTCGCCATCGATCCGGCGCATCCTTTT
>Ga0335083_10003758_pt1 | contig 19520 bp, 18 predicted proteins | sample Lox_Sample_42_FD_206716 | JGI IMG/M metagenome (GOLD analysis project Ga0335083, IMG submission 206716) | Soil microbial communities from Loxahatchee National Wildlife Refuge, Florida, United States - Lox_Sample_4.2 | ecosystem: Environmental > Terrestrial > Soil > Wetlands | place: USA...
TTCGCGCCGGCGATCTCCGACGACAGGTCGCGGCCGCCGCGCGCCAGCCCGTCGATGAGCGTGCTGCGCACCAGCTGCAGCGTGGGATCGGGCGTGCGCCGGATGAACGGCACCAGCGACGCGGCGCCCGCGGCGCTCGCCCGCAGGTCGGGGTGGAAGGCCGCCAGCAGGAAGGGCGGCGGCCGGAGGGCGCGCCGGAGCCGTTCGGCGAAGCGGTCGAAGGCGGCCGGCTCGATCTCCAGCCGCGCGAAGATCAGCAAGCCGATCTCGACCTCGGGCGACGCGGCCAGCTCGTCGATCACCGGCAGGACCTCGGCCGGATCCGCCTGCCTCAGGACCCGCCGCGCCACCGCCCCGCGGCGCCACGATTGCGCCGCCCAGGGGCAGAGATCCCAGGCGATCACGACCTCCTCGACGTAGCGGGCGTTGAGGCGCAGCGCCTCCGCGGCCAGGTTCACGTCGCGGCGGCGGTCCCTTTGTCGCCCGACTCGACGAAGGCGCCCATGTGGCGGAACTTGCGGTACCGGTCGGCGCGCAGCGCCTCGGATGACAGCGCGGACAGCTCCGTCAGGTGCCGGCGCAGCGCCTCGCCCAGGTTGGCGGCCGTCCGGTCGTGGTCGCGGTGGGCGCCGCCGGCCGCCTCCGGGATGACCTCGTCGACGATCCCCAGCCGTTGCAGGTCGGTGGCGGTCATCTTCATCGCGGCCGCAGCGTCCGGCTTCCGGTTGTCGTCGCGCCAGAGGATGGACGCGCACCCTTCGGGCGAGATGACCGAGTAGGTCGCGTACTCGAGCATCAAGATCCGGTTGGCGACGCCCAGCGCCAGCGCCCCGCCGGACCCGCCCTCGCCGATGACGGCGCAGACGATCGGGACCGGCAGGCCGGCCATGATCTCCAGGTTCTTGGCGATGGCCTCGGCCTGGCCGCGCTCCTCCGCGTCGATGCCGGGGTAGGCGCCCTGGGTGTCGATCAGGCAGATGATGGGCCGCCCGGTGCGGGCCGCCAGCTCCATCAGCCGCAGCGCCTTGCGGTACCCCTCCGGCTTGGGCTGGCCGAAGTTGCGGAGCACCTTCTCCTTGGTGCTGCGCCCCTTCTGGTGGCCCAGGATCAGCAGCGGGCTCCCCTGGAAGGTGCCGAAACCACCCACGATCGCCGGGTCGTCGGCGAAGCGGCGGTCGCCGTGCAGCTCGATGAAGTCGCCGAACAGCCGCTCGACGTAGTCCAGCGTGTAGGGGCGGGCCGGGTGCCGCGAGAGCTGCACCTTCTGCCAGGGGGTCAGATCGGCGAAGATCCGCTGCTGCAGCTCGCGGGCGCGGGCCTCCAGAAGGGAGATCTGGGGCCGCAACTCGGAGGCGCCGCCGCTGACCCGGATGAGCTCTTCGATCTTCCGCTCGAGGTCCACCACCGGCCTCTCGAAGTCGAGGGTCGGCGCGTCACCGGGTCGGGGGGGCTGGGGTGCGCGGGCGGGCTCGGCCATCGGGTATTTAATCCCCTATGGGAGAAAAGCGCGCAAGAGCGCGTGACCCTGCGTCGCGGCGGAGGGGGCAGGTTGCGGGATTCCACTCACGGCGGCACCGGTCGCGTACGTCCCCAGCGCCACGTCGGTGCTGGTGGGGGCTCCCAGGGCATAGAGCAGGGTGGCCGGCAGGTCCGAGGGGGTCGCGGGCTGCCCGGTCACGACCCCCGGGCGGACCCCTGGCCCCAGCAGGATCAGCGGAACGTGACGCGATGAGTCGGGGCCGTAGAAGTCGCCGTCGCCCTTGGGGGCGTCGATGGGGGTCGCCCCCCGGCTGGTGATGGCGACGATGGCGCCCGCGGTGCCCACCAGGCGGGTGACCGCCGTTCCCAGCATCTGGAGCTCGGTCTGGGCGGCGGCGCTGTGCCGGTCGGCCGTCCGGGTGCCGCCGATCGCGACGACGATCAGCGCCGGACCCTGGACGCCGGCCGCGACGGCGATCGACGAGGTCGTATCGGCCGGGAGGGTCATGTCGATGCCGGCCGGATCCACGTGCAGCCCGTGGAAGTCCGGCGCGCCGACCAGCGCCGTGGTCAGCCCCAGCCGATGAGCGGCGTCGAACAGGCTGTCGGCCGCGTAGATGGTCGTCGTCCGCCAGGCGTTGAACGCGTCGGCGTTCGCGATCGGGTTGGTGGGGAGCGGCATCTGCAACAGCCCGGCGCCCGGCGCCAGCGTGACCGTCGGGTCGTCCTCTGCGATCGGGACGAACGGCGCCACGGGGTACCCGCCGGTCAGCGACTGGAATTCGGTGACGGCCCAGTCGCGGCTCTCGGTCCAGCAGTCTTCGAAGCGCGTCCCCAGCGCCGCCAGCGTCCGGAAGGAACCCGCCGCGTCGGCCAGGGCTGGGTCGTTGAACAGCTCGTCCTCGTACAGCCCCGCCACGTCGATCAGGACGGCGCTGGTCGCCGGGGTCGCGGGCGCGGGAGGCGTGGCGCCGAAACCGCTTCCGGCCAGGACCAGGTCCCGCGCCGTGTCGGGCGGGTCTGGAAGCGCGATTGTCTCGCCCGGGTCGCCCACCAGCGCGGCGTGGATCGGCCCGCGCGCGGCCGTTTGCAAGGCCGCCCCGGGTGCGAGCGCGGCCAGCGCGGTCGGCGCCACGTCCGGGTGAAAGACGGGGTGGGGGAGCAGCGCGCCGCTCTTGAACGCCGGCCCCGCCATGATCAGCGGGACGTACAGCTCGTCGGCCGAGAACCCGCCGTGACGTCCGTAAGGATATTGCGTGTGCTCCTGGAACGGTCCCGGCGTGGTGTTGCTCGAGTCGACCTGGTTCAGCGTCCAGTCGTCCTTGGGGAAGACCAGGATGTCGGCCTGGTTGGGGCTGGTCGTGCGGAAGTCCTTGAAGGTTCGCGTCCCCATCGCGCCGTCGGCGGTCATCGTGCGGGTCGTGTCCAGGCCGACGATCGCGCCCGACTGGATCAGCGAGAGCAGCTTGTGGGTCACGTCGGTCTGCGCCGCCGCTCCGTCCGGCGTCCCGGCGCCCGGGACGTTCGCGTAGATGTGGGCGTCGCCGTCCTCGTTGAGCAGCGCGTAGCTGGACGTGTCGATCCCCATCGCCGGGCCCTGGGCGGCGACCAGCGCGCCCAATTGCCCGTCGGCGCCGGCCCCGCCCTGGGTTCCCAGCGCGACCTGGTTGTGCGTGTCGACCTTGCCGTGATCCAGCGTGAACAGGATGTTGGTCGAGGCGGTGAGCCCCTTGTCGTCCAGGGCCGCCAGCAGCTCACCCAGGCCGCCGTCGTAGTCTTCGATGATCTGCGCCAGCTGCGGGCCGTCGGCGCCGTACATGCTGGTCGGATCGTCGTCGAGCGCGATGAAGTCCCACACGAACATGAAGGCCGGCATGGGGTGCTGGGGCGAGGTGGCGCGAACCAGATCGGCGGCGTCGCGCAGCGTGAACTGCGTCTGCGTCTCGCCGCTGACCGGCGGGCCGTCGTAGTGATAGCCGCCGGCCACCGACTGCGGGTACTGCAGGGTCCCGGTCAGGATGTTCTCGGCGGTCGACTGGTCCACGGTCAGCAGGCCGAACGGCGTCTCGAACTGCGTGCCCAGGATGGTCAGGTGGGCCTCGTCGGAGCCCGCCTCGAACGGCGGCAGCTCGCCCACGTAAGCCGACCGCCCGCCGGCGCGGCGAGTGGCGGCGTACACGCCGTCACCACGCGAGAGGAGCGGGTTCGTTCCGTAGATGGCGTAGTCGCCGATCGAGAGCTGGCCGCCCACCGAGACCGGCGACTGGAAACCGTTGCTGCGTGACAGCCAGTCGTTGGCGGGGACGTTGTCGCCGTCCGGGTACTGGCCGGTCAGCAGCGACATGTTGTTCTGGTTGCTGTGCGTGGGCACCAGCACGCGCGTGAAGGCCAGCGTGCCGCGCGCGATGAGCCCCTTCAGGTTGGGCGCGTTTGCCATCCAGAGCCCGGCCAGCCCGTGGTCGTCGATGTCGATCTCGATGACGTGGGACGCGGGCGCCTTGGTCCCGCTGCCGCCACCGCCGCCACAACCCGCCAGGGCGACCAGGATCGCCAGAGTGGCGCGAGAACGCCCGCTCACTTCTGACACCCCGGGCAATAGAACGTGGCTCGCTGCGCCTGCACGATTCGTACGATCTTGCCCGACTTCTCGCGCCCTGGGCAGGGTTCGCCGGCCCGTCCGTAGACCAGAAACGGGTTGGGCGCGTCCTCCTCGACGTAGGCGATGTCCGCCTTGCCGCCGTCCGCGCCGGTCTTGGCGAACGACTTCAGCGTGAACGAGATCGAGTCCCGGATCCCCTTGGCCAGCCGTTTCAGCTCGGCAGGGGAGAGCGAGCGCGCCGGCCGCCGCGGATCGATCCGGGCCCGGAACAGCGACTCGCTCGCCTGGATGTTGCCCACGCCTGCCAGCACCGTCTGGTCCAGCAGCGCGACCTTGATGGGCGCGGCGACTCGAGCCAGCCGCTCGCCCAGCCGGTGCGGGTCGACGCCGTCGGTGAGCGGATCCGGCCCCAGCGCCGCCAGGTCGGGCACCTGGTCGAACCGCGCGCCCGGGATCAGGCGGAAGCGGCCGAACATCCGCATGTCGAGGTAATCCAGGCGGCTTCCGTCGTCCAGCGCCAGCGACAGGCGTCGCGAGCCGGGCGCCGGGTCACCCGCCCGCCGGAGCACCCACTTGCCCGTCATCCCCAGGTGCGACCAGACACCCAGCGGGTCGGCGCCGCGCGCGCCGAAGGTCAGAAGCAGGTTCTTGCCGACGCGGCGGACCTGCTGGAGCCGCGTGCCGCGCAGGCGCCCCAGCGCCCGCGCGGTCGCCGGGCGGAAGATCCGCTGGGCGCGCGGGTCGGCGACCGTGCCGCTCACGCCGTGGCCCACGCCCCAGCGGCGCAGGTTGCGGGCGGCGACCTCGACCTCAGGCAGCTCGGGCATGGTCTATCGCTGTTCGGACCCGCGCGGCGATCTCGTCCCGCTCGGCGTCGCTGGCGTAGGGCTCGCGCGGCCAGAAGAAGCCGCGCAACCCGTCCTTGCGGCGGCGCGGGACGACGTGGACGTGCAGGTGAGGGACGCTCTGGGACACCTTGTTGTTCATCGCGACGAAGGTTCCGTCGGCCTGGAGGCCCGCCTCGACCCCGCGCGCCACCTGCTGCACCGCCGCGAAGAAGGGCGCCAGCGCCTCGGCGGGCAGGTCGGGCAACGTCTCTACGTGGTCGGGCGGGACGACCAGGACGTGTCCCTTGAACAGCGGCCGCGCGTCCAGGAACCCGACCGCCCCGTCGGTGCGCAGCACGTGCGACGCCGCGCGCTGGCCCGAGACGATCTCGCAGAACACGCAGCCGGGGACGGTCTTCATTCGCGTGCCTCTGGCGGGCCGCCGCCGGGGTGGGGGAGCGCGTCGCCCGCCAGGAGGTCCAGCACCCGCTCGACCGGCGGCGGCGAGGCGAAGCGCGCAGCCACCGGCTCGCGCTTGAACCAGGTCCGCTGGCGCCGCGCATAGGCCAGCGTGACCCGCTCGATCTCGGCCAGCGCCGCCTCCAGCGTGACCGTCCCGTCCAGCACCGCCGCGAGCTGCTGGTAGCCGAGCGCCTGCATCGGCCGCGAGCTCGCGCCGTGTCCCGCCTCGCGCAGCCCGCGCACCTCGGCCAGGAAGCCCGCGGCCAGCATGGCGCGCGCCCGCTCGGCGATGCGGGCGCGCAGCACGTCCAGCGGCGGATCGATGAGCAGCCCGAGCGGCGCCAGGTCGCACGGCCCGACCGCTTGCCGTCGCAGCGAGGTGATGGTCTCGCCCGTCTGCTCGAACACCTCCAGCGCGCGGCTGATGCGGACGAAGTCGCGCGGCCCGATGGCCGCGGCCGCCTCCGGATCGACGGCCTCCAGCCGGGCTCGCAGCGGCTCGATGCCGTCGCGCTCGGCCACCGCGCGATGGCGGGCCCGCAGCTCGGGATCGGGCGGCGGCGCCTCGAACAGGCCGGTGGTCAGCGCGCGGTAATACAGGCCCGTGCCGCCCACGACGATGGGCAGCCGCCCGCGCCCCGCGATGTCCCGGATGGCCGCGCGCGCGACCGCCGCCCAGCGCGCGGCGTGAAACGCCTCGTCGGGCTGGCAGAGATCGATGCCGTGATGCGGGACGCGGCGCCGCTCGTCCGCCGTCGGCTTGGCGGTGCCGATGTCCATTCCCACGTAGACCTGCTGCGAGTCGCAGGCGACGATCTCGCCGCCCAGCCGCTCGGCCACCGCCATCGCCAGGCCGCTCTTGCCCGAGGCGGTCGGTCCCAGAATCGCCAGGATCCGCGATGCCTCAGACACGTCCGAAGCGCCTCTCGAGCTCGCCCAGCGGCATCCGCAGCATCACGGGGCGGCCGTGCGGGCAGTGCGAGCGGAGATCGACCTCGTCCATCTGCGCCAGCAGCGCCAGCGCCGCCGGCCGCCCCAGCACGTCCCCCGCGCGCACGACGCTGTGGCAGGCCATGGTGGCCAGCAGCCGATCGACGCGCTCGATGTCGGTGCCGACCATCGGAGCACCTTCGCTGAGCTCGCCCAGGATCTCCCGCAGCAGCGGCTTGGGGTCGGCGTCCTTCAGGGGCTCGGGGACGGCACGCAGCAGGACGGTGCCCGGGCCCGCTGGCTCCAGCTCGAAGCCCAGCGACTCGAGAGCTTCGTGGCCGGCTGCGGCCGCCGCGGTCTCGCCGACCTCGATCGGGATCGGAAACAGCAGCCGCTGGCGCGCGATCTGCCGGCGGGCGTGGGCCGCTTTCAGGCGGCCGTAGACCACCCGCTCGTGCGCGGCGTGCTGATCGACCAGCACCAGCGCGTCGGGCGCCTGGCAGACCAGGTAGGTCCCGTGCGCCTGGCCGATGTACTCCAGCCCGCCGAAGAACCCGCGCGGCTCGGCCGGCGCGGCCGGCGCGGCCGGCTCGTCGCGAGGGTCCACCTCTCGCGCCCGCAGCGGCAGGGCGGGGGACCGTTCTTCGAAGTCACCGCCTCGCGACGTCCAGTCGGCGCGCGGCGCCGGGGGCTGGGTGAAGGCGCGCACGGGCCGGGCGCCGTCCGCCGCCGGCAACCAGGGCGCCCGCCCGATGGCGCCGCCCACCACGTGCCGGACGGCCGCGTAGACCTCCTGCGCGCGCGCGAACCGGACCTCCAGCTTCTGCGGGTGGACGTTCACGTCGACCTCCTGGCCCGGCAGGTCCAGAAACAGCGCCGCCAGCGGGTAGCGGCCTTTCTCCAGCAGCGGTCCGTACCCCAGCGCCAGCGCGTGCAGCAGCGAGCGGTCGCGCACGAACCGGCCCCCCACGAACAGGAACGTGGAGCGGGCGGTGGTGGAGACCTCGTCGGGGCCCGCCAGGAACGCCCGCACCCGGGTTCCCCCCTCTTCACCCGCCGCCTCGTGCAGCGCGCTGGCCCCACGACGAGCCAGCGCGGCGCGAACCCGCTCGGCCAGATCGCGGTGCACCGGCAGGTCCAGCGCGACCCGCCCGGAGACGCGCAGGCGCAGGTGGACGGCCGGGTGGGCCAGCCCCAGGCGAAGCATCGCCTCGGCCACGTTGGCCGTCTCGGTGGCCTCGGCCTTCAGGAACTTGGCGCGCGCCGGCGTGTTGAAGAAGAGATCGCGCACCTCGACCTGGGTCCCGGCCGGCATGCCGGTCTCGCGCGCCTCGGTCTCGACGCCAGCCTCGACCGTGAGGCGAAAGCCAGCCGGCGCGTCGGCTGGGCGGGTGGACAGAGTCAGGCGCGCCACCGCGGCGATCGACGGCAGCGCCTCGCCGCGGAACCCGAAGGTGGCCAGCGTCCACAGGTCGTCGGCCGCGGCGATCTTCGAGGTCGCGTGCCGCCGCAGCGCGAGCCGCGCGTCGTCGGGGTCCATGCCGCAACCGTCGTCGACGACCCGGATCGAGCGGCGGCCGCCGCTCTCGATCTCGACGTCGATCCGGCGCGCGCCCGCGTCGATGGCGTTCTCGACCAGCTCCTTGACGACGGACGCTGGACGCTCGACGACCTCACCGGCCGCGATCTGATCGGCCAGCGCAGGCGGCAGCACCCGAACCTTCGGTCGGCGCGCCGGTTCCCCGTCCTGCATCCGGCGACATTACATTACCGCCGGGCGAGGTGGGTCACGAGATCCTCGCTGGCCGCTCGGACCGCCGTCTCCAGCGCTTCCAGCTCCATGCTGGGCCGCAGCTGGGGGCGGAACTGCCGGCGGGGCTTCTGCACCGTGGCCTGCCCGTTGGTCAGCATGAAGACGCCGCCCCCGGGCTGCTTGCTGATGGTCAGCTGGACCGCGCAGGTCACCTCCACGTCCCGCCCCGACGTGCTCAGCGAGAGGTCCTTGATGACGCCGTCGATCGCATACGTGCCGTGCCCCTCGCGCGGCTCGACCTCGCCGTAGGGGCGGAGCTGGGCGATCAGGAAGTCGCGCATGTGGCTCTGCATGGCCGGGCCTGCGTGGCGCGCCGGATCGCCCATCCCCTTCACCTCGAACGACGTCTCCGAGTGACGGTGTCGGATCTCGGCCTCGCCGGCCATGGCCGGGCGCGCGTCGTCCTCGACGCCCATCCGGTGCAGCGCGGCCCGGGCCGACCGGCGCACGCCCGGCTCGGGGTCGTGGAGCGCCGCGAACAGAGCATCGCGGGGCAGGGTGCCGGTGGTCAGCACCGCGGGCGTCGGCTCTGGCCGCGCCAGGTCTCCCAGCGCGTCCGCGGCCGCCGCTCGTACGCCGCCGTTCGGATCGCGGAGCGCGCCCACCAGAGCCGGGATGGATCGGGGCTGCCGCAAACGCCCCAGGATCAGCGCCGCCTCGACACGGACCTTGAACGAGGGATCGCGCGCCAGCGAGTCTTCCACATCCTCGATCCGGACGTTCGCCTCGGCCACCGCGACCAGAGGCCCGGCCACCGTGAGGACGGAAACAATCGCCACCAAGCGAGCCGCGAACGCGGGGGAAAGAACTCGCACCGCGATTTCAGCATCGCCCAGCACGTGATGACGGTCAATCGTGGGCAATCGCATCCAGCGACGCACACCGCGTATGATGGGCGTCGATGTCCGACATCTCGTTGGCCGACACACGTGCCGTCTCGCTGGCCTATTCGGTCGACGCCGACGACGCCTTCATGTTTCACGCGGTGCGCGTGGGCGCGGTCGATCCGGGCGGTCTCACCTTCTCGCACCGGCGCGCGGACACGGCGGCGCTGAACCAGCTGGCGCTGAACGGGTCCGTCGACGTGGTCGCCGTCTCGCTGGGCGTCTACCCGGCCATCGCCGACCGATACCAGCTGCTGCCGCACGGCGCTTCCGTGGGGCGCGGCTATGGTCCCGTCGTGGTCGCCCCGCGCCCGCTGCGCCCGGAGCAGCTGAACGGCCTGCGCGTCGGGATTCCCGGCGTCACGACGACGGCCTGGCTGGTCCTGCGCCTCATCGCGCCGCAGGCGATCGGCGTCGAGATCCCGATCGCGCCGTTTGGTCGGATCTTCGACGCCCTCGCGGCGGGCGAGGTCGACGCCGCGCTGCTCATCCACGAAGGGCGGCTGCTGTACCCCAGCCGCGGTCTCCACCTGGCCGTCGATCTGGGGGTGTTCTGGCGCGAACGGACGGGCTTGCCGCTCCCGCTGGGCGTCAACGTGATCCGCCGCGGTCTGGGCGCGCCGCTGGTGGCGCGCGTCTCGGCCGTGCTTCACGAGAGCATCGCCTGGGGACTGGCCCATCGCGACGAGCTCATCGCGCGCATCGCCACCGAAGAGCGCGGCGATGAAGCCCTGAAAAATCATGCTCTCATAGACGAATATCTAAACCTGTACGCGAACAGTGATACGGCCGGCCTTCCGGACGATGCGCGCGTCGCGGTCGACCGGCTGTTCAGCGAAGCGCGCGCCGCCGGCCTGCTGGCGGGACCGGCAGCCGCAGCCGTCGTCGACTGGGCTCCTTAGAGGACCCCACCCGACGAGCCTACGGCTCTTCGGCCTCCCGGCTTCGCTGGAGAGGCGCGGAGGAACCGGGCTCGCCAGAGTCTGGGTCCCGCCGGCGAAGCCGGAGGGATCGGCACCGCGGAAATTACTCGGCGAAGGGATCCTTCCACTCGCCGGCCGCTGGGCTGGCGGGCGGAGCCGTCCCCGGCGTCGCTTCGGCGGCCGTCTTGTGGTGAGCGGCGGGTCGAGCGGGCGCGGGCGGCCGCGGTGTCCGGGCAGCCGCGGCGCGGGCCGTGGCCGGCTTGGGCGCGTCGGCGACCGGCTTGGCCGGCTCAGCGACCGGCTTGGCCGGAGGCGTGTCCACCGATGCCGGGGTGCCCAGCTGGACGACCACGGGCTCGGCGACGGGCGCCGGCGCGGCAGCGACGGGCGCTGGCGCGACGGCCTGTGGTGGGGCCATCTCCGCGGCGGGCGCGGGAGCCGGAGCCGGCGACTCCACGGCGGCCTGCTCGTCGTGGGCTCGCAGCATCTCGCGCTCCATGGCGCTGACGTGGTGACGATCCAGCGCGACCGTCGTGACGATGCCGCACGCGAACGCGGTGAGGCAGATGCCGATCAGCGTGCTGCGCGCGAGAACCACCTCCCTCTCGGGACGATCGATGCTGAGCGTTTGCAGCCGCGCCAGCGGTGGCTCCGTCGGAGCCGGCAGCGCCAGTCGCTCGGTCGGCGCCGAGCCGATCGTGACGGGCGTCGGCTCTGACGAATCGAATGGTCCCGGCATCTCGCGCAGCTTTATCTCCAACGCGCTCCTCCCCAGGTAGACGCGACCTCCCTCCGATGCCTGCAGCACTGGCCCTCCCTCCTTTACTTCACAGGACCATATGCCGGAATGGGTCAAGAAGGTGTGTCATTCCGGTTGATATTGAGTGAAAAGCCAACAATTCAGGACTTCTGCCGAGCACGCTTTGATAAGTAGGCCGCGATCACGCGCGCGGCCGCGGCCGAAGCCTCCTGGTGGTGGGCCAGCCATTCCCGGTGCGCGGCGGGCCCGACCCGGTTGGCGATTCCGAGCACGGCAGCGAACTCGACACCGGCGGTGTCGGCGGCTCGCGCGACGGCGAAGGCCTCCAGGTTCTCGACCGACGCACCCGTCGACGACGCGATCCGGCGCGCCAGCCCCGCCGACCGGGTGATCGCCAGCGGGCAGGCCACGGCCGCCGCAGCGAGGCTCCCCGCAGCCAGGGCTCGACCCAGCGCCGGCGAGGGAGTGGCTCGCGTCACCTGCGGCTCGGGCAGATAGCCCGCGCCCGCCAGCGCGGCGGTGGAGACGCAGTGGACCACGGCGGAGACGATCACGTCGCCCACGCCCGGGCCCGCCGATCCTCCGCCGGCATAGACGCCGGCCGTTCCGACGAAGATGACCCGCCGAGGACGGGCCTTGGCGATCGCGCGCGCCGCCCCGATCGCCGCGTCGACCGCGCCAATCCCGACCGGCGCCAGCGTCACCTGCCGCAGCCCACGCACCAGCCGGCGCAGGGGCGCGATCTCGGGCTCGAACGCGGAGACGACGAGAGTGCCCGCCAAATCAGACCCGCATCGCCTCGAGGCGGGCGATCCGTTCCTCGATCGGCGGGTGGGTCGACAGCAGGTTCATGAACGCCGCGGCCGTGCCGCGCAACGGGTTCACGATGAAGAGGTGCGCGGTGGCCGGGCCGGCGAACTCGTACGGCCGCGCCTGCTGGCTGTCCTCGAGCCGGCGCAGCGCGCTGGCCAGGTCCTCCGGGTGCCCGCACAGCGTCGCGCCCGAGGCGTCCGCGCCCAGCTCGCGCGATCGGCTGATCGCCAGCTGGATGAGCAGCGCCATGATCGGGGCGACGATGATCCAGGCCAGCGCCGCCAGTCCGCCGCCGTCGCGATCTCTGTCGTTGCTGCGGCCGCCCAGGCCGCCAAGCATGAGCCCCCACCGCATCGCGTACCCCAGGGTCGAGACCAGCCCGGCCACGGCAGCCGCGATGGTGGAGATCAAAATGTCCCGGTTCTTCACGTGCGAGAGCTCGTGCGCCAGCACGGCCTCGAGCTGCCGTTCGTTCAGGATCTGCAGGATGCCGTCGGTCACGGCCACCGCCGCGTGGCGGGGGTTTCGCCCGGTGGCGAACGCGTTGGCCGCCGAGGACGGGATGATGAAGATGCGCGGCATCGGCATCCCGGCCCGCTGGGTCAGCCGCTCGACGATCGCGTAAATCGTCGGCGCCTCCGAGCGCGTGACCGGCTGGGCGCGATGGGCCATCAGCGCGATCCGGTCCGAGAACCAGTACATGACGAAGTTCGTGACCAGACCGAACAGGCCGAACAGCACCATGCCCTGCGTGCCGCCCAGCGCGTGACCGCCCAGCGCGAGCAGGGCGATCAGGCCCGCCATCAGCAGGCCGGTCCGGAGGTAGTTCGAAAAGAACCTCGGGCGGGTGGCGTTCGTCTTGACGAAGGGCATACGCGGCGGACGGTAAACACCGGCGCGCCCCGGTCAATCAGTAGGCGGCCGTTACCGGCGCTGGTTCAGCTTGGAGAGCAGCCGCAGCATCTCGAGGTAGAGCCAGACCAGCGTGACGAGCAGGCCGAAGGCGCCATACCACTCCATGTACTTGGGCGCGCCCCGAGCGGCGCCCTGCTGGATGACGTCGAAGTCGAGCACCAGGTTGAGCGCCGCGACCACCACCACGACCAGGCTGATGCCGATGCCCAGCGGGCTGGACGACTGCCAGATGCCGACGTTCACGCCAAACAGCCCGAGCAGCATCGAGGCGACATACACGAGCGCGATCGCCCCGGTCGCCGCGACGACGCCGAGCTTGAACCCCTCGGTCGCCCGGATGGCCTTGGTCCTGAACGCGACCAGCATCACCCCGAGCGTCGCGAACGTGAGCGCCATCGACCGGAGCACGATGCCCGGGTAGCGCACCTCGAACAGCGCCGACAGGCTGCCCAGTGCCAGACCTTCGCAGGCTGCGTAGATCGGCGCGGTCGCGGGGGCCCAGCTCTTCTTGAAGATGGTGATGAGCGCGGTCACGAACCCGGCGATGCTCCCGATGGCCATCCAGGGGAACAGCAGCTCCGGATCGCCGGTCCGGAAGAACAGCCGCCAGGGCCAGATGGCGGCGACCGTCGTGACGGCCAGCAGGATGGCCGTCTTGTCGACGGTGCCGTTGATCGTCATCGCCGTCGACTGCGCCCCGGCCGACATCCCTGGGCCCGCCGCCGTGCCAACGAACCCGCCGAAAGACTTCGACCCGAGCGCCGGGTTCGAGGAGCGGAACGCAGTTCTCATCGCCATGGGCGGGAGTCTAGCACTGTCCAATCCGCGCGGTTTCCCGTGGGGGCTGGGAAAATCTCCCCCATCCCGGGCGCTTCGTGCCATGAACATGGGGCGCGCGGCGAGCCTTCCAGCGGCGCGATCCTTGCTGCATCCATGAGGAAGTTGACACGGGGAACGCTGATCGCGGCGATGGGCGCCGCCGTCGCCGCGGTGGCGGTCCTGGCCACGCTGGACGCCGACCGCGAGGACGCGCGGGCGCTCGCCGACTTTGCCGGCGAGCAGGCCGGCCTGGCCCGCGCGCTGGGGGCGGTGCTGCAGGTCGCCGCCCAGGGGGGCGCTTCGGGCCCTGCGCTGGCCGCGGCGGTCGAGGCGGTTCCGCGGGCCGACGGGACGATCGTGCTCGTGCGCCCGGACGGCGCGCGCGCCTTCTCCGCCGGCGGGATCGGGACGGTGACGTCGGATCCCGTCGACCAGGCGTTCCGGCGCGGCGAGCAGGTGGTGCGGCTGACCCGCCCCGAGGCTGCCGAGCTGGGGCTCCCGGCCCGGACCGCTCATGGCGGGCTGGTCCAGGTCGACGCGCCGGGCGCGGGGCGCTGGCAGATCGCCGTGGTGGCGACCGCCCAGCGCGAGCGGGATCGCGAGCGGGCGGCGTCTCGCCGGCTGGTGGGAAGCGTCGCCGGCGCGGGGATCCTGGTCCTGGCCTTCGGCGGCTTCGCCATGCGCCAGCAGCGCAAGGAGCTGGTGCTCGAACGCGAGCTGGCGGTGGCGGAGCTGCAGCAGAGCGCCGACGACCGGCTGCAGCGGGCCAGCCGGATGGCGGCGCTGGGCACGCTGGCGATCGGCGTGGCGCACGAGATCGCCACGCCACTGGGCGTGATCGCCGGGCGGGCCGAGCAGCTGCTGCCGCGCGCGGCCGACGACCGGACCCGCCGCGGCCTGGACGCCATCCAGGCCCAGGTGCGCCGCATCGACGAGGTCGTGCGCGGGCTGCTGGGGCTGGCGCGCGGCGACCTGCCGGCGGGGCAGCAGGTAGCGCCCGGCGAGGCGATCGACGCGGCGGTCGCGCTGGTGGAGCATCGGTTCGTGAAGGCCAGCGTGCCGTTGTCGCGCGAGGTCGCGCCGGGGTTGCCGGCGGTCAGCGGCGACGCGCGCCTGATCGAGCACGTCCTGGTCAACCTGCTCCTCAACGCCTGCGACGCCTGCCGGGGCGGCGGGGACGTGAGGATCCGCGCCGAGGCGGCGGCGGGTGAGGTGGTGTTCAAGGTGGAAGACACGGGCGCCGGGATCTCTCCGGCCGATCTGAGCCGGGTCATGGAGCCGCTGTTCACGACCAAGCCGAGCGGTGAGGGGACCGGGCTGGGCCTGGCGATCGCGCGCGAGATCGCCAGCAGCCACCGCGGCTCGCTGGCGGTGGCTGCCGGGCCGCGCGGCGGAACGATCGTGACGGTGCGGCTGCCGGCCGCCGCGGAGGCGCGTCTTGGCTGAGCGGCTGGATCTCGCGGCGGGCGCGCGCTTCCGGGTGCTGGTCGTCGACGACAACCCGGAGATGGCGCGGACGCTGGCGGACGGCCTGGGCGACCACGGCTACGACACGGTGGCAGTCAGCTCGGGGAGCGAGGCCATCGCGCGCATCGAGGCGGGCGGCATCGACGCCGTCGTCAGCGACCTGCGCATGCCGAACGTGGACGGGCTGGCCGTCCTGGACGCGTCCCGCCGGCTGGAACCGGGGCGTCCGGTGATCATCATGACCGCCTTCTCGGCCATCGACAGCGCGGTCGAATCGATCCGGCGCGGCGCCCACCACTACCTGACCAAGCCGTTCAAGCAGGACGAGCTGGTGATCTTCCTGGGGCGGGCGCTCGACGAGTCGCGGCTGCGGCGCGAGGCGGCGGCGCTGCAGCGAGAGCTGGGCGGGCGCTTCGTGGCCCGCGCCATCATCGGCGACAGCGCCGCGATGCGCGCGGTCCGCGACATGATCCTGCGCGTGGCGGACGCGCCGGCCCCGGTGCTGATCCAGGGCGACACGGGCACCGGCAAGGGGCTGGTCGCCCGGGCTTTGCACGGCGAGAGCCGGCGCGCCGGCGCGGCGTTCGTCTCCGTCAACTGCGCCGCGATCCCGGAGGGGCTGCTCGAGAGCGAGCTGTTCGGCTACGTGCGGGGCGCGTTCACGGGCGCCGCGCGCGACCACGGCGGGCTGTTCGCCGAGGCGCGCGGCGGGACCCTGTTCCTGGACGAGATCGGCGACATGCCCCTGGCCCTGCAGGCCAAGCTGCTGCACGTGATCGAGAGCGGGAACGTCCGTCCGGTCGGCGGCACCCGCGAGCAGTCGATCGACGTGCGGATCGTGGCGGCCACCAACCGGAACCTGGCGGCGGCCGTCAAGGACGGCAGCTTCCGCGAGGACCTGCTCTACCGGCTGGACGTGGTGTCGATCCTGCTCCCGGCGCTGCGCGATCACCGCGAGGACCTTCCGGCGCTGACCGCGCACCTGCTGGGCGATCTGCGCGGCCGCTACCCCGCCAGCCTGGTCGAGCGGGTGGGTGCCGAGGCCATGGCGGCCATGGCCCGGCACGCCTGGCCGGGCAACGTGCGCGAGCTGGCGCACGTCCTCGAGCGGGTGGTCCTGCTGGGGCACTCACCCGAGGTGGGCCTGGCGGACTTGCCGACGGCCGTGCGCGATCCCGCCGCCGCCGATCCGCTGGAGTTCGGTGGCGAGATCCTCCCGATCCGCGAGCTGCAGCGTCGCTACGCCGCCTGGGCGGTCTCGCAGCTCGGGGGACACCGGGCGCGTGCCGCCGAGAAGCTGGGCATCGACGTGAAGACGCTCCGCAGCTGGCTCGACGGCGGAGCGTAGATCGACAGAGGCGGGAGTCAGGGGCTGGGGATCAGGTCGTCGACCTTCACGTCGACGGAAACGGGCGTCGCGTTGTCCGACGCCGCGTAGACGATGGTCTTGGTCGTCCCCACGGTGCCGTTGAGCAGGGCGTCGGCGGTGACCGGATCCAGACCGTCCAGCGGCGTGCCGTCGATCGAGATGACCTCCTCGCCGACCTTCAGGTTCTGGTTGTACGCGTCGGTCCCTGGATAGACCACCCCGAACGCGTACCAGTGATTGGCCGTCGCGGGGGTCTGCGCCAACCCGACGCCGACCCGCTTGAACTCGTCGACCCAGGTCTGCGTGTTGTAGGACTGCAGGTGAAGCTGTCCGCCCGGGTAGTCCACCGTCACCAGGAAGTTGCGCAGATAGCTGCCGCCCAGCAGGCCGTCGATCTGGGTCTTGCCCGACCGATCCACCTCGGCGCTGATGCCGTTGAGCAGGTCGTCGCCCGGGATCGTCATCACCGGCGCGTCCATGACCGTCTCGCCACCGACGGTGATGGTGCGGGTACGCGTGACCGAGGCGCCCGAGTCCCCCATCACGGTGGTGATCGGGAAGTCCTTCAGCACGGCCCGCCCGTCCGAGGTGATCGCGTCGAAGACCGAGCCGCGCACCGAGACCTCACTGGCGCCGGTGTCGAGGATGAACGGGTAGTCGGTCCCGTCGATGGTCACCGTCACGGGGATCCGGGTGGCCGGCGTGGTCACGGTCGGCATCACCATCGAGTTCAGCACCAGCGGTCCGTGGGCGCCGCCCTTCAGCATGAACGGCACCGCGGCGCCGGGCGATTCGACGTCGTCGCGCGCGCCGCTGGTGCAGCCCAGGCAGAACCCGTGCCCCGATGGGGCCGCGTAGTCCAGCTGCACCGAGAACTGGCGCATGACGTTGCCGCCCAGGATGCCGCCGAAGCCGATGGTGTCCATCATCGCCGCCGAGAGCTGCACGGCGGGGATCTGCTGGATGGTCGCCACGACGTATCCGTCCCGGATCAAGCCCAGGTCGACGTTCTTCTGCACGTCGTTCGCGGTGGCGGGCGTCGGGAGCCCGAACATCTCGGGATCGATCAGGACGACCGGGGAGCCGCTGTCGATGAGGACGCCGAAGGGCGTCTGCTCGGGGCTGCCGTTCACGGCCGCGTCGACGAAGATCAGGTTGGCGCCGACGATCGTGGAGGAGGGGATGCCCAGCATCCCGGTGACTTCGTATTTTGTCTCGCTGCTGCTGCCGCACGACGCGGCCACCGACGCGAGGACGACGACCCACAAGGGATGTTTCATGGCGAGAATGTTCGGCTCTATGCGGACGGAAGGCAATCGCCTCGCGCGCTGTGCTAGTGTTCGCCGCACATCAAAGGAGGACGTATGAGTCTGGTCAACAAGAAGGCCCCGGATTTCTCGGTTGAAGCGGTCGTCGGCGACGGCGACTTCAAGAAGATTTCGCTCTCGGACTACAAAGGGAAGTACGTCGTGCTCTTCTTTTATCCGGCGGACTTCACCTTCATCTGCCCGACCGAGATCCAGGAGTTCTCGCGCCGCTACGAGGAGTTCCGCGCCGTGAACTGCGAGGTCCTCGGTGCCTCGACGGATTCCAAGCACTCGCACAAGGCCTGGATCAAGGGCGGCCTCGGCAAGTTGAACCACCCGCTGCTCGCGGACTTCAACAAGACGGTGGCGCGCGACTACGACGCGCTCGAAGAGGCCAGCGGCGTGGCGCTGCGCGCGACGATCATCGTCGATCCGAACGGGATCGTGCAGCACGCCTCGTACAACGCCGACCTGCTCGGGCGCTCGGTCTCCGAGACGCTGCGGCTGGTTCAGGCGCTGCAGACCGGCGAGCGCTGCCCGGTGGAGTGGAAGCCCGGCTCGAAGACGCTCGGCAAGCCGGCGTAGATCCGGGATGCTGGTTGACCGGCCGCTCGCGCTTCTGCAGCAAGCGGCCGGTTACCGCGAACGCAGATAGCTCACGGCCTCGCGCGCCGCGGTCTCGAACGCATCGAGCCGGCCGGGAAACAGATGCGTGGCGGCGTCGACGACCCACAGCCGCTTTGGCTCCGCCATCCGGCCGACGGCCGCTTCGATGTCGGCGCGGCCGCCGTATTCGTCGTCGGCTGCCTGGATCACGGCCTTGGGTTTGTCAGAGGCCGACAGGAACCCGTAGTCGAACATGCGCAGCGCCAGGCCGACGCCCAGCAGCTTGCGCACGCGCGGGTCGCCGGCGCCCACGGACAGCCCGACGCGCGCGCCGAACGAGAAGCCCGCCATCCAGATCGGCAGCTCTGGATGCTGCGCGGACAGCCAGTCGAGCGCGGCGCGTGCGTCTTCTTCCTCGCCCACGCCGTGCGCGTGCTGACCGGTCGATGCGCCCACGCCACGAAAGTTGAAGCGCAACGCGGTCACGCCGCCATCAGCCAGCGCCTTGGCCAGCCGGTAGACGACGTTGTTGTTCATCGTGCCGCCGCCCAGCGGGTGAGGGTGGCACACCACCGCGGCTGCGACCGGCGCTTCCGGCGCGCGGACCACTGCCTCCAGCGTTCCGTGCGGCGCTGGGATCGTGATTCGCCCCGACGGCGGGAGCGGCTCCGGCATCGCGCTTCAGCTTAACACCGGAGCCGCTCGCATCCCCCGTCCCGCCCCATCACTGACTTCCTCACCGACCCCGCCTCCGACTCACCAACCCAACCTCACGCCCAACCCCCGCCGTTCTACCCACCCAACCACCACCATCAACTCGAGCACACGGGACCTCTCGCCGCCTGCCTCCCCCTGCCTCCGCCGTGACACTTCGTGCTATCCGCTCGCCGCCGCTGTTCCCCGCAGTCCCGGTGTGCCTTCTGCTTCATTCTCGATTGTTGTCCCGATGACTATTCAACTGGCGTGCCACCGGCGGCGCCCGCGGATTCCCGCGGATTCGTGGGGCGCGGGCGCGTAGGAACTCCGCGAAATCGTAACGTGAGGTGCGGTGGGCGTTACGAAACGTCGCCTACGGTTGCCCGCCGGTTGACCCGCTGGACCCGATGCCCAGATTCGCCGGCAAGGAGGGCCCGCAATGGACAAGGACCTCAAGCAAGAGATCGAGGGCAAGGAAGAGAACCTCAAGGGTCGGGCCAAGGAGGCGGTCGGGGCCGCCACTGGCGACAAGAAGACCCAGGGTGAGGGGCTGGTGGAACGGATCGCGGGCGCGGCGCGCGAGAAGATCGCCGAGGTCAAGCGCGATCTGAGCAAGCACCGCGAGGGCCGCTCGGTCGAAGAGGCGGACGACGAGTAACGATCAACCGAACTACTGCGGCGCCGGCGCGCAGTAGTTCTCAGATGGATCGCCCGTGACGATCTGGAAGCCGCCGTCGACGCCGGCATCGGCGGCGGTGGCGGCCTGGCAAGCGATCGAAGGATCGCCGGAGCAGGGCCGGTCGGTGGTGCAGGTGGGGACGCAGAGCTGACCGGCCGCCAGCCGAGCGCAG
>Ga0335083_10003759_pt1 | contig 19517 bp, 15 predicted proteins | sample Lox_Sample_42_FD_206716 | JGI IMG/M metagenome (GOLD analysis project Ga0335083, IMG submission 206716) | Soil microbial communities from Loxahatchee National Wildlife Refuge, Florida, United States - Lox_Sample_4.2 | ecosystem: Environmental > Terrestrial > Soil > Wetlands | place: USA...
CGCGCGGTCAACTGGAGGTCGTTTGGATTGGCAGCTTGGCGGATGAATAGGGGCTTCCGGCGGAGTAGGGACTCGATTCCACAATCAGGCTTCCTTGCGGGTGTGCGCCCCTATGGAGAGACATAGCCCGGACTCGCTCGGCACGACCGCTCGCGACCCATCCGGGTCGCTCCGCGACCGTGCCATCGGCATCATCGCTTTCACCGCGGTCCTGGCGCTGCTGCATTTCGGCCGCGATGTGCTCATCCCTTTTACTCTCGCACTGATGATGAGCCTGCTGATTGCGCCCTTGGTCCGCAGATTGAGGCGCATCGGGGTGGGTCCAACCACAGCCGTGCTCCTGGCAGTGCTCGCCGTGGCTCTCGCAGTCGCCGCAGCAGCCGCAGTGCTGGGCACGCAGGTCTTGCGGATGGCTGAGAGCCTGCCGCAATACGAGAAAACGATTCAGCAGAAGCTCCGCAACCTGGATCAGATGACCGTGGGTCGGCTCAACGCCCTGACGAGCGAGGCCAGTCGGCTCATCGAGAACCATCCGAGGAGCCTTGGATCCCCCGCGCCCTCCGGGACAGAGGGCCTTTCCGCGCAGGCGACGGCGATTCCGGTCGAGTTGCACCAGCCTCCCCCAGAGCCCTTGCAGATCATTGGCCGAGTGCTGGCCGCCGTGTGGGCACCGATCGAGTCGACGGGTATCGTGCTCGTGGTGCTGGTGTTCGTGCTGCTCGAGCACGAAGCGCTGCGCGACCGCTTCATCCGTCTCGCCGGCGGAACCAACATCCGCCTGACGACGCTTGCGCTCAACGATGCGGGTGAGCGACTGTCGAAGTTTTTCGTATCCCAGTTCGCCGTGAATCTCGGGGTCGGCGCGAGCATCGCTCTCGGGCTTGCTCTTCTGGGCCTTCCACAAGCGGCGCTCTGGGGCGCGCTCGCCATGCTGCTGCGGTTCGTTCCCTACGTGGGGGTATGGCTCGCGGCGCTGCTGGCAACCGTACTGGCGATCGCCGTCGTTCCGGGATGGTCGCTGGCCATCAGCACTCTGGGGCTGTTCACCGGGGTTGAGCTCATCGCTGCGCAAGTAGTGGAGCCGCATCTGTACGGTCATACGACGGGCCTGTCACCGCTTTCCGTGGTCGTCGCGGCGATCTTCTGGAGCGCGCTATGGGGCCCAATCGGCCTGGTCCTGTCGACCCCTTTGACGCTGTGCCTCCTCGTGATCGGCCGTCACATCCGAGCGCTGCAGTTCCTCGAGCTGCTGCTCGGGGACACGCAGGCCCTGACGCTGCCGCAAAGGTTCTATCAGCGAGCTCTCTCCGGAAACGCCGACGAAATCCTGGTGGCGGCTCGAGCCTTCCTCAAGCGTCACACGTTCGCCGCGTATTGCGATGTCGTCCTGCTGCCTGCGTTGCATCTCGGTTCCCTCGATTTCGAGTCGGGCGCGATCAGCCAGGATCAGCGTATCAAGATCCGGAAGGTATTCGTCACGGTCGTGTCCGCTCTCAGCGGCGAGCCCCGGCGCTTGCGACAACATCGCCCCTCGGTTCTGGAGCATCAGAATCCCGGGCATATCCTGCGTCAGCACCGCGAACAGCTGACCGGACGGTGGCAAGGTCCGGTCGAGGTGCCGAGTGGCTCAATCCTGCTGTGTCTGGGATTGGGCTCGCCCGCCGATACGATTGCGGCAGAACTCCTGGTACGCGCGCTCCGGGAACAGGGACTGGATGCACGCCATGTTTCGCTGGAGGATCTCGATGCAGGACGGCGGCCGCCGGATGCAAATCCGGCCGCCATCGCCATCGCCTACCTGGTCAGCGCCTTCCCGAGCGCCGAGCGTGCGCACGCCGAGCAGACAATCGGCCGACTTCGACAGGATCTCCCGGGCGCGTGGATCGTGACCGCGTTTCCTCCCGGGATGTCCTTCCAGCCTGAATTCTCACCGGCGCCTGTCGGCAAGGCAGACGAGACCGTGAGCTCTTTCGTGCAGGCGGTCGAGCTATGCCTTCACCGGCAGCGACCCGCCCCGGCATAGCCCATCTTATAATACGATACGATATCGTTCTGTTTGTTCGGGAATTCGTATATACTTTCATACTATGCGCCCAGCTCCGGTAGTCCGGCCAGGCGTGCCTAATTGGAGATCGGAGCAATGGTGAGCGTTGCAGCAAGAGACAAGCGGCGGCCAAGGCGGCCTGTCGTGCGCGCTGGACGGCCGCCGCGGGCGCTCGCCGGCGCGGTCGATGAAAGGATCCTGGACGCGGCGCGGCGTCTCTTCCTGGACCAGGGGCTGGGCGGGGCAAGCATCGATGAAATCGCGCGCCTCGCCCGTGCGGGAAAGCCGACGATCTACGCGCGCTTTCCGACCAAGGAGGCCTTATTCACGGCTGTCGCGATGCGCAACGCTGCCAGCGTAAGAGCCGGATTCGAGACCTTCACGCCCACAGGCAACACGCTCAAGGAGCGTCTCACGAGCGTAGGGACCAATATCCTGAGCCGGCTTTTTTCCAGTGACGCCATCGACTTCATGCGGCTCTCCGTTCTCGAGGCGCGGCGGTTTCCCGACCTGGTAAACATCGGCCGAATGGCGCGCGGCCGCGCCACGCAGGCCGTGACTCAGGTGCTACGGGAATTGGCCCAGTCTGTCGATCTCAGCGCTTACCCCGGACTCGCTCCAGCATCCCTGGAGACTGCGACGCAGTTATTTATGGATCTGGTCGTTGCGCGTCCGTTACTGCGAGCTCTGCTCGGAGAAGATCTTAAGCAACTGCGCCGGGAGAGCGAGACTCACGTCGCACGCAGCGTTGAGTTCTTCCTCGCTGCCTGCCGACATTCCGAGTTCACCGGATCGGCCGCCTAACGAGCCTGATCGCCTCTGCGGAGAGGCGTCGCGGCAGAGTCCGCAGCAGCGCGACGCCTCCTCGAGGCGCGGGGCTGACCCTGGCCGCCGCGTGACTCTGGCATCAGACCGCTTCACTTCCGGAGAGCGGCTGCGAGCTGAAACGGTGGGCCTGATCCCGAGCCCGGCGGCCTTTCCCGAGGGCCTTACGTTTCCCGTTTGTGAAATGCTGCATTTGCGTGCCGCAGCTTGTTGCCATGCATCGCCGGTGGCTACGCTGGCATCGGCTGCACGTGAACTCACGCACGATTGCCCGCGATGTCTTCCAAGGCCTAATGACACCCACTGAGAGACTCTATTCGGGTGGCCAGAGTCTCTGGCTCGACAACATTACCCGTGACCTGCTGACGAGCGGGACGCTCGCCCGCTATGTCCGCGAGCTGTCGGTCAAGGGACTGACCTCGAACCCGACTATTTTCGACCAGGCGATGAAGACCGGGACCCAATCTGCACTTCGGTGTCCGCAGCTGATGCTCATCGCCACTGGCGGCGGGCTCGAGCTCGCGGTGCGCGCACATGAGCCGCTCGACTACCGCGAACGGGTCGTGCCACACGCCGTCATCGGCGTGGCGCGATCGCTGCTGGCCGAAGGCTGACGAGCCGCAAGGTCTGCAGGCACGCACGCATGCAAAGCGATGCAGAGACTTGTGCCGACCCGCCCGCCGGGCGGATTCGCGGCTTACAACCGCGGCGGCTGCCGCGGGGCCTTTTGGCTGTGCTCCTCGGCGGCGTGCTTGTCGGCTGTGTCACGATCCCGCGCGCAGCCGCACCGCCGACCGTGATCGCCGACGTCGCACCTCCGGGGTTCGGACCGACCGTCCGCTTCCTCGGCAACGATCGCGACGCCTTCGTGGCCAACGCCGAGAAGACACTGCGCCGCGTACGCGACGCCGCGGACGGGGGGCCGATTAACATCCTCGCGCTGTCAGGCGGCGGCGCCGGTGGCTCGTTCGCCGCCGGCGCGCTGGTCGGCATGAGCCGCCGCGGCGATCGTCCCGAGTTCCAGATCGTGACCGGTGTCAGCGCGGGGGCGCTCATCGCGCCGTTCGCTTTCCTCGGACCCCGTTGGGACGGCGAGCTGGAAAAGACCTTCAACGGGCTACAGTCCGACCATTTTCTGCGGCCACGAGGCATCGCATTTCTCTTTCGTCCGGGCTTCTACGATCAGCGGCCGCTGGCCGATCTCATCGACCACATTGCAAGCCGCAAGCTGCTCACGGAGGTGGGACGCGAGAGAGCCAAGGGGCGGCTGCTGCTCGTTGCAACGACCGATCTCGACAAGCAGGAAACGGTCATCTGGGACATGGGAGCGATCGCTTTGGGCGAGGGCGAGAAGGCGCGTGCACTGTTTCGCGACGTGCTGATGGCGTCGGCGAGTATCCCCGGCGTGCTTCCACCGGTGCTGATCCATGTGGAAGGCGGCGGGCGCTCCTATGACGAGATGCACGTCGACGGCGGGACGACCATGCCTTTCTTCATTGCCAGCGAGATTGCGCAGCTGGCACCGCAGACGCTCGAACCGCTGAAGGGAGCGCGGGTGCTGGTGCTGGTCAACGGTCAGCTGAGCTCCTATCCCCGCACCACACCCGAGAGACCGGTGGCCGTGCTGTCGCGCACCTTCTCCGCCGCCTTGATGCACGCCTCACGCACGGCCCTCGAAGCGTCCCTCGCGTTCGCGGAGCGCTACTCGATGTCGTTCCGCTACTCGTTTATTCCGGTCACGCACGCGTACGGCGGAGCACTGCGCTTCAAGTCAGCCGAGATGCACGCGCTGTTCGACTATGGCGCCCGTTGCGCGGAGAAGGGAGCGCTCTGGACCACCGTTGCGCAGGCGATCGAGGAGGGACAGCCCGCGGCACAGGCTCTGCCTCATTTCGATGACAGCTGTACCCTGGGAGCCGCCCAGCCGTGGGGTCGACTGAAAAAAGGACCGGAAGGAGACTCATCCCTTCCGGTCTAAAAGACGGTCGCTACAGGGGGAGTATGGGCGACCGTTGAGTGACCGCACCTTCAGGCGACCAGCAAGGCCTCCGGGGCATGTGCCGCGGCTTCACCCGCGAGTTCAATGCGGTGGTCGAAGTTCTCCCAGCCGCTGTCCCGGTGGCGCGTGAAGTTGAGCCGCCTGGCGTTTGCGAGCTCCCGCGGCGTCAGGGTGACCGACCAGGTTCCGAATGGGGTGGCCTCGGCGTTGCGGTCCTCGGTGCGCTGCCAGCCGTCGAACCCGAAATGCAGCCTGAAGGGCACCCGGTCCTCGACCGCGAGCGACTTGCCGTGCGGCAGGTCCAGAACCGGTACCTCGTCCCGCCAGTGCCACACGCTCGCGCCCCGGATGGCGCCGGCGATCGCCTGCAGACGGCGCCCGTCACTACGCCGGGCGGGCGGATGGCCAAAATGCCGCTCGATGGCATCGAGCCACTCGACTGGTCGGCCGCGTTCGCGCGCAACGAGGAGCTTGAGGAATTCGGCATGGGCCCACACCAGTGGCATGGCAGCCCCCGACGGCCGGCCCGGCAGAAGCCCCCGCTCCGGAATCGGGGCGGCATCCCATACCTGCTCGGGCAGAAGACCGCCCACGCTCGCGCAGCGCCACATCGTTTGCAGATAGGGCAGAGGATCTTCGCCTGATTGCAGCGCGAGATGGCCGCGTTCGCCGACGAGCAGCGGCCAGCCGCGCCCGATGCCGAGGCCTTCGAAAGGACCGCCGTCGGCGCGCTCGCCGTACCCGTCACCGTTATAACGGTGATAGAGGGGGCCCGCGGGAGTATCGACCTTGAGCACGTGATCGACCACTCGCAGCGTGTCCTGCACCCGGGGGTCGCGCCCGTCGCGCAGGCCCAACCGCACGAGATACGAGAAATCCAGGCTCACGTGGGCGGAGGCCAGCACGCTCTCTCCGTCGCGGTTGTGCAGCTGCACGTGGCAGACGCCCTTACCCGCCGACGATAACGGCGCAATCCTGACGTAGTAGCCGCGGACGCCGACCTCGCGTGCGAGTGGCGTGTCTTCCACATAACACCAGCACTCGAGCCGCTCGTTCCAGTCCTCGGCGAGGTGCAGGGCAAGACGGCGCTGCGGGGGCTCGAGCCAGGCTCCGGCTGCGATGAGGGCAGCGATGGCGGTCGCAACCGAGAACGGACTCACGCCGGGATTTTCTTCCCAACGATCCTGCGGGCTGCCGGGTCCCGTACGCACGATGAAGCCCACGGCCCTGCGCACCATCTCCGCGGTCCCCGGCAGCTGCGCCTCACCGAGCTCGGCGAGCTTCGCTGCCAGCAGCACCGGCAATGCGGCCTCATCGAGCTGGACGCCGCCCCAGTACGGCTCACCGCTCGGAAAGTAGTTCTGCGGCCAGTGGCCGTCGTGGCGCTGAACGGCGATGAGGTGCGAGAGTATGTGGCGGGCGTCGAGCCGCTGGTTCGCGGCCAGGAGTGCGAACGCGGTGAGCGAGGCGTCGCGGGGCCACACCAGATGGTAGCCCCCAAGTGAGTCGGTACTGTTGCCCCAGGGTACGCACAGGCTTGCGACTACGGCTCCGGGATAGGCTCGATCTTCGTGGATCTTGAGGACTGCCGCCGAGAGCGCTGCGGCATCTCCGAGGATGTCGTCTGGCCGGGGGAGGCTAAGGGTCGCGCTCCACTCGCGCCAGGCATCGATGAAATCACTGCGCAGGGCATCGAAGTCGGCTGCCAGCGCGGTGCGGGCCCGGGTGTAGGCACCGTGCACGGAGTACGCGAAGCCAAGCGCCAATACTCCCCGCGAAGAGGCGAGCTCGCCGCTGATCGCGACCGAGCCGCCGGTCGCGGACTGAAAGGCGTAGGTCAGCTCGCCATGGCGGGCCAAGTCCTGCCAGCCATCGGAGTAGCCGACGAATCCGCAGCTCAGGCGCTCGAGCGGCACACTGGCGAGGAGGCAGAGCGCAAAGCCGCCGCCGCGAGCACAGGGCGCGCCGTACTGGATCCAGGCACTATTGTTGCGGCCCGTGCTGCCCAAGTGTGGGGCGAGTATGACCACCAGTCGGTATGGGCCGCTCAACTCGTAACGCACGAGCAGGACGTCGCGATCCGGGTCCGGCAGCACCTCGAGGGTCAGCTCGTAGCCGTCCCCTTCGTGCACGATGGTGAGCGCCGGGAGGGCAGGACCAGGCGTTGAGAGGCGATAGCGGCTCACCCGCTTCAGATCGATCCAGCGACCATTGCCGACGAGGTAAAACCCTAGGTCACGCACCTGCGGCTGACCGGTCGAAGGCCAGTAGACCTCGTTGACGATGCCGTGCCCGAGCGCCGCCCAGAGCCTCGAGTGGCCCAGAGAAGTGGTGATGAAATCCTTGTCGCTCGAGGTCCAGGTGGGTGCAATGCCTGGTGCACCGAAGGCCTCGCCGCTGTACGCCCCGGAGCTCATCGCCCGAGTCCCGTGAGTCCCGCGGAAATAATGAGTTTTCTCAACGATGCACACTGCTTGGTAGCGGAGCGAGCTGACCCATCTCTCCGGAAAGGAAGCGCGCGACAGCCGCGTCGAGCTCGGCGCGGCTGCTCATGAGGAAACCGGACCCCTGGCTGAAAGCCGGCTCGTCGATCCTCATTCCCGAGAGGATGAGGAAATGGGCCGGTTGAGTAGCGCGGAAGGTGATCGCGCCGGCCTCCTCATCGAGTGCGAGAGCTTCCTCGGCTGCGACACTCCGGCTGCCTTCCCCGTAGTGCACGGAGACATGTCCGGACAGTACGTAGACGAGTGCATTGCGGCTCCGGGGCGTCTCGAAGGAGACCTCGCGCTTCAGCGCTACGACCAGCCAGTCGAAAGGCTCTGCGGGAACGAGCGGCGAGCTGAGACCCTCGAACGAGCCGACGACGACCCGCACACGGTCGCCGCCGTCACCGCGCCACTCCGGCATCTGGCTCCCGGCGAGCTGCAGCACGCGTGGTGAGAGCAACTTGCTCCTTGAGCTCAGATTGACGAAAACCTGCAACCCATGGAGTTCGCGGCCGGGCACGGCCGGCAGCTCATCGTGGAGCATGCCGCTTCCCGCCTGTGTCCATACGATCCCGCCGGGCCCCATCACGATGTCGTTGCCGAGTGAGTCACGGCTGCGCAGCGGCCCGGGGGAGTCCTCGAGCACGTACGTCACCGCCGAGAACCCCGCGTGCGGGTGAGGCCCGAAGGGGTGTCCCAGCACTCGAAAGTTGTCCAGGACCACGAGCGGCGAAGCCCGGTCGCCGAGTTCGTGGAGATCCAGGCTCTTGACGGAGAATGTCGTGCCGAGCCCCTTGGCGCGCGAGCCAACGATCGGTGATGCTTTCATCGCCCTCAGATCTTCCTCTCAGGATTACTTCGGCTTTTAGCGTGCGGCGCCGCGCGGCCGGGAACAACCTCCCGCGGCTTAATGCACCATTTCACGGCCCGAAATCTGGGCGTGCCTCGTTGCCGGAGACGGGAAGCACGGCGGCAGGCCAGCGGTAAGCTGCCGAAAATCCGTCACTTGCCTCGGAGAGTGGCGAGGGGTTAGCTTTTCACACTGTGGACACACTGACTGCGATCAAGGTGTTCCGGCAGGTCGTCGAATCCGGCAGCTTCGCGACGGCGGCGGAACGGCTCGATGTGTCGACGCCGATGGTCAGCAAGTATGTGGCGCAAATCGAGCAACGCCTCGGCGTGCGGCTTCTGAACCGAAACAGTCGCACCCTCAGCCTCACCGAGCCGGGACGAGTGTATTTCGAGCGCACCAAGGCCATTCTCGAGGATCTGCAGGACACGGAGTTCGAGCTCGGCTCCATGGCCAATGCACCGCGGGGTTCATTGCGTATCACCTGCCAAAGCTTTACCGCCAGCCAGCGGTTCGCCGATCTGATTGCCGAGTATCGCTCCCGCTACCCCGACGTCGTGGTGTTCGTCTCCTTCGAGGACCGCGAGGTGGATCTGGTCGAAGAGGGCTTCGATCTCGCGCTGCGCACCACCCATGACATGGCCGCGCTCCCCCCCGGCCTGATTGCGCGTCCCGTGCGGCCGACCCGCCCGGTGCTCGCGGCATCCCCTGCTTATCTCGAGCGGCGTGGACGCCCGGAATCGCCCGCCGATCTCGCCCGGCATGATTTCGTGGGGGTCGCCAACGTGGACTCCCTGTCCTTTAACGGCCCGGAAGGTGAGATCGAGATCACGATGCGCGTGGTCTTGCGATTCGGATCGAGCTTCTGCGTCGCCAACGCGGTTGCGGCCGGAATCGGGCTGGCACCGCTGCCGGCGTTCTTTTTCGATGAGCCCGGTTTCAAGGAGCGGCTGGTCCCGGTGCTCACCGCCTACCCGTTGCGGGGAGGTACGCTTTATCTCGCCTATGCGAGCCGCAAGCACGTACCGCTGAAAATCCGCAGCTTCATCGATTTTTTCGTTGAGAAGCTGGCCGGGCCCGCGCCTGACCCCTTGCCAAAGGTGGCTGACCGCTGAGGTAGCCGCGCCGCTCAGTGTCCGTGCGCCGCTCCCTCGAGGGTTCTTAACCCCTCATGTCCCCAGCCGATGCCGGGCCGCAGTACGTACTGCTCGGCCGTGTAGTTGTGGGGATCGATCGTGCGCAGCTGCCAGCCGTATTCGATGAACCAACGCGAAGGGTTGCGGAAATAGAACGACACGGAGCGGTCGTTCGGGTGCCGCCCGATCGAGGTGGCGTTGAGCTTGCGCTCAGCGCACACGTCATAGGTGGTTCCGATGTCATCGAGAGAGTTGGTCTCGAAGAAGACGTGCTGCACCTTGCGCGGCGCTGAGGGCCACTCGATGAAGGCCATGGAATGATGGCGGGGATTGCAGTGCAGAAACCCCGCCAGGCGCTTGCGCTCGGGGCTGACGACCCAGTCGGAGAGCGCGAAGCCGAGCGTGCGCACATAGAACTGCACGGCAGCCTGCACGTCCGCGGTGTACAGCACGAAGTGACCCATGCCGAGCTCTCCGGTGCGAAAGCCCGAGAGGTCCCGGCTCGGACGGAAGCGGGGATTGAAGACGGTCTCATTCCCGAGTGTCAGCTCCATGCGCACGCCGCTATAGGGGCATGTGAAATGCACGAGCTCGAGCACGCGCCGGTCCGCCAGCTCGTTCGGCTTGCCGGGCTCGACCTTGATGTCTTCCTTGTCGAGCCTCGCCGCGATGGCTTCGAGATCCTCGTGGCTAGTGACCTCCCAGCCGACGTGTGCGATGTCATCGCCTCCGCCTTCATGAATGCTCAAGCGGTGATGACGCTCGTCCGCGCGCAGGTACAGCAGGCGGTCGCTGCTGTCGGTGCCGATTTCGAGCCCCAGGACTTCGCTACCGTACTTCCGCCATGCGGCGACGTCGGTGGCATTCGCTCCCAGGTAGGCAAGCTTTGATACACGCATCGTTGTGAGTCCTCATCCGGTTGGCGTTCAGTTCAAGGGCGAAACTGGGGACTTGCGCTGCGGCGGCTGAGCCGCAGCCGCCCGACAAAGCCCGCGATCGCCTCTCCGATCTCCTCGGGGCTGTCCTCCTGCAGGAGCTTGCGGCCCCTGACGGTCACCTCCGTCTGGTTCGGCCATCCGCGGATGATCCCGCGCAGGTGCTCACCGACCAGCTGGCCGGGATCGCCGTTGATGAAGAGCTTCGGCGTGTCGCTGCGCGAGAGCCAGAGGCAGGACGAGCGGATGAAGTCGACCACCTCGGCCGGCTCGCCATCGAGCGGGAGGCTCCGCGGCCAGGAGAGCGTAGGACGACGGTCCTCGCCCGGCTGCTCGAAGGGTCGACGGTAGTGCTCGAGCTCCTCAGGCGTGAAGCGCCGCAGGATCGCATTCGGCAGGATCTTGTCGATAAAGAGATTCTGCTCGAGGACCAGCGGCTCGCCCGCAGCCGAGCGCAGCTGCCTGAAAATGGGTCGCGCGTTCTCGGCCAGGTCGCCCCAGCTCATGGGCGCGGCAACGGCCTCCATGTGAACGATGCCCTGCACCCGCTCGCTGTTTCGCTGAGCCCAATGGAACCCGAGCGCCGCGCCCCAGTCATCGAGAACCAGAGTCACGCGGTTGCCCAGATCGAGCGCTTCCCAGAGCGCAAACAGATAGTCGCGATGTGCGCGCAGGCTGTAGCGGTCGGGACCGAGCTCAGGGGGAAGCTTCTCCGAGGCCCCCATCCCGATGAGATCGCAGGCCACCAGGCGGCCATATCCCTCGAGATGCCGCATGACATTGCGCCACACGTAGGATGATGTGGGCTGGCCGTGCTGAAACACGATCGCATCGCCATCGCCCTCATCGACATAGGCCATGCGCCGGCCATTGATCCGAAGGTACTTGAGCGTGCCGTAGGGTCTGGCGCTGATCACATGTGCTCCTGTTGCAGGCCCGTGGGCGCAATCAACGCGCGACGCTCGAGGCCATTGTCCCGCTCCTCACCTGCGTGTCGTCATCCCGGGCGCGCAGGAGCGGGGCGAACGCCGCGCGGTACGACCAGGCGAGAAACAGCTCGAGCGCCAGCAGCACGCTGGCGAGCGGCAGGCCAGCCGGGGCAAGAAACAGGTGGATCAGGCAGATGTTCAGGATGAGAGGCGCGAGCACCACCAGCGCCAGGGGTACGAAACGGCGGGCCAGGAGCGCGGCACCGGTCAGCGCCTCGACCGCTCCAAGGAGCGGAAAGAAATACCCGCTCGAGGCCAATCCCCCGACGACCCGCGCAGCGGCCGGCGGCATCGGCGGCATCGGGATGATTTGCAGGAACACATTGATCCCGGCGATGAAGAACACGAGCCCGAGCAGAATGCGGGCGACATGCGTGGCAGTTTTCATGATGCACCTCCTGGATGTGGCGGCGGCCACTGAACGAGATGGTGCAGAGTCTGGCGAGCGAGAGCCCTTCCAACAACGCAGGGGCAGTTAATGAGACATTTCGCGATGCGAAACAACCGTTCGCTCGCGCGCAACTATCCCTTACCACATGCTCTCGCGGCGTGAGCTCATCAAGATGTCGGGGGCGGCGGCCGTTTGCGTCGGGCTTCCCAGGCCGGCGCAGCCGGGCTCGGCGCCTCATTAAGCGTGCAGCCGCCGCAGGCTCTAGCGCTTCGGGGTCTCGCCGTCCATCTGCATCCCAGCAACCAGCGCGTCGAGGAATACGCGCGTGCGCGCCGGCATCAATCGGCGCCCGGGAAATACCGCCCAGCAGGGGACCGCTGGCGAGCTCCATTCGGGTAGCACGCGCACCAGGCTACGTCCCCGCACCGCCTCACTCGCCAGGAACTCAGGTAGAGCGACCACGCCGACTCCGGCTTGGGCAATGCACATCAAAGCGGCCGGGGAATTAGCGGCTGTGTACTGCCTCGGGATGCCGTGCCATTGCTCGCGCCGGTCTGCCGGGCCTCGCTCGATCATCCAGCTGCGAGGTTCTCCCGTGAGCGTCATCAACAACAGGCCGTGTAGTGCACGCAGATCATCCGGTTTCGCGGGTGTCCCGACCCCCTTCAGGTAAGCAGGCGCCGCGTACAGCCCAGCGGTGATATCCAGCAGCTTGCGCGCGGCCAGCTGACTGTCATCCGGAAGTTCCCCCAGGCGCACCGCGACGTCGTAGTTTTCGCCAATCAGGTCGACACGCCGGGGAGTTAGATCCATCTCCAGGGTGATCGCCGGGTATTTTCGGGCGAAGTCGGCCAACATCCTCGGCAGCGAGATGGTTGCGAAGTCGCCTGGCAGCGAGACTCGCAACCGCCCGCTGGGCTTGGCCTGCCGGTGCTGTGCGAGAGCCAGCGCGCCGTCGACTTCGGCAGCAAGAGCGCGGGCATGGTCGAGCAGATGCATGCCAAAGTCGGTGATCGACAGATTGCGCGTGTTGCGCTGAATCAGACGCTCGCCCAAGCGCTTTTCCAGCACCGCAATACGCCTCGAGACCGTGGACTTCGGCAGCCGCATGCGTTGCGCCGCGCGGCTGAAACTGCCGGTTTCAGCCACGCGCGCGAACAACATCAGGTCATTGGCATCGAGTTCGGCCATGGACTGACTCTACGAGATTGTTCCATGAGTGCAACTCAGTTATTCGTTTCACCGGCTTCTGCTGCGACGACGAGGGCCATAGATTGGCGTCCATCCAGTCTTGAACGGAGGTCGCCATGAATGTCCTGCAGGTCAACTCGAGTTCCAAGGCGGTGCGGAACGGGACAGGTTCCCATTCCACGCGCCTCGCCAACGAAGTCGTCGATGGGCTGGTCAAGGCCAGTAGCGGCGCCAAGGTCACGGTGCGGGATCTCAACCGCCAGCCTCACCCGGCGATGGATGAGGCGGCGCTGCAGGCTCTGTTTACTCCAGCCGAACATCGCAGTCGGGAGCAGGCGGCCCGCGTGGCGCTCGATGACGCACTGATCGCGGAGCTAATGGCGGCCGACGTCATCGTGCTGGGCGCACCGATGTACAACTTCGCCATCCCCAGTCAGCTCAAGAACTGGCTGGATGCGATCGCGCGCGCCGGCGTGACGTTCCGTTACACCGAGAAGGGCCCGATCGGGCTGGTCCGAGGCAAGACGGTTTACGTTGTGACTACGCGGGGAGGTATGCACCGCGGCCAACCGACCGATCACGTCGTGCCGTACCTGCAGGTGATGCTGGGATTCCTTGGTATGACCGACGTGCGCGTCATCTACGCGGAGGGATTGGCCATGGGCCCCGAAGTGGAGACCCGCGCACTGGCCGAAGCCCGCCGGCAGATCGGACAGCTGTTGCAAGCGCCCGAGCCCGTCCATGAGGCCGCCTTCGTGACCTGACTGCGCACAGCGTCAGGAGGGATAGCGATGCCGATGGAACTCTCTCCCGTAGTCGCCGCTCATGCGCGCGGCAATGGCCGCTTCTCGGTCAAGAGTGTCAACCTCGACGCGCTCGGACATCGAGCGTCTCCCCTCCTGGTTCTGGATGACTTCCGGGTGCGGGGTCAGCCCTTCGGGCCGCATCCCCATGCAGGCTTCGCGGCAGTGACTTACGTGTTCGAGGACTCCGCCGGGAGCCTGCGTAGCCGCGATTCCCTCGGCCATGATCTCGTGGTGGGCCCCGGGGGCATGGTCTGGAGCCACGCCGGTAGCGGCATGCTGCACGAGGAGTTACCCGCGGATCTCCGCCAGGAGCTGCACGGCTTGCAGTTCTTCGTCAACTTAAGTTCGAAGAACAAGCTGTCGGAGCCGTGCGTGATGCAGCTGCTTGCCGACGACGTACCGGAGTGGCGCAGCGACAGCGGTGATCGCGTGAGGGTCGTCGTAGGAAACTACGCGGATCGGTGGTCGCCGCTGGTCCCGGTGGAGCCGTTCAACGTGCTCGATGTCGAGCTGCGGAGCGAGCTCGAGTTCGAGGTTCGCGCTGGCCATCATACGGTGCTCTACGCCCTCAGCGGATCGGTTGCCGTTCAATCAGAGAGTCGTAGCCAGACCGTTACCGGCAACCACGCACTCGGAATCCGGTGCAACGCCGATGGGCGGCTGACCGTCTCCGCGAGGGAGCCGTCGCGCTTCCTCGTCCTTGCGGGCGCAGACATCCGTGAGCCGGTCGTTTCGCAAGGGCCGTTCATCATGAACGACTACCAGCAGATCGTCGCGGCAGTATCGCGCTACGAGGCGGGCGCGATGGGCCGTCTCGCTCCGGCACTGCGGCCTTCAGGTTGATTCGAGCCCGGCTCGGAATCGCGACCGCGAGCCAAGGCCTCACGCCACGGGCGGGTGTCGCGGCCCGATGAGGTGAGGGGGCACATCCGTGCGCCCCCTCGGCTTCAAAGTTTGCCGTCGGATCTTTCATTCAAGGCCGAGCTGCGATCCCTCTACGCCGCTCAGTCCTGCAGTTTCACATTCATCCCGTTCGCCGAGAGATTGAAGCGCAGCCCGCGGGAGGTCGACAGGAGCTTGATCACGACACCGTGTTCGTTCCTCAGATAGTCGGCCGATCCACCGCCTGCGATCGTCACACCGGCGGTCGCAGCCACGTAGTTCCCGTTGAGGTCCTCCAGGCTCTTCAGGTTGTAGACCACGCCGCTGCCCGTCAGGTTGGCAACGCCGACATCGACGATCGAGAGGCCGGATAGTTTGAAGTGATGCTTCTCACCCTGGTAGACGATGTCCCCGTGTCCCCACTGGTAGCCGATTCCGGCGGCGATCGCGCCTCCCGAGAGCTCGACGGTCGCATCGGGCTCAGCGCCAGAGCCCGAAGGCGCCGCGCCCGAATCGCCCGCACTCGCGGCGCCGCTGAAGAGGGCACAGGCCATCAAAGTCATCGCAGTAGTTCGCATAGGTAGCTCCTGATCGATGTTGAGAAGAGAGATAACGCCGGAAACGAAAGCGCGCGTTCGCTGCGAGCGCGAGCCGCGAAACGATCCGGGTGCATGGATCGAAGATTAGGTGGACCGTGTTGGAGCGAACAACGCTCGATGGATCGATGCAGCATTTCCCAGCGGGAAACGAGCTATCGCGCGAATGCACGTCGCCGCGTCCAGTGCAGCTCCAGCGCCCCGTCCGACCCTCGTCCCCACCAGGACCGGAGCAGGAAGCGTAGGCGGTGACGGTTTTCCGACCGGGAGTGCGGGAAGACTGGGGTCGGGGCCAACGGTGCTGTGCTCATGGCGGTCTCCGAGCCGGACCCTACGATGGGTTCTGCCAACGGTAGGCGGCGTGTGCCTGGCGAACAATCCTTTGCGATGAATGCCTGAGTTTCTCCAGCGCGAAGGGTGTTCGATAGGAGGGGGCCCGGGCACGCCGGATCGGCCGGCGCCGCGCTCCCGCTCAGCCTCCCTTCGCCGTACGCTGACGCCAGCCGCCACCGAGTGCCTTGTAGAGCGTGACCTCGTTCGTCAGCTCCGCCTGCCGAATCTGCACCAGTTCCTGCTGGGCGCTGAAGAGTGAGCGCTGCGCGTCGAGCGTCGACAGGTAGCTGTCGGTACCGGCGCGGAAGCGCATCAGCGACAGGCGATACGCTTCGGCATCAGCGTCCACGAGCGCGGACTGGGCCTCTCGTTGATCGAGGTAAGTGCCGCGGGCGCTCAAGGCGTCTGCCACCTCGCGGAAGGCCGTCTGGATCGTGAGCTCATACTGCGCGACCGCGACATTCGTCTCGATGTGCGCGAGGTCGAGATTCGCAAGATTCTGGCCGCCTGTGAAAATCGGCAGAGTGATCGTCGGCGTGAAGCTCCACGTGCCCGAACCGCTCTTGAACAGACCGTTCAAGGTGCTGCTGGTCGTGCCGCCGGATGCGGTCAGCTCGATGCTCGGAAAGAAAGCCGCACGCGCCGCGCCGATGTTCGCATTCGCTGCGCGCAGCGAGTGTTCGGCGCTCAAGATGTCGGGACGCTGTGCGAGCAGGTCGGAGGGCAGGCCTGCGGGAACGCCCGCAACCAGCCCCTCGGTGTCGAGGTCCTTGCCTGGCGGAAGATCCGCAGGCATGTCCTGTCCAAGGACCAGCGTCAGCGCATGCATGTCGAGCGCGAGCTGGCGCCGATACTGAGCGAGGCTCGCCCGCGCGGAATCGACCGAGCTCTCTGCCTGACGCAGCGCGAGCAGCGTCGTGGTGTCGCTCTCATACATCGCCCTGGTGAGCTCGTAGGACTCGGTCTCACTGTGCAGAGTGTCCTCGGTGAGCTTTACGAGCGCCTGATCCGCAAGCACCGCAAAATAATCCGCCGCCACCTCCGCGACCAGGCTGATCTGCGTACTGCGGCGCGTCTCGCCTTGCGCGAGGTACTGCTCAAAGGCCTGGGTGGTGAGGCTGCGCTGGCGGCCGAAGAGATCGAGCTCGTAGTTGGTGAAGCCGACTCCAGCACTGTAGCTATGGAGGGTGACCGATGTGCTAGCGGGCGGCCCGCCAGAGCTGGAGCCCCCGGGGCCAAGAGGTATGCCGCCGCTCGCGGACAGCTTCTCGGCGACTTCGGAGACAGTGGCGGAGATCGCCGGGAAAAGGTTGCCCCGCTGAACGCGGAACTGTGCCTGTGAGGCCGAGACGTTGAGCATCGCGATGCGCAGGTTGCGGTTGTTCTCGAGCGCGATCTCGACGAGCCGGGAAAGGCGCGCATCGGTGAAGAAATCCTGCCAGCCGATCTGGTCCGCGGAGCGAACCGTGACGTCCTGGGAATTGGCCGCCGGGCTCGGCGCGACGCCGGCGCGATCGTTCGTGAGGTTGGTGTCCGCGGGCCACCGGTCCGGGACGGGCAGCTGGGGGCGCTGGTAGTGGGGCATGAGCGTGCAAGCGCTTAACAGGAGGCTGCTCATCAACAAGGAGAGAGTCATGCGCTTCATGCTCACTCTCCTGCGGGCTGCGCCGCGGGCAGTCCGGACATCGTTGCGGCCCTCGAGCGCCGGGACTCGAGCAGGCGCAGCACCGCCACAAAAAACGCGGGGACCAGGAAGATCGCGAGAACCGTCGCCGTCAGCATGCCGCCCACTACCCCGGTGCCGATGGCGTTCTGTCCGCCAGAGCCGGCGCCCGAGGCGAGGACGAGCGGCATGACGCCGAGGATGAAAGCAAAGGAAGTCATTAGGATCGGCCGCAGCCGTTGGCGCGCCGCTTCGCTCGCCGCATCGATCAGGTTGCGGCCGGCCTCGTGGTTCTGCTTGGCGAACTCGACGATGAGAATGGCGTTCTTGACCGACAGTCCCATGGTGGTGAGCATGCCCACCTGGAAGTAGATATCGTTGTCGAGCCCGCGGAACAGCGTCGCCAGCACCGCGCCGACGATACCGAGCGGGATCACCAGCAGCACTGCCGCGGGGATTGCCCAGCTCTCGTAGAGCGCGGCGAGACACAGGAATACCACGGCAAGCGAGAGACCATAGAGGATGATGGCCTTCGAGCCGGCCTGCTTTTCCTCGTAGGAAAGGCCGGTCCAGTCGTATCCGATGCCGTGCGGGAGTTTCGCCGCCAGCCGCTCCATCTCGGCCATGGCCTGTCCGGTGCTGCGCCCCGGAGCAGGCTCACCGAGGATCTCGATGGAGGATAAGCCGTTATAACGCTCGAGTTTGGGCGAGCCGTAGGCCCACTCGCCGTGCGCGAAGGCCGCGAAGGGCACCATCTGGCCGGAGGCGTTGCGCACGTACCAGCTCGTGAGATCCTGCGGCAGCATGCGCGACGATGCGTCGCCCTGCAGGTAAACACGCTTCAAGCGTCCGCGGTCGATGAAGTCGTTCACGTAGGACGAGCCCCACGCGCTCTGAATCGTGTCGTTGATGTCGGAGATCGTCACGCCGAGCGCACTCGCCTTCTCGCGGTCGATCGCGACGCGATACTGCGGCTCGTCGTCGAGCCCGTTGGGGCGCACGAGTTTGAACATCGGATCCTTCGCTGCCATCCCGAGGAGTTGTCCGCGCGCCTGCATGAGCGCCTGGTGGCCGAGGCCGGCCTGGTCGATGAGCTCGAAGTCGAAGCCCGTGGCATTACCGAGCTCCAGCGCCGCGGGCGGCGGGAAGCCGATGACCATGGCTTCCGGGGAACCCCAGAAACGCCGGTTGAAGCGCCCGGCAATCTGTTGGACACGATTGCGAGCTCCCGCGCGCTGTTCCCACGGCTTGAGCGGAACGAATACGAATGCCGCGGTCTGGCCACGTCCGGCGAAGCTGAATCCGCTCACCGCGAACACTCCCTCGACGGCCTGCTTCTCGTCCGTAAGGAAGTAATGCGTGATCTCATCGAGCACGGTGAGGGCATGCGAGTCGGTCGAGCCGGGCGGGGTCGTGACCTGCACGAACATGAAGCCCTGGTCCTCCTCGGGCAGATAACCGCCGGGGAGCCGCAGGTAACCGAGTGCCGCGATGGCGGCCACAACGAGGAGCGCGAGCAGCGCGCGCCCCGGCCGTCGGAGGATGCCCGACACCTGCTGCCCGTAGCGGGTCTGGGCGCGCGTAAAGAGGGTGTTGAACCAGCCGAAGAAGCCGCGGCGCCCAACACTGGCACCATGCTCGGGGGGCTTAAGCAGCGTCGAGGTCAGGGCGGGCGTGAAGATCAGCGCCACGAGCACCGAAAGAATCATCGACGAGACGATAGTGATGGAGAACTGGCGATAGATCACCCCGCCCGAGCCTCCGAAGAAGGCCATCGGCACGAAGACCGCCGACAGTACGAGCGCGATGCCGATCAGCGCGCCGGTGATCTGGTCCATCGAACGCCGCGTCGCCTCCTTCGGGGACAGGCGCTCCTCCTCCATGACGCGTTCGACGTTCTCGACGACCACGATCGCATCGTCGACCAGCAGGCCGATCGCGAGCACCATTCCGAAGAGTGTGAGACTGTTGATCGAGTAGCCGAAGGCGGCGAGCACTGCCGCCGTGCCGAGCAGCACGACCGGGATGGCGATGGTGGGAATCAGCGTCGCCCGCACGTTCTGCAGGAAGAGCAGCATCACGAGGAAGACGAGCCCGATGGCCTCGGCGAGCGTCAGTAGCACGTCCTTGACTGCATGTCTCACGAAGGGCGTCGTGTCGAGCGGATAAACCACCTGGATGCCTGGCGGGAAGGTGGGCTGGAGCGAGGCCATCACGGACTTGACGCCCGCAACCGTATCGAGCGCATTGGCGCCGCTCGCGAGCTTGACGGCGAATCCCGCCGCCGGATGCCCGTTCCATTTCGGGATGGTCTGGTAGTTCTCGCCGCCGAAGGCGATGCGCGCGACGTCGCGCAGCCGCACCTGCGCACCGTTCGGCTCGACCTTCAGG
>Ga0335083_10003761_pt1 | contig 19511 bp, 19 predicted proteins | sample Lox_Sample_42_FD_206716 | JGI IMG/M metagenome (GOLD analysis project Ga0335083, IMG submission 206716) | Soil microbial communities from Loxahatchee National Wildlife Refuge, Florida, United States - Lox_Sample_4.2 | ecosystem: Environmental > Terrestrial > Soil > Wetlands | place: USA...
CGCGAAAGGTGCGCTCCTGTCGAGTCAGTGCTTGGCTAGTCCACTCCGAGCACCGACTGGCAATCGCGAATTGCCCTTGACCTCGTCAGGTGCAGGGTCCAAGGTTCGCTGCGCACTGCGGTTGGCGGGTCATTTCGTCGCAAGACGGACCTCCCCCGAGGGCTTTTTAAGCAGCCAGTCACACCGTGCCGGCGCTAGCAGGACGCTAGCGAGCCGCGACTCGCGCAAGGCTGCGGGAGCCTTCCTCGGTTGGGCCTCCAGTGCTCACGCCGACCCTCGGGGGACGCGATGGCCACATGCCTCGCTCCGCGTTCAGTTGCGTTCCGTGCGATTCCCGGGGCATCTGGACTGCTGGAGTCGGGTCAATCACCGACGCGATGCTGCGCCTCACACGCCCCGATAGTCGGCCTCCGTGAGCACGATACGCCCCGTCGGTTCGTTCTCGACCATTACCCGGAGGTGATGATGGCCGCACGAGATGTCGCGCGCGAGGGGTGCCTGATCGTACTGGTAGTGGTGACGGTCTTCGCCAGCCCGAGCCGAGCAGCCGGCTTCGAACCCCCTTGCCCGCTGCCGTACGACTCGATCAAGCAACACCATCCGATCGATGACACCTGCGATTCCACGGGCACGGCGGGAAGCCCCAAGGTGGCGCGGCAAGACGGTGCGAAGAACAACTTCTGCGCCGCTGGCCCCGCAGCTGTCGTTACACAGCTTTCGTTCAAGAACCTTCAGGCGAAGGCGGCGGCTCTCAAGGTCCCATTCGGAGGGCAGGGGAAGCTGCCGCCAGAGCCATCCGTCTTGCACGACATCTACCGCACCAGCGACGGCGCTCTTGTGGGCGAGGGAAGCCTGGTTGAGTACGTGGGTTTCATCCTGCATTCCAAGTACTCGGACACTGGGACCGGCGAGACCTGTAACTGCCAGAACGGTGGCGACGAGGACAACGACATCCACATCAGCCTGGCGCCCACCAAGTCGGCCACGCTCTGCGCCAGCGTGGTCGCCGAGATGTCGCCCCACTTTCGACCCGACCGATGGGACACCACCGACCTCGAGGCCGTGAAGAGCCACCCGGTCAGAATCACCGGGCAGCTCTTCTTCGATAGCGTGCACGCGCCCTGCACAAAGGGCCACCCGGCGAGTCCGCCCCGCGTCTCGCTCTGGGAAATCCACCCGGTCTACAGCTGCGATGTGTGCAAGCACACCGCCCTGGCTGATTGCCCTGCAAGCGACGAGAGCGTGTGGGAGCCACTCGACCGTCAGCAGGTCGTCGTCGTGCCAAACCATTGAACGAAGTTCAGGCGTTTGGCGACGGCGTGTCTGTGCGTCGCCGGACCGCAAAGACCACACGTGGAGGGAGGGATGAGACCGAAGGGGCCGCTGGTGGGGATGGTCGTTCTTGTCCTGGCTGTCTTGGGCGTGTCAGCCGCTTGGTGCAAGCCGAATGGGCCTGCGAGCCCGCCGGACACGACCCAGAGCTACGTCTTACTCTCGCTCATCAAGTCTGTCGCAGGGGTCAAGCCGAAGGACGAGTTTTTCGACATCCGCATGCGATTCAAGAGGTCGGACATCTCCTGCACGCTGGCCTCCATCGACGCGGCCCTGTCCACCACGGACTCGAGCAGCACGAACCGTGTGCTCTCCGACGCGGAGATCTCCTTGAACTGGGGATTTCCCCCCGCCGAGCTTGACACCCGAACCACGATGTACGGCCCCGCGTTTCGCGTCTTCGACGCTCAGCCCTACGCGGGACTCCATGTCGTCGGCCAGGAGCTTCCGGCGTCCAAGTACGCGGGCACAATGGTCACGGGTGCGCTGCTCTGGTCGATCGACTCGGATCACCACTACCTCCCCGCGCTGTTCGCTGACTTCTTTGTCGCTGCCTTAGGAAAGCAGGGGAAGGAGGAGTTCTTGAACAAGGTTGCGCTGCGAGGCAGCTACCTCGTGCCACTTCAACGCGGGGCCGCGCCGGTGAGCCGAATTGTGATTGAGGTTCCAATTGGAGGCCTGACCACCTTCTGAACGAAGGGCGTCGACTTACATCGAGTCGATGCGGGAGCGGGCAGGGTTTCGTCCAGCGAGTCGGAGTGCGAACAGCCTTGAGGCCGTCTTGGAAGGAGGAATGCGCTGCCCATGATGCAAGACCCAGGAAGGGGGGACAAGGCGGAAGTGTCCGGGTTGACGGACAATCCGGAGGATGTCTTCGCTGCGGAACTGGAGTACATCCGTAGTCGCCGGGGCGCTGCCGACCAGCCGGCGCTACCGGAAGGGGGAGGGGACCGCTTCAGCCTCAACCTGGCGGGGCTTGCGCTCTCGGGCGGGGGCATCAGATCGGCCACATTCAATCTCGGACTCCTGCAGGCGCTCGCCAAGAAGGGTCTGTTCGCCCGATTCGACTACCTCTCGACCGTTTCTGGCGGAGGCTACATTGGCTCGTCGCTGACATCGCTCCTGTCCTCCGGTTCGACCGGCGTCCGAGCCGAAGACTTTCCGTTCAGATTTGACGGCCGTGAGGAAGGTGCGGAGGTCAAGTGGCTGCGCGCCCACAGCAACTACCTCGTGCCGAGGCGAGGCGCGCTGAGCCTTTCGCTCTGGCGATTGCTTTCGAGCTACCTGGTCGGGCTGCTGTTTACGCTCGCCACAACGGGGCTGATTGTCGCCTTCGTCTCGGCCTCGATCCTTTGGCTCTACCCGCCGCTGGCCGGCTGGGTGGCTGCGATGCGCGGGCACCCAATCAAGTTAGGCCACGATATTCTTCGCCACCCCTTCCACCACTATCGGGTGCTCTTCACCCCGGCGCTCGTCGTGCTCGGTCTGTGGGCGGTCTTGGCCGTCATTTATGTGTTGTTCATGCGCTCCGCGTGGACGTATTCAAACCGTGCCCGGTTCAACCTCGCCCTCGCTCAGGTGCTGAGGGCAGCCGCAGGCGCTGCGGTGCTGGGCGCGCTCCCACTGGTTTTCGCCCTGGTTCATGATCACGTCGGCAGACTGTGGCAACAACTGACCGCCCTCGTCACGACCTCTGGACTCGGCTGGCTATCCGTCTGGCTGGGGAAGGGCCTTGCGCCGTCGAAGTCCGTCCAGTCGGGCCCGGTGCGTCGGGCGCTGATCTTGGCGGTCATGTGGTTGTTCCTGGTGGTCATCGTAATTGCCATGGCGTACCCCGTGTGGCTCAACCACGTGAGGTGGGCCGGCCCGATCGCGGGCCTCGCGCTGCTGGGCCTGGTCTTCTTGACGTCATTCTCCGACTTCAACCGAGTGTCGATGTTCTTCTTCTACCGCGATCGCCTGAGCGAGGCGTACATCTTCAAGCGGGCAGCCGGCGCCGCGCCCGCCATGACCTCGAATGACGAACTGCAGCTCGCCGACACAGTCTCCAGGGCCTGCGGTGGCCCCTATCCACTCATCAACACAACCCTCAACCTCAGCTCAAGCGGTTCGCTCGAGTCCTCGCCGCGCCAGTCAAGCCTGTTGGAACTCCGGGGCCGCCAGGCGGACTTCTTTCTTCTCTCGCCGCGATACTGCGGCTCGACAAGTACCGGGTACGTTCCCACGAAGAACTACGATCGACCTCCGCTGACCTTGGCATCCGCGATGTCGATCTCGGGGGCTGCCCTGAATCCCGAGCTGGGGCCCAAGACGCACCCGGCCCTGGCGTTCCTGATGGGCCTGCTCAACGTGCGCCTGGGCGTGTGGGCACAGAACCCGCGCGTCTTCAAAAAGGGGCGCGCAATCGCTCGCCGGGCAAAGAGTCTGTGGCCGCTATACTTCTTTCGCGAGCTGGTGAGCGATACCGACCAGTGGGGCGATCTGGTGGACCTCTCGGACGGTGGCCATCTCGAGAATCTCGGGGTCTATGAGCTGCTCCGCCGCCGCTGCCGCCTCATTGTCGCATCGGACGTATCGGCTGACCCAGATCGACACTTTGAGGACCTCGGCAACCTGATCCGCAAGGCGCGAATCGACCTCGGGATTCAGGTCGAGATCGACCTCACAGCGCTTCGCCCCGCCGGCGATCCGCCGCTCTCGGTCAGTCACGTCGCCGTGGGAAGAATTGCCTACCCGAATGTCGACGAGAGCCCCCTCGCGGGAGTGCTCATCTACGTCAAGCCGGGCTTGATTGCGACGGATCCTGGGGATCTTCGCCAGTACGCCGCGAGCCACACAGACTTCCCTCACGACAGCACGATCGACCAGTTCTTCGATGAGGCCCAGTTCGAGTCCTATCGCGAGCTGGGCTACCAGTCGGGGGTGGAAGTCGCGCGGTCGTACGGCGCGCAGATTCTGAGCTAGGAGCAAGGGGAAGGGCCGCCCATGAGGTCGCAATGGATTCACGTGCAAACGATGCGGTGGCTTGAAGTCGTCTTGGCCGCGGGGTGCCTGCTTCTGAGTTCGTCCTGCACGGCCCTCAAGGTGGCTGGTATCGTCCAGGGGGCACTGATCCTTCAGTCGAGCACCCGGCTCTCGAACTACTTCTACAACGGCCTGCCCTTCGAGCCGACAGGGCTTCAGCAAGTGGTGGGGGGCGAGCACCCGGCCTACTTCGCTGCCGTCGAGGCGGATGATCGCGGCTGGTTTGCTGAGCCCCGGCAGGCTCATGCGATCCTCGACAGCTTGACTAGTATGACCAGAACCCAGAACGTGACGGTGCTCACGTTCGTCCACGGCTGGCGCCACAACGGTCAGCGAGGCGACGACAACGTCAGGGACTTTAAGCAGACGATTCGCTACCTCGCACACACCTTGAACCTGGATTCGATCTGCGCCCATCGGCTCTCGGCGACCCAGGGCGGCCGCAACACCACCGTCGTAGGCGTCTACGTGGGCTGGAGGGGCAAGACGACGTTCGAATGGCCCAGTTGCTTCGGGCCGTTGCAGGCGCTGTTGAGCCTGCACGTCTACACCACCTTCTGGGGCCGCAAAGAGACCGCCGATCGAGTCGGTCACGAAGACATTGGCCGGTTCCTTGTAGCCTTGGCGCAGCTCAAGGCGGTTCTGCCTCCGGAGGCGCACCACGACTACAGCCTCACCATCGTGGGCCATAGCTTTGGGGGGCACCTGGTCCTGAGCGCGCTGCGCGAGCAACTCGAAGAATCGCTCTTGGCCAGCGAGGTGAGGGCCGGTGTCGACCGGGGTGGAGGAGCCGCCCCTTCGCTGGGCGCCTACCCCAACCAGCTAGGGTCCGGGGCCAATCTCGGCGAGGTGATCGACCCTCTGAGCTGCAACATCCTGCTAATCAACCCGGCGGTCGAGGCCGCCGAGATGCGCTACCTCTACGAGGTCAGCCGTCGCTCGACGCTCGCCGACAATCAGCCTCCACTCATCTCCGTTTTCTCAGCGACCAACGATGCCGCGAGGCTCGTCTTCTTCCGCGTCGGGACAGCGGCCTCGGGGTTTCTGGTTCCCTTCGGGTCAAGGGAGAAACGCCACTTCTCGACAACTGCCCTGGGTTCCGAAGAGACGATGTTCACGGACACACTGACCCTCAGCATGAATACGAAAGCGGCAAAGGATTGGGCGGCCGCGCCGCTCACGTTTGATCCGGAGACCCTGGCGACCGACGTTTGCGCCGGGATTGCCATGAAGGGCGGCGGAGCCGACATCCACACCGAGATTGAGGACACACCCAGCCCGCGCGGCTGGATCACCGTCTCGCCGCTCGGAGGAGTAAAGAGGCCTCGGGCGGTCGTGATCGTCCGCACTGACTCCCGCCTCATCAACGGGCACAGCGGATTCTTCCAACGCGGTTACGTGGAATGGCTCGTCTCGTACATCGGCATGTTGGAGCACTCCCGCTTGGCTCGGGCCGAGGCCGGGGGGGGCGCTCAGTGACGAAGCGCCCTATCAAGTTTGCCGAGAAGATGCCCTCCGCAATGGATTCTGAGATGCCCCCTCAACGTCGCCCAATGGGCATTGCGGGCAGCCCCGGAAGCTGCAGGACGGCCCGCGTGCGTGTGTGAAAGGTAGGAGATGCTGGCGCACGTCGCCTTGAATGACGTGTCTCGACACGCGGAGCAGCTGTGGAAGGCCGTCCAGGAGTGTGGCCTGCACTCAGCTATGGTCGTCGGCATCGTCGCCTTTCTAGCGGTAGTCTCGCTCATCGCGGTGATTATCGAGCGTCGCAGGGCGAGCCGCGAGGAGCGGGTGAGCACCTTCGAGCTAGAGACTGTGTTCACCGAAGAGTGGTCACACACGCACCGCCGTTTTCGGCGGCGCCAGTGGTCCCGCTTGACGATCTGCTCCCCTGGCTTGTTCTGGGCTTGGGCGAGATGGAAGAACTCGTCTGGCTTCGGCAAGCTCGACCTCAGGCTTGTGGCGGCAGTGGCAGGTGTGGGCAGCGCGCTCGTCGGTGCGGACACCGTGCGAATTGCCTTGGAACTGGTGCTGCTGCTCATCCTGCTGGTTATCTTGCGCCTGCAAGCGCATCACTGAGGCTGTTCTCTCGTCACGATCGGGGCCCTTGAGGAGACATACGGGTGGAGCCGAACGAAGGTACTCGGATCAGAGAACTGACCGAGTCTGTCCGCTCGAACCAGTCGGCGCTCGCCGAGGGCATCCGGCGCCGACTCTTGCGTTTTGGGTTGGCGTCGGATCGCGCAGACGTTGAGGACGTGCTTTCCGAGGCGTACTTGACGGCTGCCGTGCGGCTCAGGCGGGATCAGGCCCTCCAGATCAAGTCTCCGTCGGGCTGGGTTTCACGCATCGCGCTATTCCTGATCATGCGCCGCGCAAAGAAGAGGAAGGTCGAAGGATGGAAGACCTTGATCGAGGACCTCGAGGTACAGGATGCGGTTATCGACCTTGTGCACCGCGCAGAGGGGGAGGCGAATCCCGAGCTTCGACTCTACGTGCGCGAACTGCTCGCGACTCTCGAGCCGCGAGAACGGGAGATTCTCGAGCGGACGGCGGAAGGATGGACCGCCGAGGAGATTGGGATTCAGATTGCCCTGACACCCGCAAATGTCCGCCAGGTTCGCTCGCGCGCTGCGCGCAGACTTCGTCAGAGGTTCCATCGTGAACAAGAGCGCTGACAACTCTCCAGACCCGACACCACTCAATCGCGCGGAGTTGGAGCGGATGGTTGAGGAATTGTGGGTTAGGCAGGCAAAGGGCACGCCTTCGGAGGATCAGCTCGTTTACGAGGAGCCTCTAAACATTGACTGGCGTGAGCTGGAGGCGATCGCAGTTCAGCTCAGCCCAATCGAACGCCTGGCGAAGCTGATCACGAGCATGCCCTCATGGGCGAAGGCCGTGTGCGCGACTGCGGGTATGGGCATCGCGGCGGCCTGCCTTCTCAGCGTGCCAGCAGGGATTGTCCGCACGGTGGAGGCGCACTCCTGGTCAGAAGGCTTGGCCGTTGTCGTTGTACTCCTTGGACTGATCGGCGTGTCCGTTCTGATCATCGGCGTCGCCGTCATTGAAATTGCGAGCGCCTTTCGAGGCATGCTGGGTGGTGGACATGCCGGTGGCCAGACCCCACCCTGGCTCGCCCTCCTCGCGGGGGGAGTACCCGTCGTAGCGGTCCTGATTCTGGTAGCCGCTAGTGTCTGGATCGCGAGGCCTGCAAACCCCGCCCGGGACGATGGCACTGGTGTTACTCTTCGCAGAACGCTAGAGAAATCGTTCGTGATGGAACTCTTGGGCATTAGCGTGCTTGACGTGGCTGGTGGTGGTCGTTTGCCGCGTCCGGGCGACACGGTTGCTCAAGCCGTCTGGGACAACTTGGATGACCATGTTGCTTTTGTGGTCGGCGATGGAGGCGCGGATACACTCCGTCTCTCGAGCGCGCGGCAGCGTGAGAGCCTGGCCATCGGCCTAATGAGGAGCCCGGCATCGCGCGTGATCGCACACGCGTCAGCGATCGTCGCCGACTCGGCGGCGACCCCCGCCGAGTTCCGGCAGCTGCTGCTGGCGAACATGGAGCAAGAGCATTGCGTTCACGACTCTATGGTCTTCGTTCCGATCTTGCTTCACGGACGAAGCTATCGCGCGTTTCTCTCCTCCGACAGCCTGGCGTGTTACGCGCTTGCCGTGAAGAGCTACGAGAAAGCGTGGGAATTGGCACGTCGACCGCATCGGGATCCAAGCGGGTACTGAACTGGGGTTCGTAGATTCAAGACGAGCCTGGGAGTCGCCGGAGCGTGCCGTCCCATTTGCAGGTCAGTCGTCGGTTTCTTGAGTTCAGTCAGGGGCTCCAGCCACTCACGTCCGAGGTCCTCAGGGCGCGAGGCCGATTCCAGGACATCCGCGCGAGGCTTGAGCGAAACTTCTCCGTTTCGAAGATCGTGCCCGCCGGGAGCCATGCAAAGGGAACAGCGGTTCGTGGAATCAGTGACGCGGACATCTTCGCCGTGCTGCGGCGAAACGAGGCTCGTTGGGGAGGGACTGTAGTCAACTCCGAGACCCTCCTGCGGCGGGTGCGCGATGATCTGGCCGGAAGGTACGCGGAGACCGACATTCGGTTGGATCGACAAGCGGTACGCGTGGCCTTCGGCAAGGGCCAGCACAGTGTCGATGTTGTCCCCGCGATCTTCCACAGTGCCACACGCACCGGGTACCCTCTGTACATGATCCCGAATGGGTCCGGCGGTTGGCTGATCACCTCCCCCGATACGCAATCCCTTTACTTGAATCGATGCGATGCCGCCAGCGGAGGAAAGCTCAAGAAAGTTGTCCAGATGTTGAAGTTCTGGGCGCAGTGGAGGAGTGCACGATTGGCGCTACCGTCCTTCCATGCGGAGATGGTGCTTTCTGCCTCCAAGGTTGCTATCGGTCCTAGATCCTACGCTGAGGCCGTGCATGAAGCCCTCGGAGTTCTTCGACGACGTGAAGGGGCCGCGCTCCAAGACCCGTGCGGAGTGTCAGGGCTAATTGAAGGTGCGAACACTGAACCGAAGAGGGAGGCCCTCGTCACGGCACTGGACTATGCCTATGCTCACGCATCCAAGGCATTACACGCAGAATTCAGTGGGCAGTGGGTAGAGGCCGTCCGGCAGTGGCGCATTGTCTTCGGGGACCGATTCCCAGCCTGAGAATCCGGGGTTCTCTTGACGACCAGTACGACTCGGCAACCGACGCCTTACCAGCTTTGTGAGGCAATGGAGTCGCACGCAAAGTGGTGGTGGGCGTCGGCACTCTGGGTCAGGTTGTCCGGATTCCTGATTGCGGTGGCTTCCACGCTGCTTGGGCGCGCCCCCGCACTCACGAGCTACAGCGTCGCGCTTCTGACGCTGCTGGCTGAGACGGCTGGGTATCGATCCGATTGGGCCAGGTCAAAGGCGCAAGGACTTAGAAGGAGACTGGACTTGCTGGACTCATTTGGGTGGGCCATCCCGAACGCGGAATACTCGGATATCTTGGCAAGCGTGCCAGGCTACGTTCACGCCGATGCACTCAATCGCCCCACGCGGGGGCCCTACTTTGCGAGTGCTGCTCAACCGGGACCAGTGCGCGCTGTGGAGAACGTCTCGGAATCGGCTTGGTTCAGCAAGCACCTCTCCGAAGAGATGGGGCACCTCTGTGCTGCGACTATCGCGGTTACCGGTGTAAGCGCGATCGCGGCTTTGACGGCGGCGATTCACAGCGTCGGAGACGCGGCGGCTAGCACCTCAGTGGCTCGGGTGGTGACATCGGCTCTCATGCTGCTGTTGTCTCTCGGTGTGGTGCGAATGATGGCTGGCTACTACGCGTTCGCTCACGCTGCGGCAACGGCCGAAGCCGGGGCGGAGAGGCTACTTGAGTCTGGCACACCCTCTGAACGAGAGGCCCTAAAGCTTGTGTGCGAGTATCAAGTCTCTCGATCTGCGAGCCCGCTGATTCCAGAGTGGCTCTGGCAATGGCGTCGGAACGCTCTGAATGAACTCTGGCGCTCTTTGCGGCGCCGCGCTGGGCCATAGTGCCGACGGGCTTCTGCCCGCACGACGAGGCCGTCGCGTGTTTGGTGCAGACGACGGGACCGCCAAGATAAGTCGTGAAGCACCCGAGTCAGAACAGAGGTCGCCATGTCCCTTCGCTTCCGACGCAGCGTTCGCCTCGCCCCGGGAGTTCGGCTGAACATGGGGCTGCGCGGCCCGAGTCTCTCGGTGGGCCCTCGCGGACTTGGCGCGACGATTGGGCCGGCGGGGCTCACGACCCACGCCGGCATTCCCGGCACGGGCCTGTCCTATCGCACCACGACGCCGCTCGCGGGCACGAGCAGCGCGCCACCGGCCGCGGTGCTGCCCACGGGCTCGCAGCGAGTCGCGCAGGACCTCTACTCGGTCAGCATCAAGCCGGGCCTCGATGACACCGGACACCTGACGCTCTCGGACACCAAGGGCGGGCCTCTCGATCCGCGCGTTGAGCGCAAGCTCCGCGCCCAGGGGGCGGACCGCCTGCATGCCTGGCTGACGGAGCGGAGCAACGAGATCAACGGGGAGTTCGATCGACTCCTCATGATCCACGTCGGCGCGCCCCGGCCTGATCTGGACCATCACCTGCCGCCCGAGCCGTTCGACCAGCCCAAGCCCAACGAGCCCGCCGCGCCACAAGGGAGCAGATGGGACCGGATCTTTCCGTGGGTCAAGCGACAGCGCGAGGAGCGTTTCGAGCGCGAGAGCACCGTCTACCGGCACGAGCTTGAGCAGTGGGAGCAGGCTCGCGATGCTCACGAGCAGGATTGGGAGCGCAGACGACATCGGACCGAGGATGAGCGGCTCAGCTCTCTCGAGGTGATGCACGACCTGCTGGAGGAGGCGCTCCACTCGGTGGTGTGGCCGCGCGAGACACAGGTTCAGTTCGAGATCGAACCTTCGCTCAAGACCTTGCGGGCGGAACTGGACCTCCCGCAGGTCGAGCACCTGCCCACGCGCCAGGCCGCAGTCGCGGCACGCGGCCTCAAGCTCAACCTCCACGAGCACTCGGAGGCGCAGATCCGCAAGGCGTACGTGACGTACATCCACGGCGCGGTATTCCGCGTGATCGGGCAGGGCTTCGCGGCGCTGCCGACGCTCGAGACGATCGTCTGCTCGGGTTACTCGGAGCGTGCGGATCCCGCCACAGGCGCGCAGCACAATGACTACCTGATCAGCGTGCGCGTCGCCCGCGACGCGTGGACGCGCATCGACTTCGCGAATCTGGGCCAGGTCGACCCCGTGGCCGCCCTGGGCATGTTCGAACTGCGGTGCGATTGCAGTGCCTCGGGGCACGTCGACGCAATCCAGCCGATAGAGGCGTAGCCTAGCAGGTCGCAGCGGTGCGCAGCGTCTCGGTGCACTTCCTGTCTCGCGACGTGAGCTGTCACTGTCTGCTCTTGAGGGATCGAGTCAGGCTCCTTCCCATCCCGCGCAGAGCGAATCCGGTAGTCCGGATCACAAGTCGCGGATATGGGTCCAGCAACTCGACGACGGTCACTTGCACCGGGGCAGGCTCCGTCCGAGGAGGCCGCAATGAAGGTAGTTCGAACGCTGCTTCTAGTGCTCTGTCTCTCTCTATCCGCATCTCCTGCGCCCGCGTGGGCATCACGCAGCGGCAAGCATGGGCATTCCTCGGGCGGGACCGTCCACGTTCGCGGTTATCAGCGGAAGGATGGGACGTACGTCCATCCGTACGACCGGCGTTCGCAGGGCAAGAGATCGTCTCGCCGAGGCCGCTCCGCTCCATCCCACCGAGCACCGCACGCTCACCATTTCCGTTGAACCGCAGGCAATAGGGTCGAGCGGAGCAGCCCAGCGTGGATCCACTCCCAGCGCAAAGCAGAAGCCACAGGCTCAAAGAGCTGGCGACCCCATGATTTGTTCCAGGGCCAGGTCCCGTTGAGGGAGAGGGCTTAAGGCCCTAGGAGTAATGGGATTGGCCGGAATCGTTTCGCTTGCCTCACCAACTCGTGCTCGGCATCCTGTCCTCGTGCGATCGAAACCCGACGACCCCGCCCCGCCGCCGCTCGATTCAAAGCGGCGGACTCAAGTTGACACCGCCCGAGAGGCATGGATTCGGGCACTGATCGACAGGTCGCGCCGAAACAACCTTCTCTACTTTCGGGATCTGAAGACCGGCACCCTCGACCTGACGGGAGCCAATCCCGCCGCGATGGGCAGGCTGCTCGCGGGTGAAGAAATCTCGCTGAAGCGATTGCTGCCGGAGGGCGTGGATCTCAAGAGCAGTGAGGCGAAGCTCCTGGAGATCCGTGACCACGCGCTGATAAACACCGAAGAGCGCGGCATTGAGACCATGTTCATGGCCATGGGCATGGCGACGTGGGATCCCCCGGACGGGGAGCGGCCCGCCGAGGCGGCGATCCTGTTGGTGCCGCTTCGCGTGGAAGCCCTGGCTCGCGGCCGTCACGGACTGAACATGCTCCGCAGCGGTGATGTTCAGGCGAATCTCGTGCTCCTGCACTTCCTCGAGACCGAGTTTCACGTTCAGCTGTCGGCAGACGACCTGCTCTCCGTCCTCGAAGGCACGGAAGCGGGCGAGGAGTTCGATCCTCGACCAGTTGCCGCCAGACTCACGCGGGCAGCGCGCGAGATCCCGGGGTTCCACACGACGGATCGGATCGTGGTCGGGAATTTCGCTTTTCAGAAGGCCGCGATGGTTCGCGATCTACGTGAGTGCGCCGATCAGATGGCAGAGCATGACCTGATCGCCGCTTTCGCTGGAAACGCGGAGGCGCAGAGATCTGTTCGGGAGCGTCGCGTTACGGGTGAGCCCTCCGAGTTGGACCGGACACCGCCCGAGCAGGAGTTCCTCTTCCTCGACGCGGACTCGAGCCAGCAGCTCGTGATTCGTCAGGCGATCGACGATCAGGACGGCACGATCCAGGGCCCACCCGGCACGGGCAAGAGCCAGACGATTGCGAACCTCATCGCCGAGTTTGCGGCGCGGGGGCTCAGGGTCCTGTTCGTCTCCGAGAAGCGGGCGGCACTTGAAGTCGTGCTCGAGCGCTTGCGCAGAGAAGACCTCGAGCACCTCGCGCTTGATCTGCATGGCGCCGAGATCTCCCGGCGCCAGGTGACGGAGAGACTTCAGGCGTCATTGGACCTGATCGGGAGAATCCCGCCCGTTCATCCCGAGAAGACGCACAGCCGCCTGATCGAGCGGCGTAAGCGGCTCACCGAACATGTTCAGAAGCTCCATGGCCCCTGCACGCCAACGGGGCGGACACTGTACGACGTTCAGGGACGCCTTCTGCGGCTTGGCGCCGCGACTCTGACGCAGACTCGCTGGCGCGGGAAGGATCTGGACCGGGTTGACGCTGGGATCTTCGAGAAGGCTTGTGACCTGCTCACCGAAATGAAGGAACACCGAGCCCTGTTCCTGCGCTGTTCCGACTCACCGTGGAACGGGGCGGGTCTCGCCGATGGAGCCGCGGTGCGCCGCGCGATCGCTCTCTCGGACGAGCTGGCGAATGGCTGGGGCTCGCTCAAGCCCGCGCTCGTCGCGATGTGCGAGAAGGCGGGGTTGAGGACGCCTCGTTCGATGGATGAGGTACGAGAACTGCTCGCATTTCTGCAGGACGTCAGCCGGACTCTTGATCAGTACCGCCCCGAGCTGTTCACCGAGCTTGAGCTGATCGAGTTTCTTACGGCCCTCGCCCCTGCGAGTTCGCCCTGGCTGCAACGGGCCTGGAGTTTTCTGGCGAGCCCTCGCTATCGGAAGGCTCTGCGCACCGCCAAGTCCCACCGGAAAGCCCAACGGGCCTCCCCGCCCAAACTTTGGGAAGAGGTGAAGCGCGCCAGCGAGCAGAATGCGCACTGGCGTCTGCTAAGCGAGTCCCAATCACCGCCGTGCCCGACGCCAGCCTTTTCCGACGTCAGTCACGCATTCGAGTCGCTGTGCACGAAGTTGAAGGAGATGGGCGAGTACCTGCGCCGCAACGACCTCGAGCAGCTGGACCTCGAAGCCCTTTCGAGCTTGCTGGAGCGGCTTGACGCTGACCACGGGACACCCCCCGTGTTACCGAAGATCGGCGACGTCGAGCGACAGCTGGAGCAGCTAGGCATACAGGCGCTTGTTGAAGAGTTGCGGCGGAGTTGCAGCCCGGCCGACCGATTCGTGCCGATGCTGGAACACGCATGGCTCTCCTCCGCGGTTGAGCGCCAGTTCGAAAGTGATCTTGAGCTGGCGGGCTTTCTGGGACGAAGCCACGACCAGATCGTGGAGGAGTTCAAGGAGCTTTGGCCTTGCCCCGGTTCTCCTGACACGCTCCTAAGCTGATCCCGCTGCGTCCTCGAATGCCACCGGGCTCAGGTACTGCAGCGTCGAGTGCCGCCGACGCAGGTTGTAGAACCGTTCGATGTAGTCGAACACGTCGGCTCTCGCCTCGGCACGCGTCTGGTACCGCCTTCGATTGACGCGCTCGGTCTTGAGGCTCGAGAAGAAGCTCTCCATCGCCGAGTTGTCCCAGACGTTGCCGCTGCGGCTCATGCTGCACGTGATGCCCAGGTCCGCGAGCAGTCGCTGGAACGCTTCGCTCGTGTACTGGCTGCCCTGGTCGGAGTGGTGCAGCAGTTCCCTTGGCCGACCACGCCGCCAGATCGCCATCAGCAACGCTTCCGTCACGAACTCGGTGGTCATCTCGGCGCTCATCGACCAGCCGACGACACGACGCGAGAACAGGTCCAGGACGGCGGCCACGTACAGCCAGCCCTCCGCCGTCCAGACGTAGGTGAAGTCTGCCACCCAGCGACGGTTCGGCCCGTCCGCCTCGAACTGCCGATCCAAGAGGTTCGAAGCCATCGCGTGCTCAGGCCGGATGCCCGTGTCGTAGGGAAGCCGACGTCGCCGGCGACGGCCTTGGAGGCCCTCGGCGCGCATCAAGCGAGCGACGCGATGGCGGCCGCACACATGTCCCCAATCGTGCAGGTCACGCCAAACCCGCGGACTGCCGTAGGTGCGATCGCTCTGCTCGAAGCTGGTGCGGATGTGCACGACGAGGTGGCGATCGACCTGTGACCGGGTGCTTTCGGGCCGTCGCATCCACTCGTAGAATCCGCCGCGCGAGACACCGAGCGCCTCGCACATCTCGTTCGTTCGCCACACCCCTCGGTGCTTCGCGATGAAGCGGAACTTCACCGCTGGTCTCTCGCGAAGGAGGCGATGGCTTTTTTTAGGATGTCGCGCTCGGCCTTCGTTCTCGCCAGCTCACGCCGCAAGCGGGCGATCTCGGCGTCGTCGGGCTTCATCTTGCCGCGACCCGGAAACGACTGCTCCGTGTCGGCTCTGAAGAGCCGCACCCACTTGCCCAGGACGTTCTCGTGAACCCCGAGATCCTTGGCCGCCTGGGCCACCGACACGCCACGTTCCGTCACCAGCCGGACTGCCTCGGTCTTGAACTCCCGACTGAACAACCGACGCTTCCCCATGGGCTGCCTCCGAGTTCATCATCACGCCTAACTCGGTGTCAGGGAAACTCGGGGAAGGCCAAGTGAATCTGACAACGGATGGCTTCTCAAGTTCCACGCCTCCTCACGGAGGAAGGGGACAGGGAGATGAGGCCCGAGCAGAAGGTCATCCGCAACGGGGTCGGGTTGCTGGAGCTGGCCAAGCTCCTACGCAATGTGTCGAAGGCGTGTCAGATGATTGGCTGCAGCCGCGATGACGAGGGCAACGTCGCTAGTTGCACGCCGCACCACCCGTCCAACTCGGACACTCGTAAGAGTAGCCGCCACCGTCAGGGGACGGGCGCGCTCCGAGGATGATGACGTCCCAATGGCCACACGTCCCGCAGCTATAGGTCGTGCAGCACGTCGTAGTCAGGCAAACGTCGGTCCAGTCGTACGCGACACCGGCGCGCAGCACGAGCGGCGTCGCGTAGTGGCGGCTCTCCGTGCACGAGCTGGAGGTGCAGAAGCTCGGGTGGACGATGATGTCGGTAACCAGCACGTCTTCGCCGGACGTGATCGACAGAACGAAGCCGTCAGGAATGGGTGTGCCGTAGCCGCAACTGGCAGAGCCCACGGCGGCGAGCGTGAAGGCCGGCGGGTTGGGGTTGCGGACATAGGTGTCCGCCGTGGCGGCAGCGGTGCCACCCTTCCCATCAGAGACCGTGACGGTGGCGGAGTCCGCGCCCCACGAGTTCGGCGCCGTGTAGGTGGCCGTCGTCGCGGTCGGACCGCTGGACTGCACCGTGCCACGGCCGGCCTTCCACGCCAGCGTCAGCTGATCGCCATCAGCATCGCTGGGCGCAGCGGTCAGCGTGGCGGTTTGTCCGTAGCCGAGGACCGTCTTGTCCACGTTGAGGTTGACGGTCGGGGCGTGATTCCCACCAACACCTCCGCCCGGCGCGGTCGGCGTGCTGCCCTTCCCCCCACCTCCACTGCAACTCAGCGTGAGTATCGCGGTCACGGCTGCCGGCACGATCCATCCCTTTGCGGTCATGGGGCGCTCCTACTCGGGGGCGAGACTGGCTGCACGATCCACGGCGAGACCTCGAGCCGACGAAACAGCGCCTCGCGGTGGCGGTCAGTGATGCGGGCGTAGATCGCGGTCGAGCGGATGTTGCGGTGCCCGAGGTGGTCCTGGACGAACTCAAGGCTGGCGCCGGCATCGAGCAGGTGCGTGGCGATCGAGTGGCGCAGCGAGTGGCTCGTCAGGCGGGCTGGCAGGCCGGCGGCGAGCCGATAGCGCACGAATCGCGATTGAATCTGCCGCCGACGCAGCGGGCCCGAACGTCCCTCGAAGAGTGGTGCCTCGGGGTCACGGTGGCTCCGGGCCAGGTAGATGCGCAGCAGCGCCAGGGTCCCGGTGAACAGGACCTGCTCGCTCCAGAATCCGCCCTTGAGGCGTCGCACGAGCAGTCGTCCGCGCTGGAGATCCACGTCACCACGCCGAAGCAGGAGCACCTCTCCCACGCGAAGGCCGTGGTGGTACATGAGCGTGAACAGCGCTCGGTCGCGGACGTCATGAATGGCGCCGAAGAATTGCTGCAGCTCCGGCTGCGTGAGATAGCGGGGTGGCTGCTGGTGGGGATGCGGAAGGATGGACAAGGTGGGAGATGTGACGCCGCCCGCGACCTCATCACTGCGCGCAATAGCAGAAAGGCGCAGTGTGCAGCGAAGGCCCGCGAAACGGGCGTCTTCGTGTTGGTCGGCGGGCAGCCCCAAGCCATCCGAAGGCCTGGGACCGGCTCAAACGCAGCAGAATCGGGGGTTCATGTGCCGCGGAGCCTAGGAGTGCGCGGTTCTGCTAAAGGGCGCACTTTCAGCTTGCAGTATTGCATGCGATAGTCTCTGCTGCAAGCTGCAGCGCCTCATCGATCCGAACCCGCCTGCATCGACGGTCCAATTAGCGAGATGTGGTGAGGTCTGCCATGGACACGAAGGACGCGCCAAAGGGGTCGGGCTGGTCCCATCTCCTCGTTGCCGTCGGCGGTGTCGCCGTCGGCTCATGGGTGGTTCGAGCCCAGATGGAGGAGTCGAAGAGGAGCCGGGCTGAGTGGATGGCCCACAGCTGGCGCCGAGGAGCTTTGCGCGGTAGTCGGCGGTCTGCTCAATGGCTGGGAGCCGGATCCGGAGTGTGAAACGGAAAATGACTTCGCGCGCAATCTCATCGATTGGCTCGACGTTGACAGCGAATGGGAGATTGAGGTCTCACCTAGCACGCGAGAAGGCAAGCCGGACATCCTCATTGGAGATCTGCTCGCGGTGGAGCTGAAGTGCCACCCCACGAAGGGTGTGTTGGACCGCGCCCTCGGCCAGTTCGCAGTCCACTCACGGCAGTGGATGACTTGGGTGGTCTTGATCGATGCGACGGCGAGCGAGGTCGGCAGACTGCAAGACCTGCTGGCGGACAAGGGCCTCGAGCAAATCAAGGTCTGGCGCCTCGCATGATTGCCCGGTGATTGACACGACCGGAGGAACGTGAGTGCCCGAAGCGTCAAGCACAAACTCGCCGGCGCGATCCACAGGAGAGAGTATGGACGGCATAGTGGACAAGCTGTACTCCCAGTTCCTGCTGAGGGACGTCTTTAGCAAGATCGTTCCCGGCTGCCTGCTACTGGTGGGGTTCATCGCTGCTGCTTCCGGAGAGGCGTATTCGGATGCCCTCCGCGATCTTGTCAGGAATTGTTGCTGCGATTGGTTCATCCTTCTATTGCTGGCCGTCGCTTGGCCCGTCGGCTTCCTCACCCAAGAGTTTGCGGCGACGCTCAGAATCATCAACGTGGACACCCCTGTGCTGCGGATTCTTGCGTCCTTGCGTGGCGCGGACTCCGCCGGCCGTCAACTCTTGGAGCGGCAGGTGGTGATCAAGGAGTCGGCCGGCAATGTGGCGGCGGCGCTGATCGTCCTCCTTCTCTTCAAGTGGACCGCCGACCCGCAACTCTTCCCGGCGCGACCGGTGGTGTGGTTCCTTGTCGTCGCCAGCGTCGGCTTTCTCCACCGGAACGGAAGGGCAGCGGCGAAGCAGCGCGAGATCGAGAACCGGCTGTTCTACGAGACGCGCCAAGATCCTGACACGAGGCGATATCGCCGCACCGTTGCTGACGGGCTGTACTGGGTCACGCGGCCTCTTCGGTCCGACGGAGTCGACCCGATTCCTTGACAGCTCATGCACGATCCACGTCGGAGCTGACCGTCGCCGAGGCCGACATTGACCTGTTCACCCCGATGCACCTCAGGTATGAGTCAGCTACGTGGTAGTCCGCCCTGGAGGACGTGGGTCTTCCAGCGCAGACGGCAAGAAGATGAGGCCATCCAGTACATGGGTGGCCTCGACGTGGGTCAGTTCAGGGACAGCTCCCTCCGAAAGAGCGATGCGAGCTTGAGACTGCCCTCCATCTGCGCCCGGGCCGGCGCGCCCTTCTGCACCTCGGTGAATGCGTTGAAGAGCGACCACGCGGTACGCGGAATGAACTCCTCGTGTCGCGGCTCCTCCCACGCCTCGATCACCTTCGGCAGTCGCGATGCGGGCAGGACGCTGGAGCGAATCGCCTCGACCATGAGGTGATGCGCCTGCGCCGGCGGGAGCACGCGCATTTTCATGGCCGCGATCTCGCCGTCCGTGCGCTTCCTCATCGCTGCCACCTGCGACAGCATGCGGTAGATCAGGTCGGGCAGATCGCGGAAGACGTTGACGGTGTGCTTGCGGTGCATCGCCACCTCGCCTGAGAAGGCGAGGTTGTCGCAGCAGAACACGCGCGAGCCGAGTGTCAGCCCGACCGCCAGGCTGCGGTCGTAGGAGTTCCGCACCCCGATGGCGAGCGCGTAGTCCTTGTCGGGCGTGCCGTTGCTGCACGTCAGGACGCCGAACATGTGGCCTCCCTCCCGCGCAAGCGCGAACTGCGACGAGCGAACCTCGAGACCAAACCGCGGAATGTGCAGCTCGACCTCCTCGATGAAGCGGTGGTACGGAACAGGGTGGTAGGACTCGGTGGACTCGGGCACGGGAACGCTGGCGAGGTCGGCCTTGGTGGCCTCCCATCCGCCGCGGTGGAGCATCAGGGTCATTGGGGTCTCCTTACGAGGTGATCTCGCGCCGTTCGGCCCAGATCACGTCGTGGACGAGGTCTTCGAACACCCCGCCGGCGCTCC
>Ga0335083_10003764_pt1 | contig 19500 bp, 17 predicted proteins | sample Lox_Sample_42_FD_206716 | JGI IMG/M metagenome (GOLD analysis project Ga0335083, IMG submission 206716) | Soil microbial communities from Loxahatchee National Wildlife Refuge, Florida, United States - Lox_Sample_4.2 | ecosystem: Environmental > Terrestrial > Soil > Wetlands | place: USA...
CGGAGATTTGCCGGCCCGGCGCTCAACAAAAAGCGGCCCACCGGGTGGCACCCGCGACTCGCCAGGGCCGGGAGCGCACCCTATTCGTGGCAACTGATCAAATTTGGCGCCGCCCCCAAACTCAGGTCGGATCGCGCAGCAAACCATCGATCGCCCAGGTCGAAAGCCAGGCGAAAGCCTGCGCCGCGGCCTCTTCGTCCGAGCGATCGATCGCGAGCTGCTCGCAGATCGTTCCGAACCTCGTGCCGCGCGCGACCGCATCCAGCGCCGTCCGCTCGGACGCGCCCAGCGCGCGGTGATAGACCGTCACGTCCTGGCGCCAGACCAGCGCGCCGCCGCGGGCGTCCCGCTCGGCAGGCGCCTCGTCCCACAGCGCGAACGCCGTCGCGTCCAGATCGAGGAGTCGGTGAGCGTCGATCAGCCCCAGCGGCAGCTCGGCGAACCGCTCGGGCGGCAGCGCGCGCAGCGTCTCGACGGCGAGCGGTCGCTGATCGGCGAGATCGAAGACGTCGTCTCGCGCCCACTCGAGCCGGGCCAGCCCGGCCAGCGCCGGTTGGTCGGGGCGAGCGGCCGCCAGCCAGGCCGGGAGCTGGCGGCCCAGCTCGCGCAGCGACGCGTGGCGCGAGGGGAAGTCGGCGAGGAACGCGACCGAGAGCCGACCGAACTCCTCGACACCCAGCCGGGCAGCGACGCGTGGAAACTGGGACTCCAACGCTTCGGCCATGCGCAGCCGGTACATCGTCGCATAGACCTGCAACCGCCGCTCGGCGCTGCCGCGCGCGTCGCCGACCACGAAGGACGCCGCCCGCGCCGCGTCGCCGACGGGCAGACCGGTGATGCGCGCGAACAGAGCGGCCTGCTGTCCGGCCAGCTCGTCAGGCGGCATCGCGCTTCTCTCTGGCCACATCGGCGACCGACCGCGCTCGATCCAGCTCGCCGGTCAGCTCGGCGAACGGCGGCACCTGCGCGTCCCACTCGATCATGGTGGCCCGTGGCCCGAAGCGCGCGATGGCTTCTCGGTAGAGCGCCCAGACCTCGTCGCGCACCAGCGCGTCGTGCGTGTCGATGAGCAGGTCCCCGTCCACGCTGTGGCCCGCCAGGTGGATCTGGCCGATTCGCTCGCCCGGCAGAGCCGCGAGGTACGCGTGCGGGTCGAAGCCCAGGTTGTGCGCGCTGACGAAGACGTTGTTGACGTCCAGCAGGATCCCGCAGTCGGCGCGGCGCGCGAGCTGGGCGAGGAACTCGGCTTCCCCCATGTCGGCGTCGCGGAAGGCCAGATAGCTGGAGGGGTTCTCGAGCAGGATCCGCCGTCCCAGGCGCTCCTGGACCGCCTGCACGCGCGCGGCCACGTGCGCCAGCGTCGCCTCGGTGTACGGCAGCGGCAGCAGGTCGTGGGCGTTGAAGCCGTGGGCCGTCCCCCAGCAAAGGTGGTCCGAGACCCAGGCCGGCTCGACGGAACGAGCCAGCGCGTCCAGTCGATCCAGATACGCGCCGTCCAGCGGATCCGTCGATCCGATCGACAGCGAAACGCCGTGCAGCACCACGGGGTGATCGCGGCGAACATTCTCCAGCACGCGGCGCGGGTTCCCGCCGGGCACCATGAAGTTCTCCGAGATCACCTCGAACCAATCCACCCGCTTTGCGGCCCCCCGCGGCCGCCCCTCGGCCACGTCGCGGTAATGCTCGCGGCGCAGCCCCAGGCCGAAGCCCAGGTGGGGGAACAGAGTCGAGGGGGCCGGGGTGGTCATGCTGGATCTCGATTTTACTTCGCGGGAACGACCTTGCCGCCCTTGGCCAGACAGTCCGCCTTGCTCATCTTCGCGTTGCCCTGGCCCTTGCAGCCGTTCTGCCCCTTGCAGGCGTTGTTCGCCCCCTTGCAGGCGCTCTGGCCTTTGCAGCCGTTGACGCCGCTGCACATCACCTCGTCCGTCTGCTTGGCCGAGGCCACACCGGCGGCGCCCATGCTGAACAGCCCAGCGACCGAAGCCGCAATCATCGCTCCCTTGATCGTCATGTCGTTTCTCCTCGTGGATGGGGTTTCCACGAGTCCCTACGCACGACCTGCCAACCGGTTACGGAGAATCGATCAAGGCATTCCGCCGTCGGGATTCGCCGGCGCGCCGCCGTCGGGCGGCAGCTCTTCGCGATAGCCGAGCAGCGTGTTCTTTTGATCGAGCGGTGTCAGCTTCACGGCGACCTTGTTGTCCGCGAATGTGTAGGCCCGCGTCTGCACCGTCACGTAGCCGTCGGACTTCACCACCACGTCCAGCGGCCCCGAGTCGCGCGGCCGCTGCACGACCAGCGGCGCGTGCGGCGCGATGATCCCCAGCCGCTTCTTGCCCCAGAACACCATGGCCTTCTTGGTGGACGGGTTGATGGTGAAGACGATCTTCACCGTGGCTGACGGCGGCGCGGCCGGCGCGGGCGCCGCCACCCCGACCGGCGGCGCGCTCGGCGCGGGCGCCGCGCTCGCGTAGAGCGCCAGCGCGCAGGCCCCGGCCACGCCCAGCCCGATCCCCCAACGACGTTTGCCCCAACTGGTCAGTCGCCCGCTCATTCGCCGCAGCACCCTCCCCCGCCGCCGGACTTGTCACCGGAGGTCGGCGCCGCCGGGACCGGGCCCGGCGGGTACTTGTTCCACGGTTCGGGGACGTACTCGAGGATCGGCTTCTTCACCTCGCCCATGATGTTCCCCTCGAGCACGTTGACCGGCACCGGCGGATCCATCTCGAACAGATAGCCGCGCGACGGAATCCGCATCTCGTACACGGTGTTCTTCCAGAGGAACTGGCGCGTGAACCCCATCGGCTGATCGCCCTGCACCTTCACGGGCCGGTGGTGCAGCATGAACGAGTACATCCGGATGGCCAGGTGGTTGGGCAGGCGGTGGCAGCCGTGCGAATAGCCGGCCGGGCTGTAGATCGACAGGTAGTCGGACGAGCCGTGGGCGCGAACGCCGTTGTCGAAATCGGCCCGCCCATTCTGGCCGGGAACCACAAAGTATCCGGCCACCAGGCCGTAGGCCGACAGGAAGCCCGGACCCAGCTCGTCGTAGTTCACGACGGTCATCCACTTGTTGTTGACCAGCTTGCCCTTGACCAGGCTGCGGATCGGCGTCGAGGTCGGCGCGATCCAGACCGGTCCCGACACCACGTGCCGGATCACGCGCGGCCCGACGTCGGACCCCTTGTAGCGGAAGTACTCGTACCCGTTGGCCGCCTGATCGGCCCGCCAGCCGCCGATGGTGGTGCGCCAGCGCGACAGCGCCACCTGCTTCCCGCCGACCTTCGTGTAAAGGGTCAGCGACGGGTACTTCTTGCGGGCCTGCGGCTTGTAGTGCCCCTTGTCATCGAACGGCAGGTCGTACCAGACGTCGCCGCGATCCACGACGATCGAGAGGTCCATGTTCGCCGAGTAGTAGTCGGGGCGCGCGGGCAGCTTGACGGCCACGCGCAGCGCCTTCAGGTCGTCCTTGCCGGCGTGCCGCTTGAAGAAGGCCAGCACCGCCGCGGCGTCGGACAGCCCCAGCTGGTCCACCGTGGTCTTCGTGAACTCGTCGACCAGGTTCTTCCCCTTGGACACCGAGCCGTCCTCGAGGATCTGGGCGGCGTCGACCACCCGCTCGCGCAGGGCCCGCACGAACCCGTCGTAATCGTTGTCCAGCAGCGTCCGGGCCAGCGCCTCGACCGTCTTCCGCCGCAGGAAGTTGGCCTCGTAGATCATGTGCTTCTGCTGGAAGCGCCGGACGGCCAGGCGCATCGCATCGTCGTAGATCCCGGTCTGGTGCTTGGCCCCTTTGGGGGTGTTGAGCAGCCCCTCGCAGGTGAGCCGCTTCTCGACCGCCGCCATGGCCGGCTTCTCGGCCGCGCGCTTGGCCAGCAGCTTCACCTGCGGCGCGAACTTGGGCTGCTTGGCCACCAGGTCGTCCAGCGTCGCGGCGTGCGCCTTGCGGCGCGCCGTCTCCAGGTCCTGGCGAATGCGGGCCAGCCGCCGCTCGTCCTTCTTGATCTCGTTGGGCGGGACGTAGCTCACCGTCTCGACCGCATCCAGCGCGTCGGCGCTCTCCTCGTCGTGGCAGGGGTGCTGGTCGTCGTTCAGGAAGCGCGCCCGCAGCACCGACATCGACGGGAAGATGCCGTAGAGCTCCAGGTAATTCTTCGACCCGGGCGGCAGGGGCTCGCCGTCCTCGTCCAGCTCGTCGTTGGCCAGGCCGATGAAGATGCGCCGGTAGCGGTTCGGCAGCGGCTGCCCGTCGGCGCCGGTCTGTTCGGCGAAGATGTAGGGGGTCCAGTCGTCCGAGAAGTCGACCAGCGTGTAGCCCGCGGCCTCGGCGAGGTCGGCGTCGATCCAGCGCTCCTCGCCGGGGCGAGCCGGCTGGCCGTTCTCGCCCGGCGCCGCCCCGACCACCAGCAGGGCCCGCCGGTCGGGCGGCAGGTCGGGCCGCGGCCGCAACGCCTCGGCCTCGGACACCGGGCCGTGCGGCTTGGGTGGCTTGGCGGGCGGCGCCGCGGTCTCACCTGGCTCGGCCGCGCCCCCCTGCTCACCCGCGTGATTCGCGGGCGCACCTTCGCCGTGCAACTGAGCCGATTGCCGGCAGCCGAGCGCCGCGACCAGAAGCAAGGTCGACGTGGCGCGCAGAAAGGAGCCCCTCATCCGCGCTGGAAAGATATACCAGAGTCGTCGAGCCACGCTCTTTTTTGGGCGTGGCGACCGACTATGTGTGAAAGCAGACCCGGTTGCGGCCGGCCCGCTTGGCCTCGTACATGGCGGCGTCGGCCGCCGCGATGAGGGGCTGGGCGGCCTGGGGACGGTGGGCGACGGCGCAGCCCACGCTGATCGTGACCGGGATGGGCCGCCCCTCGTGCTGATACTGGGCGTTGGCCACCGCCACCCGCAGCCGCTCACCCAGGGCCACCGCCCCATCCTTCTCGATCTCCCGGCAGATGATCGCGAACTCCTCGCCCCCGTAGCGGGCCAGGACGTCCTCGGTCCGGATGGTGGCGATCATCTCGCGCGCGACCGCCGCCAGCACGTAGTCGCCGGCCTGGTGGCCGAAGCCGTCGTTGATCTTCTTGAAGTGGTCGATGTCCACGAACAGCAGCGCCAGCGCCTTGTCGTGACGGAACGCGAACCGCATCTCGGCGTTCAGCCGATCGACGAAGTAGCGCCGGTTGAAGGTCGAGGTCAGCCCGTCGCGCAGCGCCGACTCGAACAGCCGCTTCTGGTAGTGCTCGTCGACCTGATCCTGGTAAGTGAACTTCAGGATGGTCGAGGCGCCGACCGAGATCTTGTCACCGTCGGTCAGCTCGCGGCGGTCGACCCGGTCCCCGTTGCAGAAGGTCCCGTTGGTCGAGCCCAGGTCGCGCAGGACCATCTTGCCGCCGTCGCGCTCGATCGCGGCGTGCTCGCGCGAGATGCCGTCGTCCAGCAGGCGGACGGCCGCGCTGTCGCCGCGGCCCAGCACCGAGCGCGTCCCGTGCAGCCGGTGCATTTCCCCGAAGCTCGGTCCGGAGATGACGACCAGGTACGGCTGCGGCCCACGGGGGGCGGGCGTCGGCTCGACGCTGGGTGCCCGCTCGAGCGTGGTTTCGTCGACAGGCTTCGCCATCCAGCCCCATGTTAACAGAATGTCTTGGTGCGCGAAGTTCCCGGCGGCACGACCGCCGCGCCATTTTCCGGACACGCGCCACTCGCAAATGCACTAGTCTCTACGGCCGCTGGTGATGTCGAGATCAGAATCCGAGGGGACCACCTCTTCTCCCGAGCCCGCGCAGGCCGGTGAAGCCGATTCGGGACGGTCCAAGGAAGCGCCCGACGCCGAGTTGCCTCCGCAGACCTCCGGCGCCGCGGCTCAGCCGAAGCAGGAGCTCACACTCACCGAGTCGACCCTGGTCTGGATGGTCGACAGCGACAAGCCGCACGAGCCCGATCCGACGAAGGCGCCCCGCTACGACTTCCGGGCCCAGCTGGCCGCCCGCCGGCGGGTGCTGATCTTCCTGGCCACGGCCGGCGGGATCGCGCTGATCGTGGCGCTGGTGCTGCACCTGGTGGCCGGCAGCCGGCCGCCCCCGGTCGACGAGAGCATCGACTCGGCGGCCCAGATCACCCGCCGCGCCGAGAACGCGCTGGCGCAGGGGCGAACCGGCGAGGCGATCGAGCTCGCCCACCTGGCGATCGCCGCCAACCCGCGGGTGGCCGGCGCCTACGCGGTGGTCGGCTCCGTGGCTCGCGCGGCCGGTCGTACGGTCGAGGCGCGGGAGTCCTACGCCAGGTACCTGGAGCTGGCCCCGGTCGGACCGCACGCAGCCGAGGCGCGCGCCGCCCTGGCCGCGCTGCCGCCGTGAGTGCCACCGCCAAAGGAGCGACGCCGCGCCGGCTGGCGCTCTCGGAGCTGCGCGAACGTTACGTCGAGCGCGGGCGCCCCCTGCCGGAGACGATCGAGGACGAGCTGCGGAACGACCCGCGCCCCGGGGCCCGCGCCATCCTGCAGGCGGTGGCGCGGCGGCGGCGCGACAACCGGTCAGAGGGGCAGCGGCTGCGCATGATGCTGCGCTTCGAGACCAGCCTGTGGGACGCCGGCGTCACCCTGGTCGCGGGCGTGGACGAGGCCGGGATGAGCCCGCTGGCCGGCCCCGTGGCCGCGGCCGCGGTGATCCTGGCGCCCGGCACCCGCATCCCCGAGGTGGACGACTCCAAGCGGCTCGACGTCGAGACGCGCGAGCGGCTGGCGCCGGTCATCAAGCAGCGCGCGGTGGCCTGGGCGGTGGCGTTCGCCGAGGTCGACGAGATCGATCGGGTCAACATCTACTGGGCCGGGCTGGGCGCGATGCGGCGAGCCATCGGCGGGCTGGCCCCCGGTGCGCAGCACCTGCTGATCGATGGGCGCAAGCTGAAGGACGTTCCGCTCCCGCAAGAACGAATCGTGGGCGGAGACGGCCGCAGCCTGTCGATCGCGGCGGCGTCGATCCTGGCCAAGACCGCGCGCGACGCCCGCATGCGCGAGCTGGACGCGCAGTTCCCCGGTTACGGCTTCGCCCAGCACAAGGGGTACCCGGTGGCGGAGCACGTCCGGGCGCTGGGCAAGCTGGGCGCCTGCCCCGTGCACCGCCGTTCGTTCGCGCCGGTGCGTGAGATCCTGGGACTGCCGCCGCTGCCCCCCTGGCCCGACGTGCCCCAGACACTCTGACGCCTTCCGGCGCCTACCTGTCTGGCGATGTCGCGGCAGCTCCTCCGAAAGTGAAGCGCGCGGTCACGCGGCTCTTCCGTCGTCGTGACCGATCGCCCACAATCACAGGTGGAGCCCCCCCATGCAGTCTCGGCGCGCGTCTCCCCGGATCCCGTACGACGAAGCGGTCTGTCTGTCGCGCACCGACGGGAACGGCCGGCTCTATGGCCGGGCCATGGACCTGGGCACCGGCGGCATCGCGATCGTCTGCGGCGAGGATTGCCCGATCGGCACGCAGGTGCGCTGCGACGTCCTCCTGCCCGGCGGGCCCCGGCAGATCATGGGGCGCGTGGTGCGTGTCACCGCCGCGCCGGCCGGGTTCGAGCTGGCCGTCTCGTTCGAGGACCTGAAGCCCGGCGTGGCCGGCGTGATCGAGGAGCTGATCGCCGCGCGCACCAAGCAGGTGCCCGCCAAGGTCCAGATCGAGGGCGTCGAACAGCCCTTGCGCTGCGAGGCCAGCAGCGTCGACGAGCAGTCGGTGCGCCTCACGGCATCGCTGCCGTTCCTGAAGCTGGATCGCGGCGTGAACGTGGTGCTGGGCGCCGAGGAGAAGCTGGCCGCCACCGGCACGATCCGCAAGATCGCGGTCGACCCGTCGACCGTCGACGGCGTGCCGCGCCTGGCGCTGGACGTCGACCTGAACGGAACGCCGCGCGAGCGCACGCAGCGCTACGGAACGCCGCGCACCGCGATGGTGGCGACGCCGGCCGCGGTCAACCCGGTCGCCGCGCCGCCGATCACGGTCCCGCCCTCGAGCCTCCCGCCGCCCTGCGGCCAGCCGCTCCCCTCGGTCGTGATCGAGCCGGCGCTGGAGGCCATCGACGAGCGGACGCCGGCCACGCCGGGCCCCCAGCCGCTCCGCGCGCCGCCGCCCGCGCCGCGCGCGCGACCCAAGCGGGCCGCCCCACCGGCGATGCGTGGGACCGCGGTCGTGGCCCGCCGCCCCAGCCCGCCGGCCATCGACTGGCCGCGTCCCGGCGTCGTGGCGCTGGCCCCGAACGCCCTCGTGGTAGAGCCCAAGCGTCCCTCCCTGCTCGATGCGCCGCTCTCGGCCCGGGCGCTGGTCGTCTGGGCGCCCATCGTGGCGCTGGTCACCGCGCTCCTGGTTCAGCTGACCCGATAGGGCACATCCCAACCTGGTCAGGGCTGAGGACCAGCCCCATATTCCAGGCATGATCGCGCAGCGGACAGCGGGTCCCGGCGAGATCAACTACGCCGCCTTCGATCGCTACTCGCTGGCCCACGGCCTGATCGGCATCGCGGCCGCCATGATGGGCCTGTCCTTCTGGTCGACGCTGGCGATCGCCGTCGGGTGGGAGATCGCCGAGCACATCCTGAAGAACGTGGTCCCTTCCCTGTTTTCGTACGCGACCCAGGACACGCTGATCAACTCGGTGGGCGACGTGCTGTCGACCCTGGTCGGGTGGGCGCTGACCATGGTGGTCCGCCAGCGCCAGCAGCTGTCCGGCATGGGCTGAAAAGACGATCAGACAGGAACCCTGGGAGGGTTCCTTGGACCTCCCGCGACGACTCCGCTGGGCAAAGCCCAGCTCCGTCAACGCGAGATATGCTACGAACGGGCCGTGCACGCGCCCGAGGAAGCCGAGCTGTCGGCCGCCAAGCTGCGGGTCGAGGAGCTGCGCGCCCAGATCGACCACCACAGCTACCGCTACTACGTGCTGGACGCGCCGGAGATCGCCGACGCCGAGTTCGACCGGCTGCTGCGCGAGCTGCGCGAGCTGGAGTCGCGCCACCCCGAGCTGCTCACCCCCGACTCGCCCACCCAGCGGGTCGGCGGCGGGGTCTCGGCGCTGTTCGCGCCGGTGCGCCACTCGGCCCGTCTGCTGTCGCTGGACAACGTGTTCGACGACGAGGAGCTGGTCGCCTGGCGCGACCGCGTGGTGAAGGGGCTGGGGCGCGAGCCGGCCTACGTCGGCGAGCCCAAGATCGACGGCGTCTCGATCGCGGTCACCTACGAGCGGGGGCGGCTGATCCGCGGCGCCACGCGCGGTGACGGCGACGTCGGCGAGGACGTGACCTCCAACGTTCGCACCATCCGCGCCGTCCCGCACCGGCTGCGCGGCGATTCGCCGCCCGACTGGCTGGAGGTGCGCGGCGAGGTGTTCCTGCGCGTCGCCGACTTCGACCGGATCAACCTGGAGATGGGCGCGGCCGGAAAGCCGCTGTTCGCCAACCCCCGCAACGCGACCGCCGGCCTCCTGCGCCAGAAGGACCCGACCGTCACCGCCGGGCGGCCGCTGACCGTCTACTTCCACGGGCTGATTCGCGTCGACGGGAAGATCCCCCCCACCTACGGGCAGGCGCTGGCCTACCTGCGCGAGCTGGGGCTCCGCACGCACCCCGAGGCCAAGCCGCTGGCCACCCTGGATGACGTCCGCGCCTACGTCGCCGGCATCGAGGCGCGCCGGCACGCCATGGAGCACGAGATCGACGGCGCGGTCATCAAGGTCGACCGCTTCGCGGACGCCAACGAGCTGGGCGCCACCTCGAAGTTTCCGCGCTGGGCCATCGCCTACAAGTTCCCGCCCGAGGAGCAGACCACCAAGCTGCGCGACATCCAGGTCAGCGTCGGCCGCACCGGCGCCGTGACGCCGTTCGCGATGCTGGAGCCGGTGCGGGTCGGCGGGGTCACGATCTCGATGGCGACCCTGCACAACGCCGAGGAGGTCGCCCGCAAGGGGGTCCTCATCGGTGACACCGTGGTGGTGCGTCGGGCCGGCGAGGTGATCCCCGAGGTCGTGGCGCCGATCCCCAGCTTGCGCACCGGGCAAGAGCGCGCGTTCGTGATGCCCAGCGACTGCCCCGTGTGCGGCACGCCGATCGTCCGCCCGGAGGACGAGGCGGTCGCGCGCTGCCCGAACCTGCAGTGCCCGGCCCAGGTGCTGGCGCGGATCGTCCACTTCGCCTCGCGCGGCGCAATGGACATCGAGCACCTGGGCGAGCGCACGGCGGGTGAGATGCTGGACCGCAACCTGGTCGCCACGCCGGCCGACATCTTTTTCCTGACGCCCGAGCAGCTGGGACAGCTGCCGAACTACAAGGAGAAGTCGATCGCCAACCTGTCGGCGGCCATCGCGGCCGCCAAGGATCGACCGATCGACCGGCTGCTGTACGGGTTCGGGATCCGCCACGTCGGCGCCTCGGCGGCGCGCGCCCTGGCCGACGCGTTCGGCTCGATCGACCGGATCGCGAACGCGCCGGCCGAGGAGATCGCGGCGGTCGAAGGGGTGGGCGACGTGATCGCCGGCGCGGTGCGCACCTTCTTCGATCGTCCCGAGATCCGCGAGCAGCTCGAGCGCCTGCGGGCGGCCGGCGTCCGGCTGGAAGAGCAGCGGGTCGCCCGGACCGGCCCGCTGACGGGGCAAACCTTCGTCATCACCGGAACCCTGGCGGCGTTCTCGCGCGAAGAAGCCAAGGCGCGCATCGAGGCAGCGGGCGGCAAGGTCACCAACAACCTGTCGTCGAAGACCAGCTACCTGGTGGTCGGCGAGAGCCCCGGGACCAAGCTCGACAAGGCGACCAAGCTGGGTGTCGCGACCCTGGACGAGGCCGCCTTCACCCGGCTCCTCGATCAGGAGACCTAGGGTCCCAGCCTCGCGCCCGTGCTGGTCGACCTGGTCAGCTCTCCGGGAGGGCGTCCCGCAGGAACACCAGCGCGCGCACGAACGCGTCGCGCGCCGCGCCCGGGTCGTAGGTGGGCCGATTGTCGTTGAAGAAGGCGTGGCCGGCCTCGGGGTAGACGTGGTGCTCGAACCTCTTGCCGGCGGCGGTCATCGCCTCGACCAGCGCCGGGACCTGACCGGTGATCCGCGGGTCCTTGCCGCCGTAGAGGCCCAGCACCGGGCAGCCAATGGCGGGGATCTCGGCGGGCGGCGGCGCGCTGCCGTAGAGGATCACGGCCGCGCCCAGCCGGGGGTCGCGGCACGCGAGCAGCGCCGCCAGACCACCGCCCATGCAGAAGCCGATCGCCCCGACCTTCTGCCCCTTCGTCTCGCTGCGCTCCGTGCGCAGGTAGCTCGCGGCCGCCTGCAGGACCGCCAGCTGATCGTCGCGCTTGGTGGGCGCGAAGCCGACCGCGGCCAGCATGTCCAGCGACTCGGCCAGGCGGGCCCGCTCGGCCTCGGGTCGCGTCGCCAGAGCCTGGGCCCGTCCCTGCGCGTCCGCGAAGATCGAGGCCCCGGCCTGGCTGGCGAACGCGAGCAGATCGGTGAGCCGCTCGCGCGAGAGCGCCTCGGGCCGCTGCCCGCCCTGCGCATAGAGATCGGGCGCCAGGGCGACGTAGCCCGCCGCGGCCAGCCGGCGGGTGACGTCCTCGATGTGCGCGTCGACGCCCCAGGCCTCCTGGATGACCAGCAGGCCCGGCAGCGGTCCGGACGCGCGGTCCGGACGCGCCAGGTAGCCGGTGAAACCGTCTTTCAGGATGGTCTCGGTCGCGATCGCCATGCGCCTCCTCAGCCGTTGACGTTCTTCATGCCGCCTTCGCTGTATCGCTCGCCAGCGGCGGCGTTGCGGGGAAAGGCCTCGGACAGCGCCGCCAGATCCCGCGCCGTCAGAGTAACATCGGCGGCCGCCAGGTTCTCGTCCAGGTGGGTCCGTTTGGTGGTGCCGGGGATCGGGACGATGTGCTCGTTCTGGGCCAGCAGCCCGTCGCCCAGCGTCCGTGTTTTCATGCGGCAGGTGTAGAGCCGCGCTCGACGACACGCAAGGGGTGCTGCTACGGTTTCGCCATGCTGTTGAAGATCGTCCAGGCCGGTGACCCGGTGTTGCGAACACCGGCGCGTCCACTGACGGCGCAAGAGATCGCGAGCGCCGAGATCCAGCAGCTGATCGAGCTGATGCGCGAGACGATGCGGGACGCGCCGGGCGTGGGGCTGGCCGCCCCGCAGATCGGCCTGCCGCTGCAGCTGGCGGTCATCGAGGACGTCGCCGAGCTGGCCGCGACCGAGCGCCAGCCGGTCCCCTTTCACGTCGTCATCAACCCGCAGATCACGCTGGGCGACGAGCGGGTGGATTTCTTCGAAGGGTGCCTGAGCGTCGACGGGTACCAGGCGGTCGTCCCGCGGGCCCGCACGGTTCAGGTTGCCGCCCGCGACCATCGCGGCGAGGAGATCTCGATCGACGCGTCCGGCTGGTACGCGCGCATCCTGCAGCATGAGATCGATCACCTGCGCGGCACGCTGTACATCGATCGGATGCGGAGCCGCACGTTCGGCACGTCGCGCAACGTGGCGCGCCACGCGACCGGCGTCCCGATTCCCGAGCTGCTCGCCAGGCTCGGCGATAAAACCTAGCAATCGCCGCAGTTTGTGCGTTGCCCAGGCCAGGATTGCGCCAGCAATCCGACACCGGCGCCCGTTGTCGGAATTTGTAAGCCACTGTAAACACGTAATTTTTATTACATTATCCGTGTCATTTTGCTGCCTGCGGACGTATGATGGCCAACGCTCCTGAAGTCGCCGTCGTAGTCGTCATCGATCCGTTAGGAGGCCCCCTCATGACGAATGCCGGACGCTCGCTGGTCGCCGCCGCTGCCGTCGCACTGCTGGGAAGCTGTCAGTCCGCTGGCACGCCGACCGTCACCTCGCAGGAGCCGCTGGTGGTCAACCGCGCGCTCGGGGGCTCGACGCTGGGCTTCTACTTCCTGCCCCCGATCTCCTGGCAGACCCCGTCGCACTTCGACGGCGTGTTCGCCGCCGATCTCTCCCCGACGGTGCGCATCGATCAGGTGCAGTTCCCCAGCGGCGACACGATCACGAACGTGGCGACGCTGACCGCCACCGACCGCAGCGTGCGCCGGCATCCGTGGCGCGAGTTCTACATCTCCCGCTTCGACACGAGCGGCCTGGATCCGAAGAACCACTACCGCGTCCGCGTGCTGGTCGAGGACCAGGAGCTGGGCGCCGCCGACTTCGTCGTGGTGAAGTCGCCACAAGATCTGAAGTCGGTCGACACCAGCCGGTTCGTGGCCGTGACGGTGGGGAGCGTCCTGCCGATCAAGTTCCGCATCGAGCGCCGCGCGGCCGACCAGGACGGCGACGGCGTGCCCGACTGGCGCGACAACTGCCCGACCATCTACAACCCCCCCGTGCCGGTCCCCGTGCTGCCGACCCGGCCGGTGACGCCGCCTCGCTGCGACTACAACAAGAGCGACTGCGATCCGCAGGAGCTGGACTGCGACAAGCCGGTCATCCTGAAGCAGCCGGACGTCTGCTCGTGCCCGGGGAACGGCTCCAGCTGCCCCGCGCCCGACGCTTGCCACACCGCCGGCATGTGCGACCCGAAGACCGGAGCGTGCGGTCAGACGGCGGTCGCGGACGGGACCCCCTGCTCCGACGGGAACGCCTGCAACGGCCTCGAGACCTGCCAGGCCGGCGTCTGCACGCCGGGGACGCCGCCCACCTGCTCGATGGCCGACAACCCCTGCACGGCGTCGACCTGCGACCCGGTCGACGGCTGCAAGACGGTCATGGTGGCCGACGGGACCAGCTGCCCGCTGCCGAACGCCACGGGCGCCTGCTCGTCGGGCATCTGCGCCTCGCCGACCTGCACCAGCGGCTTCGGCGACTGTGACGGCAACGCGGCCAACGGCTGCGAGCGGGACCTGACCTCGGACATCGGCAACTGCGGGACCTGCGGGAGCTCGTGCGTGGCCTCCTGCGAGGCGTCCGTCTTCACCGAGGACTGGGAGTCGGGCAGCGGCGCCTGGCACGCGGTCGACGGCAACGGGATCACCCTGACCAGCGACGGGTCGGCCTGCGATGCCTTCCAGCGCGAGACCATCTCGTTCTCCGGCGGTCGCGTGTACACCAACCTCGGAACCGCGGTCAGCGCCGGGACCACCTACTGCCTGACCGCCTGGGTGCGCGGCACGCCGGACGCGGTGCCCTTCCTGGGGTTCCAGATCTCCAGCGCCTCCGGGAACCCCACCGGCGCCGAGCACTGGCTGATCGGGCTGCCGGGCTACACGACGGGCTACCCGGGCAACGACACGGTCGCCGGCGTCACCTCGGACGGCAACTGGGCCTACTACAGCAAGTCCTTCACGATGGACGCGGGGACCAGCGACGTCGTCCTGAAAGATGAGAACTTCGGCTCGGGGGCGGCGGACTTCGACCAGATCCAGCTGTGGGCCGGCGCCTGCCCGGCCGCGCCCACCAGCCTGTGCGCGGCCCCGGCGCCCTCCTGCACCTCGCCGGTCTGCTCGGCCGGCGTCTGCTCGTCGGCCAAGCTCTAGGCGGCCTGGTTTCAACCTCGTCTCCCCCCGTCGGGCCCCGTCCGGAAGCGGGCGGCCCGTGTTATCAATGCAGGTGTCATGAGCGGGGGGACTGGGTCGACGACCATCACACAGGCGGTCGCCCAGCCGGCCGGACCAGCCGGGCATCCGCTGTCCCTGGTGTGGCGCTTCCCTCATGCAGCCTCCCCGGTCCTGTCGCTGGAGCAGCCCGGCGTGGGCGAGATTGTCCTGGGAAGGGACCCGACCTGCGCCGTTCAATTGACGGGGCACGACGTTTCACGGAGACACGCCGCCATACGCCGGGCCGCAGACGGCGGATTCCTGATCGTGGACCTGGAAAGTCGAAACGGCGTGCGGGTAAACGGGAAGCTGGCGCCGGTCGCGCCGCTGGTCCCCCAGGACGTCGTCCGCCTGGGCGGCTGGATCGGCCTGGTCACCACCGCGCCGGGCGAGTCGGTCGAGATCGCGCCGGGCTTCTGGGGCGGCGAGAGGTTGGTGGCGTCGCTGGCGCCGCTGCGCCAGGTGGCGACCAGCGATCTGCCGGTCATCCTGGAGGGCGAGACGGGCACGGGAAAGGAGCGCGTGGCCGACGCGCTTCATCGCTGGAGCGGTCGCGACGGACCGTTCGTCGCCGTCAATTGCGCGGCGCTTCCCGACACCCTGGCCGAGGCCGAGCTGTTCGGGTACCGGCGCGGGGCCTTCACCGGCGCCGATCGGGCCAGCCCGGGGTTCTTCCGGGCGGCCGACCGAGGCACGTTGCTGCTCGACGAGGTCTCGGACCTGCCGTTGCCTCTGCAGGCCAAGCTGCTGCGCGTGCTCGAGGAGCACGAGGTGCAGCCCCTGGGCGAGGCGCGCCCCGTTCCCATCGACGTCCGGGTGGTGGTGGCCGGACAGCAGCCCTTGATGGAGGCCGTCCGGGGCGGCCGGTTTCGCGGCGACCTGCTGGCGCGGCTGGACGGCATCACCGCGCGGCTGCCGCCGCTGCGCGACAGGCGCGAAGACGTGCTGCCGCTCTTCTCCCGTTTGCTCGAAAGCGCGGGGGGCGGCCGGGCGCCCGCGTTCGAGCCCGATCTGGCCGAACGGCTGTGCGTCTACGACTGGCCGTTCAACGTGCGAGAGCTGGTCCTGCTGGCCCGCCGGCTGGTGGCCGTCCACGGGCCGGGGGCGACGTTGAAGGCCCAGAACCTTCCCGAACGCATGACGGAGACTCAGGTCAAGGCCGCGTCGCCGGCCGGGCCCAACGAGCCCGCGTCCCGGAGTGCCGACGGTCATCCCCCGGGTGAGCCTGTGCAGCTGCCGGCGCTCATCGCGGCCCTGCGTGCCTGTGGAGGCAACGTGGCGCGAGCGGCGGCGGTGCTGGGGATCAGCCGCCAGCGGGCCTACCGGCTGATGGAGGGGCAAGGCGTCGACATCGAGACGATTCGCAGCGAGACGGACAAGTCACGATGAACGAGCCCGCCGAGGCCGAGCGCATCGGCGAGGTGATGGGCGGGAAGTACCGCGTGGTTCGCCTGCTGGCGCGGGGCGGCATGTCGGTGGTCTACGAGGCCCAGCACACGCTGGTCCGCCGCCGTTTCGCGATCAAGCTGTTGCGCCGGGACCTGGCCGAGCGCCGCGACATCCTCGAGCGTTTTCAGCGCGAAGCCGCGACCGCCGGCGGCCTGGAAAACGAGAACGTCGCGGCCGCGGTCGACTTCGGGATCACCGACGACGCGACGCCCTACATCGTGATGGAGTTTCTGGTCGGCGAGAGCCTGGGCGCGCTGCTCGAGCGGCGGGGACGGCTGCCGGTGTCCCGCGCCGCCGATCTGATCGTCCAGGCCTGCCGGGGGGTCGCCGCCGCGCACGCCGCCGAGATCGTCCACCGCGATCTGAAGCCGCACAACCTGTTCCTTTGCCGGCGCGACGACGGCACCGATCTGGTCAAGGTGCTGGATTTCGGCGTCGCCAAGTTGCAGGCGCTCGAAGAGCAGAGCGCGGCGACCCGCACCGGGACGATGCTCGGGACGACCGCCTATATGTCGCCCGAGCAGGCCCGCGGCGAAAGGACGGTGGACGGCCGCACCGACATCTACGCGCTGGGCGCGATCTTCTACGAGCTGGTCTCGCAACGGCGGCCCCACCCGGGCGAGTCCCAGAACGCGATCTTGCACCACATCGCCAGCTACCCGGCGGTCCCGCTCGAGTCCGTGGAGCCTGACCTGCCTGCCGGACTGGCCGAGGTGGTCGGTCGCGCTCTGGCTTCCGATCCCACCGCGCGCCAGGCATCGGCCGAGATGCTGGCAGCCCAGCTGGCGCCATTCGCCCGGCGTGAGGTCTGGGCGGACGCGCCCGAGTCCGCCAGGCGCGAGCCGCCCGCACGCGCCGTCGATCTCTCGCGCTCGACCGGTCCCGAGCCCGCGCCCGAGCGGCGCGCCCCAGGATGGCGCGCGGGCGTCCTCCTGGTGGGGCTGGCAGCCGCCCTCCTGGCTGTCGGCGCCGGGGTGCGCCGCCACCGGGCGGCGACGCCGGCGCCCGGGCAGGCCCCGCGCGCCCACCGCGATCGTGGATTCGATCCGAAGACACGGTTCCTGGGCATGGAACCACCGCCCGGCGCGGTCGCCCACATCGAAGCGCTGCTCAAGAGCAACCGCGTGCACGACGCCGCGCTGGTGAGCGCGATGGTGGGAACGCCGTCGGCCATCTGGTTCCTGGGCGGCACACCCGAGCAGGTCCGACTGGACGTGAGCGACGCCGTGACGCGCGGCGGGCGCCAGGGCCGGCTGCCGGTCCTGGTCGCCTACAACCACCCGTTCCGCGACTGCACCGGCTACGGGTTGATCGGGTCGACCGATTCCGCCTCGTACCAGGCCTGGATCGACGGGTTCGCGTCCGCGATCGGCAACGAACGGGTGATCGTCATTCTGGAACCGAGCAGCCTGGGGCTCATTCCATACGGCCCCCGTCTGGACGGACGGGAGGACAAGTGCCGGCCGACCCGGGCCGGGGTCGATGGCCAGCGCGTCTCCCCACCGGGGGCGACCGCGGAGCAGCGCTATGCCGAGCTGAGATATGCCGTCGACAGCCTGGCGGCCAGAGCCCCGCGGGCCGCCGTCTACCTGGACGGGACGCACAGCGCCTGGTTGCCGGTGGGCGACATCGCGTACCGCCTGGCGCGCGCCGGCGTCGATCGCACCGCCGGCTTCTTTCTCAACTCCGGCAACTATCAACCCACCCAGCGGCAGATCCAGTACGGCACCTGGATCTCCAAGTGCCTGTATCGCGCGGCCCACTCCGGGGCGGACCCCTTGTCTGCCAAGCCTTACAAGGAGTGCGCGACCCAATCGGACTGGATGGATCCGAACGACGATCAGGCCTGGGCCAAGGTCGACCGCTGGTACACGGAGCAGGTCGACCGCGGTCCGAATCCTCCAGCCGGGCCGGACGACCTCACGCACTTCGTGATCAACACGAACCGCAACGGGCGCGGACCGCTGGACCTGGCGGTCTACGCGCAGCCGCCCTACAACCAGCCGCCGGCCGTCATCCAGGCGCTGCGCGACGGGTCGTGGTGCATGCCGCCGGGGCGCGGGCTGGGACTCCGGCCGACCGTCACCACGGGCGTTCCGCTGGTCGACGCCTATCTGTGGACCGACATGCCGGGACTCAGCGTCGCCGCTTGCGACATCGCGGGCGGCGCGCGGGCCTGGGACTACACGCGCTACAACCCCTGGGACCTGAGCGACGAGGCGCAGAGCCACTTCGACCCGCTGTGGGGACGGGTTCTCCTGCCCTCCGGCGAATGGTTCCCCGACGGGGCGCTCGAGCTGGCTCGCAACGCCACGCCGCCGCTGGGGCTGGACGAGCCGGTGCCGCCGGAGCGGGCGGCGCTGGTCATCCCCGCCCCTGGACCGTCGCGGCCCGCGCCATCGGCCGGACGTCCGCCCGGACACAAGGCGCCCCGCGGACGTCCGGAAGGAAACCGCACGGCCGCCGCCGAACGGGCGCCTGCCACCCCGGCCCCGCCCAGCTCACCCTCGTTCGACACCGACAACCCCTACAAGTGATGGCACGGGGCGTGCTGCGGAGGGGCACCGTGCGGATACCGATCCTCGGCGTGACGCTGCTCGCCTGCGTGCTGAGCGCCCCGGCCAGCCACGCCGAAGAGACCGACCCTCGCGCCGAGGCCGCCGCTCACTACGCGCGCGGCCTGGAGCTGGCGAATCAGGGGCAATACCAGCAGGCACTGGACGAGTTCAACGCGGCCTATGCCGCCAGTCCTCATTTCGCGGTCCTCTACAACGTCGGACAGGCGGAGATGGCCCTGGGTCGGCCCATCGAGGCGATCGCCGCGCTGACCCGGTACCTCCGAGATGGCGCCGACAAGGTGCCGCTGAGCCGGCGCGAGCAGGTGCAGGCCCAGATCGCGCTGCTGGACGCGAAGCTGGCCGAGCTGACCATCACGACCAATCGAGCCGGCGCGACGATCCGTGTCGACGAACGGGAGATCGGGCGGACCCCGCTGTTCGAACCGGTGCGCCTGCCAGCGGGCGTCCACACGGTGACCGCCCTGCTCCCCGACGGCGCCCAGGCCACCCGGTCGGTGACGCTGGCCGAGGCCGACCGCCAGAAGCTGGAGATCGTGCTGATCGCGGCCGCCGCGGCCATGCCAGCGGCGCCGGCACCGGCCAGCGCCCCGCCGCCGCCCGACGGGCACCTGGCGCCTGCGCCGAGCCGCGGTGAGCGTCCGGGCGCCGTCACCCTCAGGCGCGCCGCCATCGGCGCAACGAGCGCGGGCGTGCTGCTGGCCGGCGCGGCGGTGGGCGTCTACCTCTGGAACAGAGGCCGCTACGAAGACTGGCAGAACGCCAACGCCGCCCTGGAACAGGCCCCCTCGGGAACGTCCATCTATCATCAGGCCGCGATCGCGAACAACCAGCTCGCCGATTCACTGACCACCGCCAACCACGCCATCCTGGGGCTCTCGCTGGCCGCCGGCGCCCTGGTGGCCACGGGCGCGACGCTCTACCTGGTGGACCGG
>Ga0335083_10003765_pt1 | contig 19496 bp, 12 predicted proteins | sample Lox_Sample_42_FD_206716 | JGI IMG/M metagenome (GOLD analysis project Ga0335083, IMG submission 206716) | Soil microbial communities from Loxahatchee National Wildlife Refuge, Florida, United States - Lox_Sample_4.2 | ecosystem: Environmental > Terrestrial > Soil > Wetlands | place: USA...
CTCCTCCTTCCACAGGAGTGCGCACGCATCGGGAAACACTAATAATATCGGGATCGGATTTGAATTCCTGTTTGATTAATGAGAGGTTGTCAAGCATTTTATTATCCATCGGCAGCACCAGTACATGTTCCCGGTCGTAGCCCAATTCTTTATGCTGTATATAATAAAGTTGTTTTTGTACAACAGTTGTTGATATAATTAAGAATACCGATATGACGAATTGAAATATGGTCAAAGATTTTCGCAGCCATTGTCCGGAACCTGTATTCGCAAATGAACCCTTTAACACTTTCACAGGTTGGAAACCTGAAAGGATCAATGCAGGATAGCCTCCAGCCAAAAGACTAACAATAGATGCAATGCCCAATGAAAATAAGATAAACGGAACAGTAAACAGAGTGCGGATCTGCAATTGTTTTTCTGTCAGCTCGCTGAAGAATGGCATCAGCAATGAGGCTGCAATAAGGCTTAAGGTAAGAGCGAGGATACATAATAAAAACGATTCTCCGATGAATTGCCAGAAAAGTTGTTTTTTTTCAGCACCAATAACTTTTCGGATGCCAACTTCTTTTGCCCTTTCGATAGAGCGGGCTGTGCTGAGATTAATATAAGTAGAGCAGGCGATAACCAGTGTTAAAAGTGCAACAGCCGCAAGAATATAAACATAGGTAATACTATTATTTGGCTCAAACCCGGCATAAGGAGAATGAAGATGAATTTTGTCAAATGGTTCAAGATAAAAATTGATAGTAGCTCCCTTGCCTTCCATTTCTTTTTTCATAAATGGAAAAATTTTTTTCTGCAGGGATTCTATAGAACTTTTATCTTTCAGGAGTAAGAAAGTTGTATAGTTTGCATCCCAGTAGCTCTCTTCATAGTCATGGGTTATTCCCAGGGAAGAAAATGATGCTAAAAAATCAAACTTAATCTGCGAATTAGACGGACAGTCCTGTACAATGCCTGTTATCCTGTAGAAATTACTGTCATTGCCAACCTGAATTGTTTTTCCTAAAGGGTCTTGATTGCCAAAATATTTTTTAGCAGTTGATTGAGTGAGAACTACACGGTATGGTCCATTTAATGCACTTAGCGGATTTCCCTGCAATAATTTGAAAGAGAAGAGATCAAAAAAAGTAGAATCAGAATACATAAAACCCGGCTCATCAAAAAGCTTATTATTGTATTTGACGACCCTTGGATATTCTGTCATTATAATAGCGGATTCGACTTCAGGAAAATTCTTTCTGAAGACCGGAGCCACCCTGACACTTGTATAATTTCCTTTTTGAGATTCGCTGCTTCCTCCAAAACTATATTCCATGATAACCCGTGCAATCCTGCTTCCTTTTTGCTCAAAATCATCGTAGGTGAGCTCATGTTCAATATAAAGAGTGATCAATATGCAACTGGTGAGGCCGATGGTCAGGCCAAAAATATTAATGCCTGAAAAAATTTTGTTTTTAATCAGGTTACGATAGGCTGTTTTGAAATAGTTCCTGAACATCCGAACCCTCCTAAATCCTCCCTGAAGGGAGGACTTTTTAAAGTGATTATAATTTTAAGTCACTTATATCTCTAAACCTCTAAAGCCTCCCCTTCGGGGGAGGCTGGGAGGTGTTTTATTCAGTCCTCAAACTTTTCACAGGATTTGCCAACGCTGCTTTGATCGCCTGGAAGCTTACTGTGATCAATGTAATTGCAATCGATAATGCAACGACCACAATAAAAATTCCTATTCCGATACTGGTCTTGAATTCATAATTTTTCAGCCATGCTTCCATATAATACCAGGCAATTGGAATCGCTATAGCGCAGGAGATCAAAACCAATATCACAAAATCTCTTGAAAGCAATCCCCACAAATTGAATACACTCGCACCAAGCACTTTTCTTACCCCGATTTCCTTAACACGTTGTTCCGCGGTAAAAGATGCAAGTCCAAAAAGACCGAGGCAGGAAATAAAGATTGCGAGGATAGCAATGATCGCAGCAAGATTTCCTACCAGTTCTTCGTAATTGAATTTCCTCGCATACTCTTCATCAGCAAATTTGTATTCAAAAGGGAAGGCGGGATTGTATTTTTCAAAAATCGGTTTTATCAAGGCAATGGCTTTTGATGCCGACATATCCGGGTTCATGCGGACATCTACACAACCCACCCAGTCTTTATTAAATACAATGGTGAGCGGAGAAATTGCGCGATAAGGAGATTCCATTTGTATATCCGGGATTAAGCCGATAACAGTCATGGGTTTATCATTCCACTTCAATCTTTCACCGACAGGACTTTGGAATCCCATCCGTTTTGCAGCAGCCTGGTTGAGGATGACACTATTTGAATCTGCAAAATCTCTTGAGAAATCCCTGCCTTCAATCATTTTAATGCCCATAGTTTTCGTATAGTCATAAGTGGTAGTAATGGTTGAGAATACCGAAGATTTATCAACGGGCTGGCTGTTCTTCCATTCCCATCCATTGTTATTGCTGTAGATATCAGACGGAGGTGAATTGCTCTGACAAACCGAAACAGCCGCGCCTGAGCTAAGTAATTCCTCGCGCATTGCATCGAAGTGTTTTCCGATATCGTCAGACCAATATACCGTAATCAAACCCTTGTTATTAAAGCCAATTGGCCTGTTTTTCCCATATTGTATTTGCCGATACACTACGATGGTTCCTATCATCAGCATTACAGAACTGGCGAATTGAACCACTACTAAAATTTTTCTTGGAAGTGAACTTCCTCTGCCCAATTTCAAATTTCCTTTGAGCGTCCGAACTGGATTGAAAGAAGAAAGATAAAAAGCCGGATAACTCCCGGCGAGTAAACCTGTAATAATTGTGAAAGCAATCATGATCATCCAAAAAACCGGATTGGAAACCTGCAGGGTCATTTCTTTATTGGTGAGCCTGTTAAAATAGGGCAGTGAGATGATTACAATTCCCAGGGCCAGTAAAAATGCCAGCGCTGAAATCAACATCGATTCACTGAGAAACTGGCTGATCAATTGATTTCTTCCTGAGCCCACGGCTTTTCGGATCCCAACTTCTTTTGCTCTTTTTTCTGAACGTGCCGTGCTGAGGTTCATGAAATTGATACAGGCGATCAGCAAAACAATCAAACCTAAAATGCCGAACATTCTTACATACTTGATAAAACCACCTGTGTTCTTACCGTTTTCAAAATCGCTGTACAGTCTCCATTTTGACATTGGGTGAATGAATACTTCAGGTATGATATGCTTCAGGGTATTTTCATCGGTGAAATGAGAAATAACAACATCTTTAACTTTTGCATTGACAGATTTAGGATCTGCATTATTATTTAACTGGACAAACACCTGCCATGAATTGTTTCCCCAATTTGTTTTGTGATAGAGCTTGATCCAGCTATAGATGGTTTCCTGCAACTGAAAAGGAATTAAATAATCATAAGAAAGCGAACTGTTTTTGGGTTGCTTGTTCACAACAGCTGTTACTTTCAGGTTTGTTTGATTGTCCAGCTTCACCATCTTTCCAATGGGGTTTTCCTTGCCAAAAAGTATTTTGGCGGTTTCATCGGTCAGTACTATTGAATAGGGTTCGTGCAATGGGTTTTTGTCGCCTTCAAGAATTTTCAACGAAAACATGTTCACTGCGTCTTCGCCAATAAAATGCCCGTACTTGCTTATTTTTTTATCTCCATATATCAGGGAATGATATTGTCCCCAATCGCACATAGCTACACCTTTGAAATCAGGGTATTTATTTTTTAATTCCTCTCCCATTGGGAAAGGCAGAGCTTGTTGAGAATACCGCTTCCCATCAAAGGTCTGATGCATCATCACCTGGTAAAGCGTTCCATAATTTTCAAAATTTTTATTTGCAGAAACTTCATCGTAGATCCATAAACCGATGATCATCGCAACTGCCATTCCTGAAGCCAGTCCTGCAATATTGATGGCAGCGTAAATTTTATTTTTAAGAATATTTCTCCACGCAACCGTAAAATAATTTTTAAGCATAGATACACCCTCCTAAATCCTCCCTGAAGGGAGGACTTAACCTCTAACCCTTAAAGGGAAATAAGGAATTGTTATTTAAAATTGTTTGTGTCATAACTTGATTATTCGTCCCCTACTCCCCTTTGGGGCGGGGGTTTCATTCAGTCCTCAAACTCTTCACCGGATTAGCCGATGCTGCACGTATAGCCTGGAAGCCTATTGTAAACAATGCAATAAAAAGTGCAATGCCGGTAGTTACCAGGAATACTGTCCAGCTGATATCAATCCGGTAAGCAAAATCATTCAGCCATTTCCGCATCACATACCAGGCAAGCGGAGAAGCAATGATGATTGCGATACCAACCAGTTTTAAAAAATCTTTCGATAATAAAGTAACAATGCTCATCACGCTTGCTCCAAGTACTTTACGTACTCCAATTTCTTTTATTCGCTGTTCAGCACTGAAAGTGGCCAATCCAAAAAGCCCGAGGCAGGAAATAAAAATTGCAATGATTGTAAAATACCGGACGACGGATGACAAATGGTTTTCAGCCGTATAATTTTTCTGGAATTCTTCATCCAGGAAACTGTACTCGAAAGGTTCTCCGGGATTTAAATGTTCCCAGCTCGCTTTGATGGATTGTAATAATTTACTGATATCACCCGGCTTAGTGTGAATGAGAATATAATTGAATTGATCATTCGTGCTTAATTCAAACCCGTAGGGTGTGATAGCCGAATGCAGGTCTTCATAATGAAAATCTTTGACGACGCCGATGATTTCGAATCCATAATTCTTCCCCTGCCAGTCGAAATAAATTTTCTTTCCGATAGATGCTTTTGCCGAAGGAAAGCCGATTTCCTGGATTCCTTTTTCATTGAGGATGATCCGTTGATTCGTGTCTGCAGGGAATTGTTCTGAAAATATTCGCCCTGCCACTGGTTGGATATTCAGCGTTTGCAGGTAACTGTTGTCAATATAATTCATCCTTGTAATCTTTGCCTGCTGCATATTTTCTCCTTCCTTATAAAACAGATTATCCATTGGATTGGAGATGCCGGGATAAAACATCCCTGCGCCAATATTTGCTACCATTGGTTCTTTAAGCAGATCAGACTTGAATGCTTTGTAAGTATTTTTTGCTGTCTGGCTATGCAATGGAACAACAAGCTGATGATCCTTATCAAATCCGAGGTCCTTTGAGCGGAGGAAATTCATCTGGTCCGAAATAATTACAGATGCGATAATCAGGACTACTGAAATAATAAATTGGAAAATAACAAGACCTTTTCTTAGTGAAGCAGCTGCCAATGAATTGGAAAATCTTCCTTTCAATACTTTAATTGGTTTGAAAGAAGAAAGGAAAAACGCAGGATAACTACCAGCGACCAATCCCGTAACTACCGATAACAAAAAGAAAGTAAGGAGAACAGGAATATCCCTTATGAATGAAAGAGAAAGTTCTTTACCTGACACTTCATTGAATGCGGGTAATAATAATTTGGTGAATGCGAGGGCAAACAAGAATGCGATCACGCTCAAGAATATGGATTCCCCAAGAAATTGTCTTATCAAAGATTGTCTTTCAGCTCCCAGCACTTTTCTTATTCCGACTTCTGAAGATCTTTTGGAAGAACGTGCAGTAGAAAGATTCATGAAATTAATGCAGGCTATCAAAAGAGTGAAAACTGCAATGGAAGCAAGAATGTACAGGTAAGTAACACTTCCGGCTGCCGTAACATTGGAATCCATGCCTGAATGAAGGTGGATATCTTTTACCGGGACAAGAAATTGCTTTCTGTAATATCCCATTGCTTTCAAGTTCTTGCCAGCGTATTTGTCGATAAAGGCAGGAAATTTTGACTCCAGTTTTTTTGCATCGGCATTGGGCTTCAGAAGCAGGTAGGTATAATACATGTTATTCGAGGCCAAATCGTTCTTATGGTCTTTGATAAAATTTTCCACAGTCCCGCCCATCATACTTATAAAAAAACGGCCATCAATATGCGAAGGATGTGGAATGGGCCTGAATACGCCGCTCACTAAAAAATCATGGTCTCCATTGGTACTGCTGCTGATATGAATGACTTTGCCTAATGCAGATTCGTTGAGGAAAATTTTTCTGGCAATTTCTTCAGATAAGACAATATTATTTGGGTTGGCTAATGCACTGTATGGATTTCCCTCGATGAAATCGTATGTAAACATTCTGAAAAAGGTCGAATCAGCCAGCAAACCATTGGATTCATAAAAGGATTTCGTATTTCCATTCTTCTCTTTATACTGAAAGAGGGTTTTATCTTCTGAGAATAACCCTGCCAATCTTGTCGTCTCCTGTATTTCAGGAAAAACCTGTTTCATGGTTTCTCCCATAGGGGCAGGGGTGTTGGCCATTTTTTTTTCCTGACCCTGTATCATGAAATTTGTTCCGAGCTGGTAAAGACTGGCTGCATTTTTTTGGTAGGAATCGTAATTCAGTTCGTTGAGGATATAGAGTGTGATCAGCATGCAGCATGTCAGTCCGATCGACAATCCGATAATATTGATGAAGGAAAAAATTTTATTCTTCATCATATTCCGCCATGCGATTTTGAAATAACTTTTAAGCATTCCGGTGATTTATGTATTAATTAAGAATAAATAATGCACATCAACGATTTGCTCGTTGAAAAATCAAAATGTAGTAGAAAAGAAAGGAGCAATCCGCAAAGTCTACATGAGCACGGATAGGGGAATTATTATTGGTCAGCTTTATTATTAAAACCTATGTTCCAGTTATCCATTTTAGTTACACAGATACATTGGAACATAGGCATATATTGGAAATGATCAGATCAGAATATTTTCTGTAACTGTTTGTCCGTCCAGCATACGGATGATGCGATGACTATACTGTGCATCATGTTCAGAGTGTGTTACCATGATAATGGTAGTACCCTGTTCGTTCAAATCAGTCAGCAGTTGCATTACCTCATTACCATTGCTGGAATCGAGGTTTCCGGTAGGCTCATCCGCCAGGATGAGTTTTGGCATGTTGACCACGGCTCTCGCTACCGCTACACGCTGTTGCTGACCGCCGGAAAGCTGTTGGGGATAGTGATTGCGGCGATGCATGATCTGCATTTTGTCCAATACCGCTTCAACTCGTTTTTTTCTTTCATCACTTTTTACTCCCAGATAGATCAGGGGCAACTCAACATTTTCAAATACGGTCAGCTCATCAATTAGGTTAAAGCTCTGGAACACAAAACCGATATTTTTCTTACGGAGATCTGCTCTTTTCCTTTCATTGAAATGAGCTACTTCAATGCCATTAAATATAAAACTTCCATTATCGGGATCGTCTAATAATCCGAGTATGTTCAGCAGCGTAGACTTTCCGCATCCGGAAGGTCCCATTACAGCAACGAACTCACCTTCTTTTACTTCAAAGGAAAGTTTATTCAGCGCGATGGTTTCTACTTCCTCTGTCCTGTAAATTTTTTCGAGGTTGGTGATCTTGATCATTTATTTTTTATTTATGGTGAATATGTAAAATATTTGTCGATGGTTTATTCCGATTATATTTCCCAGGAAAACAAAAGCGCAATTGGTGATAAATCGGATATGTTTCCACTGGCAGTAATTTTTTCAGCAGGAGTTGTCACCTGGTTTTCCTGTCTCTTGCACAATTCATTTCCTTTTCCTGCTTCGGTATTATCTTTTGCGAAAGCAATCAGGGTCATACAAAAAATAAAAATCAGGCTGTATAGAAATTTTATTTTCATAAAATGGTTTTTAAGTTTGGTTGATCGTTTAATTTTTATTCGTAAAACGTGAAATGTCAAACGCGAAAATAAAAACAACATTACAACCTACGACTCACGGTTCACATCCCACGAATCTTGATCTTATTTCTTCAAAACCAGTTCCTGCATGTTTCCGTAGGTCTCATAGCTGCTTGTCACTACCTTATCTCCGGGTTTCAATCCCTGCAATACTTCGAAAAAGTCCTGGTTTTGATTTCCCAATTGTATATCTACTTTATAAGCAACTTTTCCATCATCGGTTAGTTTAAATATCCAGTTTCCTCCTGTCTGTTGAAAGAAACCTCCTCTTGGAACTAAGATGGATTGCCTTTCATCGCTCAGTGCCAGCAAAATCTGTAATTCCTGGCCACGACGTAAACCCTTGGGCACCTTACCTGAAAACTGCATATCGACCTGGAAACGACCGGCGACAACCTGGGTGAATACCTTATTAATCTTCAAGTAATAAGTGCTGTCTGCAAAACTGAACCAACCCATCAAACCATTATATATACGTGAAATATAATGTTGGTCTACGTCGACACGCACTTTGAAGCCACTCAATACATCAATCTGTCCCAGGCGTTGCCCCTGTGTCTTATTTTCTCCGATCTCAGCATCCAAAGAAGTGAGCTGGCCATCTACAGGAGCCCGCACAATCAGGTCACCTACTTTTCTGTTCATGATCCTCAATGCATCCTGTGCGCCCTGCAAAGTCTGTTTCGATTGTTGCATTTGTTGTTCATTCGAGACGGAATCCTGCTGCATAATCTGATCCGTCAGCCTTTTCTTCTCCAGTTGATAATTATAAGTATTTTCTGCCTGTTTGAACTCCTGCGAACCGATCGCACCTTTTTCATATAAAACCTTATCCAGGTTATATACTCTTTCTGCATCCCTCAATGCACTTTCCACATCTGTCAGCTGGTTACGCTTGGTTACCGTATTTTGCAATGCCGCATTTCTTGCAATCTGCATTTGCGTTAAGTTATTATATACATTGGTTTCCTGTGTAACCAGGCTAAGTTCAAGATCAGTATTGGACAATCTCAAAATCGGTTCTCCTTTTTTCATGACAGTTCCATCATCCACATATTTCTCTTCAACGCGTCCGCCAACAGTTGCATCCAGATAAATACTGGTAAGGGGCATTACCGTACCATTTACCGGGATAGTTTCCTGGAATGGGCCCTTGGTGACAGTGCTGATAGTGAGTCTGTCGGTGTCCACATACAACTTTGATTTCCCCGAAGTAAAATAATAACTTCCTCCGATTAGCAACACAATGCCAACAATCCCTGCGATCGTTAAAATCCTTTTAGTGGTCCATTTCTTTTTCTTCCTAACTATGTCTACCATTATCTATTATATATTAATTTTTTAAGAAAACACCCGGTATGAAGATACCCGGTGATTATTCTACTACTACATAAGAAAATTTCATACTCCCATTTCTAACAATCACATGCCAGAAATATAATAATGATGATAAACAGCATTTTAGATCGCTAAAATGTACGAAGTAGTTCGTTTCCGATACACAGACTGTCCGCTTTTGATACACTCCGTTTTTAGCATATTTCTTATAAAAAATTAATTGCCACATTCTTATATTAAAGTAAACTTGTGGCACTGTTTTGTTGCATAAGACGTATAAAATTTTTTATTGTTACACATGGGCCTAAAAAACGCTTCTATATTAGTGATTGATGATGACCAGGATGTCCTGACCGCGGTTCGCTTGTTGCTCAAGACCGAAGCTGCTGAAGTAGTCATAGAAAAAAATCCGGAAAATATCCGATCGATACTTTCCAGGCGATCATTTGATACGATCCTGCTGGATATGAATTTCAACAGTACGATCAATACCGGAAATGAAGGTTTATTCTGGTTGAAAAAGATCCGTGAGTTTGGTTCTGAAGCTGCTGTTGTGATGATCACGGCTTATGGAGATATTGATCTTGCCGTTCGTTCACTCAAAGAAGGAGCCGCTGATTTTGTTGTGAAACCCTGGCATAATGAGAAACTGATCTCTACAATCAAAGATGCTTTGAAGAAGAAAGAAACAAATAAGAGTACATCTATTATCGTGAATACTATAGATTCTGTTATTGGTTCAGAGTTGATCGGGGAATCAGAAGCGATGCGCGATATTTTTTATAAAATTGAAAAGATCGCTCCTACTGATGCCAATATCCTGATATTGGGTGAAAATGGAACCGGCAAGGATCTGATCGCAAAAGCGATTCATCAAAAATCTCTCAGAAGTGAGAAGCTTTTTATTAAGGTGGATGTAGGAGCTCTTACAGAAACATTATTCGAAAGCGAATTATTCGGTCATAAAAAAGGAGCATTTACTGATGCGAGGGAAGACAGGGTAGGACGTTTCGAAGCTGCCAATAACGGAACTCTTTTTTTAGACGAGATCGGAAATATTACATTGCATCAACAGGCAAAATTATTATCGGTATTGCAGAATCGCCAGATTATCCGGCTGGGAACCAATCAGCCGATTCCTATTGATATCCGCCTGGTTTGTGCGACCAATTTGCCGCTTACCGAATTAGCCAATGAAAATAAGTTTCGTAAAGATCTGATCTATCGTATTAATACAGTCGAGATCATCGTTCCTCCCTTGAGGAAACGGGGAGAGGATATAATTTTACTTGCGAAACATTTTGCCCGCATCTATGCAGCAAAATATTTGAAACCTGCCAATGATTTTGAGCCCCGTGCATTGGAGAAGCTGAAAGCATATCATTTTCCGGGAAATGTGCGGGAATTGCAATATACGATTGAGAGGGCAGTCATTATGTCTGAAAATGAAAGGCTGCAGGCCAGTGATTTGATTTTTTCGCCCATTGAAGCAATCAAGGATACACCTGAGGAAACCCATGATTTTACTTTGAGCACAATGGAAAAAAATACCATTCTTAAAGTGATTGAAAAACATAATGGTAATATCTCAAAAGCCGCAAAAGAACTTGGATTAACGCGCACCGCGTTGTACAGAAGACTCAGCAAATATGATATTTAAAGTAAGTTTGATGGCTGGATTGTTTGATGGTTGGATTGTTTTAAACCACAGCAATCGAACAATCACACAACCGAACAATCAAATACATGCTTAAAAGATTTGAATTACGAATCCTTCTCCGGGTGATTTTTATTTTCCTGACCATCACCACAGCAGCCCTGATCATTGTGAAAGCTCAGTTTGTATACCTTACAATTATTATTCCTGTCATTATTTTCCAACTGATCGATTTTTACCGGTTCAACCGAAAAGCACAGGATGAGGTCGAGCAATTTGTTGAATCTATACATTACCGTGATTTCTCCCGCTATTTCGATGAAAAACATGCACCTCTTGAATTAAAACCTTTACGAAAGGGTTTTAATGAAATCAATACTACATTTAAAGTGATTAGCAAAGAAAAAGAAACCCAATACCAGTATCTTCAAAAAATTCTTGAACTCGTAGAGACAGGGATTCTCTCTTATGAATATAAAACCGGAGAAATAGGATGGATGAATGAGGCTTTTAAAAGGATGTTGGGGATCCCATACCTGAAAACCATCCATTCGCTTTCCAGAAGGGATGATCTTTTATATCATGAAGTGTTGAACCTGCGCCCGGGTGACAGTAAAGTGATATCGATTGCCAAAGAAAACAGTATGTTCAAAGCGCTTTTGTCCGGCACAGCATTTCAGACCGATAATAAAGTTTATAAACTGATCGCATTTCAAAACGTCAATGAGGCATTGGATGAAACGGAAGCGCTTGCCTGGCAAAAGCTCCTGAGTGTGATGACGCATGAAATCATGAATTCCGTGGCACCTATTTCTTCACTTGCGGATACCATGCTGGATCGGTTACATAAGTCCGTTAGTTATCTGAAAGAACAGCCCGCAGCCATCGAAGACCTGGAATTGGGTATTGATACGATCAGAAGAAGGAGTGAAGGCTTATTAAAATTTGCGGAAACCTACCGAAACCTGAATAAAATCACTTCCCCAAATCTGAAAAAGATTTATGCACGCGATTTGTTTGAAAACCTGCATCAGCTGATGCAGCCTACACTTGAACAAAAAAATATCGACCTGGAAATTATACTGAAAGATCCCGACCTGACACTGGAAGTGGATTCCAGTCTTGTTGAACAGGTTTTGATTAACCTTCTGGTGAATGCCATGGAAGCAGTAAAGGATAAACCCAATCCCCGTGTTATATTAGCTGCCCAGTTAATAAACAATAAGGTTACGATTAAGGTCGCGGATAATGGAACGGGAATTCCTCTAAGTTTGATGGATAAGATCTTTGTTCCATTTTTCAGCACGCGAAAAAATGGAAGCGGAATCGGACTCAGCCTGTGCAAGCAAATCATGATGCTGCATAAGGGAAATATACAGGTGCAGTCGGTGGAAGGAGAGGGAACAGCGTTTTTACTACATTTCTAGTTGCTGCTGTATAGTCTGGAGTCCGGAGCTGTACTATCGACTTCGCACTCCAGACTTCAGACTAATCTACTATTCCTACATTTGACTAATCCATTTCTTGAATGAAGAAGAATTTTCCTGACTTATAATAATTTCTTCATTGATCGGTAATAGTAATTCGACACTAAGTTTACTCCTGTCTAAAGGTTTAAAACGCTTGATATAATTCGCGTTGATAATATATTTTCTGTTCGCCCTGTAAAAAAGATTTCTGTCGAGTTCTTCTTCCAGTTCACTCAGGTTATTTTTTTCAGCAAGATATTTCCTGTTGTCTTTATCCACAAGAAACACCAGTTTATGTTCGGTAAAAAAGTAAACAATATCTTCCACCCTTACAGTTTGAAATTCCATTCCTCTTTTGACCAGGATCCTTGATTTTTTCTTATCCTGGTTATTCAGGTAGTCAAGTATAGCAGAATGATTATTTACAAAATAACTCTGAAGGTTTTTATATTTCTTGATTGCATTTTTCAATTTACTTTGATTGATAGGCTTGAGCAGGTAATCGATACTGTTATAATCAAATGCCTGTGTCAGGTATTTATCGTATGCCGTGACAAAAATCACCGGACAGGTAATGTTGCAGGTATTAAAAATATTGAATGAAAGTCCGTCAGATAATTGAATATCCATTAAGATAAGATCGGGCTGAGGGTTCTGTGTCAGCCATTTCACACTTTCATCCACACTGGTGCATGAGCCGAGCAATTGTATATTTTCATCTATCTGCCATAATTCTTCAGCAAGATTTTCGTAGGCAGGCTTTTCGTCTTCAATAATCAGGAGTTTCATAACTAAAATTTTAAAATGGGTAATTTAACTGTGAAGAATCTGAAGTTGTTTTCAATAATTATATTTCGCTTAGTGATTAATTTGTACCGGTTATCGAGATTGTTAAGTCCGATTCTCGAAGTAGGCGATGCATAATTTTTTGGTTTGATCAGATTTTTAATTACTACATAATTCGAAAAAACTGACACATGAATGGTCAATGGATTATTGTCTGTGAATTCGTTGTGCTTGATCGCATTTTCAACAAGGGTTTGCAGCGAAATAGGCGGAATCAGGAATTCTTCTGCCGACAGGTCTGTGATTTCGATTTCCATATTGATTGCTTCACTGAAACGAATTTTCAGGAGATAAAAATAGTTGCTGATGAATTCTACTTCTTCCCGAAGCAAAACGAGATCTTTGTCTTTATTCCCTAAAATATAGCGGTACACTTTTGCGAGCGTATCATTGTATAATCTTGCGCTTTGAGGATCCCTGGTGATGAGATAAGAAAGTGTGTTCAGGGAATTAAAAATAAAATGTGGATCAATCTGATTCTTCAACGCTTCCAACTCGGCCTGCGCTTTCGCAACATTTAACTGGTCTGCCCTGGTCTGATTATATTCCCGTTCGCGGTTTAAATAAATGATTTCATAAATATTGGTAATAAAGCTTGCCGCTACAATGATGATCAACGCAGTATTGATAACGGGCCACAATCCGGGATAGACTTCTTTAGAAAATATCTTCCACAAATACAGTAATAAAAAAGAAATCAATCCTGAATAAAGGATATTTGCCAGGAAGAGCGACAATATAATCTTGTAATACTGGTTATAGCGCCATTCATATTTTTTTCTGATATAGTACATCAACCGGAGGTTTCCTTCCCACATAATAAATGCGACCAGGATAAAATAAGCGTAACACACCATCAATTCAAACCTGGTATAGCCGGAATTGTTGATAAGCCCTGAAATATTTGGAATAATAATTCCTAATAGCGGAGTGCATATCAATTTAAAAATGCGGTCATGTTTTAATTCCTCACCGTTCATATCAGTTGAGTTTGGGTATTGTCAGTTTCAGTCTTTAATTATCAGCCTTGGGAAAATTGTGTAGTAGAAGAAACAGCAAGTAGTAAATTTAAAGCGGGATCGAAAAGTTAATTGTTATAAGCGGAGATAATTGCCGGTTAAGAGAAGTTTTTACTATATAAAATAAAGAACCCCATCATAAAAGAATTATGACAGGGTCGAAATGACGATTTATTTTTGACTCTATCAGGAATTTTGATCCTGCACGATTGAAAGAATGTCAATTTTTTACAACCGAAAACTATTAATAATCATCTTCAATAAAACCTGTTCTTGCTGTCCCGCTGATCACATATGTGTTTGTCGGGTCATCGGAAAAGTTGACTTCAAAATAAAGGCTGTCTGTAATATTTCCGCTTCTGGAATGACCGGCTTTTGGTAATATTTTACCATTCGCGATATTGACGGTGATATTATAATATTCATTTTGTGCATTGGTAGTACTAAAGAGAAGCGTGTTGTAATCAATTTTTGCCTTGCACTTGAAATCCCAGGAATTCCCGAGATCGTCTACCCATAAGGAGTCATCACCGGCAGAAGTATTATATGTACTAATGAAAAAATTTCCGAGGCTATAGACATCTACTCCTGACTGCGTAAAAGTGACCCACCATCCATTGGCGGCTTTCACAGCATTAGTATTACCTGGGGCATATGTTTTTTTACATGAAACTGCTACTACAAGAACCATCAGTATTAGCAGGATATTTATTTTTTTCATCATAATAAATTTTATCATTTAAATTCAAATTGATGGTAGTTCATGATTTAATTTTTCTGCCATTTCTTTTCTAATGTCAATCCACCTCCGGGGAAATCAAGTCTGCTCACTGTCCAATCGATCAAGCCTGCGGAATAAGTACCCGGCGAGGCAGTAACAACACGTCCGACAGCGCCGACAACCTGTTCAGGTATTGAGAGCGTTGCTCCATCGGTGCATATGAAATAGACAGGAATCACAACCTGGCTTCCACCTCCCCAACAATTGGTTGTAAAGTATAAACCCTGATCCACTTTAGTAACAGTTGCCGGTCCCGGTGCACCTCCGATAGCCGTATATGTACCTGAAAGATCCTGAGCGCCCGGAGTTTCAGCCTGGGGAATAACAACAACAGTACGTTGAGTACTGGCAGTAAAACCTTCGGCATTTGCGGCTGTATATGTTACAATATATAGTCCGACTTCATCGGTATTGACTGTTCCGGAAGTGGTAACGGGTACATCGGTTCCATTTACATCTGCCTTGGCACCAGGATCATTGAAGGTCGTGCCTTTTACAACTGACATTGCATCTGCACCATTCAATGAAATTGTAGGGAAATAGATGATCTTGGAACTTCCTACTGTATCTGGCGGGTAATTGAAGTCTGTTTTATTACAGGAAAATAAAAGACTGATTACACAAACAGAAATAAATAATGTGCTGATTTTTATTTTCATATTAATTACTTTAGATAGTTAATTTTTGCCCCACCATACGGCAGTAGTTATTGGAACCAATGCCGGTGAATTCGTGTTGATGGTTGTTTCTGTATATGGGAATACCATTCTTTTTGGCATTTCTCCTGCTGGTAATACTGAATTTTTCACAATCACCAGTTGACCCGGGATATATGTAGGATCATCAGAGTAAACCGGGCTGATTGAAGGAAATCCTGTTCTGTTTCTTTCGAAGAATGCTTCGATGCCATGACAACCATACGCACATGATGCCCATTTCTGTCTCATGATTTGTGAAATCGGATCCAGCACAACTCCTCCTTCTTTTTCATTTCCCCATTCATAAGCGCCGCCAGGAGCTATATATGAAGAACCGTCATTGCCGGTCGCAGCAAATGCCGCAAGAACTCCCTGATCATACAATGCTTTTGTATTGCTTCCTCCAAAATACCTGTAGTCTGCTTCTGCCTGCAAAAAATAAGACTCTGCCAGAGAAATAAATTCTACAGGATCCGTTGCTTCAGAATTATCATTGTTGCGGAAAGTTTTTGCAGCCTGGTAAGTTGGATTATTATTTTCGTAATCACCCTGATTGATTGAACTGGGATTGGCCACCTGGAAATAATAAATAATCCTTGAATCATTATTTAGTTCCAGCCATTTTACAAAAGTGGAACTTGCACGGAGATTATTTGTGGTATTCAATTGGCGCTTGTTCATTTCATACAATGGGTTATCCAGTCCGGGAGCATCAGTAAAATTCGTGACTGCGGCATCTGTAGTGAGGAATGTCGCTCCACTGTTATACAGAGCTGCAATTCCTGCAGAAGCTACATCCGGATGCGCATTAATCATTCTCAGGTAGATCTTTAACTTAAGTGTATTCGCGAAAGCTTTCCAGTTATCCATATTTCCTCCAAAAACAAGATCCTGTGTGCCCGGAGGTGTATTAGTGCTTGCAGAAAAATCCTGATTCAATGCAGAATCAATACTGCTCAGCAAACTCTGGTAAATGGAATAGCCATCATCGAACTTGGGATTTAAATTTGCAGTCCCCTGTAAAGCTTCTGAATATGGCATCTGATCATATAGATCTGCCAGGACCTGCGCTGTATAAGCTTTCATTACCGTGCCCATTAAATAATAATTCCAGTCGCTCGAAGCTTTCGCATGATCGATTACATATTGATAATTTTTCAATGCACTTGGAAACATGAGCGTCCATGGACCTGTTACAAAACGGTCGGTAGTGGGAAGATTGTAAGAATCGATATCAGTGTATTGTTGCGCCAGCGATGCCTGTGTGAAATATTGCGAAAGCATTCCACCAAGAATAGCCAGGTCCCCGCCTGTTTCTCCGATCGTAGCCAAAACCCCGACAGGAAAGACAAGAGAGGGGCTGCCCTGATCAAGTGTCGGAAAATTTGGATCCTGGTTAATGTCCAATTGTTTTTTACAGCTGCTTTGAGCCGCTAATAAAAAGATCAGGGAGAAGACAATTAGATTTTGTTTGTTCAATATTTTCATATCTGCTTTTTTTAGAAGGTAATTTTTAAGGTAGCACCAAAGTTTCTTGAGAGAGGTGTTGCTGCAAATTCACCGAACTGGCTTACAAGGTCATTACCGAAATTGGTAGCTTCGGGATCTACATACAGATTTGATTTGGGAGTCCACAGGAGAATATTCCTTGCATAAATCCCAATTGCAGCACTCGAAGCTTTTACTTTTGATGTCCATTGCCTGGGCAGATTATATGACAGGTTAATATCCCTGAGCTTCAGAAATGATTTATCGAAGATAGTCATGGCATTTCCACCCCCCTGGTTATTTGCTGAATTATAATATCCGTAAGTATTATCACTCTGACCATTGCCGGTAGCACCGATAAAGGTTTTATTTTCCACATAAACTGTTTTGCCACTGCCATCAGTTGTTGCATTGACAGAATTAGGAACAATAAACGGACGACGGTCATTATATGTGGTGGCGATTCCATTTCCTGTAAACAACACAAGACTTGCTGTATTACTATACATCACTCCACCGTACCTGAAATCGAATGAAAATATCAAAGTGAAATTCTTGTAGCTGAAAGTATTGGATAAGCCCATTGTATAATCGTACAGTCCACTTCCAAAATAACCATTGGTTAAACCGTATTTATCAAGAGGAGTGAGATTGATTGTAGGAAAGCCGGTAGTAGCATCTACAACAACTTTTCCATCCGGTGTCATTTGAGGAACTGGTGCATAGATTGAAGCAACTGATTTTCCAACAACGGCTCTTATTTCGGGTCCGCCATTCAATCCAAAGATCAATGGATTCTGACTCGCACCTGTCAGATCAAGAACCTTGTTCCAGTTTCTGGCATATGTATATAAGAGAGACCATTGAAAATCTCTGGTTTCTATCGGTCTTAAATTAATTGTAAGCTCAATACCTCTGTTGCTGACTGTTCCAAGATTTTCGACAAGATTGGTATATCCTGTAGATGGAGCAATTGGGATTTGAAGTATCTGACCCTTTGTTTTCTTATCGTATGCAGTTGCGTCAATCGCGATTCTGTCATGAAAAAATCGGATCTCAGTTCCGAATTCAAATTCATCTGTGAAGATTGGTTTAAGATTTGGATTACCAATCACATTGTCTACACTAAATCCACTCACGCCGTTAAATGGAGTATTCAATGTTCCAAAAGGCAGTGTGATGGTGCCTGTCGCTAATTTCGGATACACCTGATAAGGAGCAGCATCCGATCCTGTGCGCCCATAAGCTACTCTGAATTTCAGGAAGGAGATTGTATTTTTTGAACTGAAAAGTTCTGAAGCGAGCCAGGAAAGATTGACACCAGGATAGAAGATAGAATTATGATCGATTGGTAAAGTAGAAGACCAATCATTTCTGATATTTCCGGTTAAATACAATTCATTTCTATAGGAGAGGGTTGCCTGTGCATAAAGCCCCATTCTCCTTCTCAGCAAATTTGCATCTGCAGTAATGGGTGGCAAACTTGTGTTTGATAAATTGTAGAAACCAGGAACTGTCAGATTGGTGATTCCGGTGATTTCTGACCTGGATTCACTTTGATAATAGTTAGCTCCTCCAAGAGCGTCCAAAGTAAAATCTCTTCCAAAATCTTTGGTGTATTTTACAATGAAATCTGTATTGATGATTCCAAAATAGTCTGATGCCTGGCTTACAGATCCTACATCTTTTGTTTTGACAGCTCCTTCCACATTGTTGCCGGCATTCCAGCTGCCTGGTGAAGGATTTGCATAATTTTTCCAACTCTTGGTCCTTGAATTAGTGAAGTCGCCACCAATGCGGAATTCGGCGCTGAGATAATTGGTGAATCTATAACTCATATTGATATTTCCAAAAAACCTGTCTGTATTTTGTGTGTTTCCATTTTCATACAATCCATAATATGGATTCTCTGCATATGGAGTAAAATAATTGTCAGTATTAAAGAATTTATTTTTATAATCTCTGAAATCCTTGACCGGAATATCTACAGGGATTTGAAGCAGGGATTGAAAAACACCGCCACCGTCTGCGCCAGCCTGTCCGCCACTCGGTGTATTCAGAGTGCGATTGATATAGTTGAAAGAAGTATTGATGGAGAATTTATCGAAGGTGCTGTTTGTCCGGAGTGCAAAAGTGTTGCGCTGCAGATAATCTGCTTTTGTTGGCATCACTCCATCGCTTGTTGTATTTCCATAAGAAATGTAAAAACGGTTGATATCATTTCCACCCGATAATGCGATTGAATTATTGTATTCGCTACCAATATCAAAAAAATCACGCATCCCATTTTTCTGGAAGGAAAATGGTTTTGCCAGTTGTGAATTATCAACGATGGACCCCCATAATCTTTCTTTGCCATCTAGTTTAGGCCCCCAGCTTCCGTTTTCAG